>Ga0307514_10002956_pt1 | contig 16887 bp, 17 predicted proteins | sample 16_EM_MG_FD_203088 | JGI IMG/M metagenome (GOLD analysis project Ga0307514, IMG submission 203088) | Populus trichocarpa ectomycorrhiza microbial communities from riparian zone in the Pacific Northwest, United States - 16_EM | ecosystem: Host-associated > Plants > Roots > Unclassified | place...
GCCTTCGAACACCAGGCGCTCGATGGGCAGCGGGGGCGGCACACCGGGGCCGTGCTCCATGCGCGCGCCGTTGCCGCCGGCCACATGCACGTCGGCCACATGCAGGAAGGCCGCGCGCTCCAGGCCGATGTCGATGAAGGCCGACTGCATGCCCGGTAGCACACGGGCCACGCGCCCAGCGTAGATGTTGCCGACCAGGCCGCGCTCGAGGGTGCGTTCGACGTACAGGTCTTGCACGGCGCCGTTCTCGACCACGGCAACACGCGTTTCCTGGGGCGCCCAGTTGATGAGGATGTCTTGCATGGAGGGACGGGTCTCGTGTTGAAGCGCTAGAACTTCACGCGCGCTTGTCTCAGCAGCTGCGCCGTCTCGTACAGAGGCAAACCCATGATACCGGAGTAACTCCCGTCGATATGGGCGATCCAGGCAGCCGCGCTGCTCTGAATGGCATAGGCGCCGGCTTTGCCGAAGGGCTCGCCGCTGTCGATGTAGGCGTCGATCTCTTTCGGTGTGAGCCGCATGAAGCGGACGTGCGAGACGTTCACTGCCAAAGCTTCGCTTCGACCCGCAGCCACCGCGACGGCGGTGATCACGCGGTGCGTCTGCCCGGACAGCAGCGACAAGGTGTTGCGGGCATCGGCCGCATCGGCTGGCTTGCCGAGGATGCGCCGGCCAAGCGCTACCGTGGTGTCGGAACACAAGATGGGTGCAGGCGGCAGGCCACGTGCCTTCCACCGCACTTTGGCGGCATGCAGCTTCGCGCGCGTCACCCGCTCGACGTAAGCGGCAGGCAACTCACCGACGCGCTCAGCCTCGAGTGCCTCGGCGTCCTCTTCCGGTCCGGCCAGCAGCAAATCGTGCCGCACACCGATCTGCTCCAACAGTTGCCTACGGCGTGGACTCTGCGAGGCAAGGTAAATGAAATCACTCACGGTGGTACGGGTGGTTGATCGTGACCGTCCACGCGCGATACAGCGCCTCGGCCAGCAGCACGCGTACGAAGGCATGCGGCAGGGTCAGGTCGGAAAGACGCAGGGTCTCGTCGGCGCTTTGCTTCAGCGCAGCATCGAGCCCATCGGGGCCGCCGATCACGAGCGCGACGTCGCGGCCGTCGTGCATCCATGCCTTCATGCGCGCCGACAGCTGCATGGTGGTGAGCCGGTCGCCGCGCTCGTCGAGCACCACTCGCCGCACGCCCTTGGGCAGCGCGGCTTCGATGCGGCCGGCTTCTGCTGCCATCAACTGCTCGGCCGTCTTGGAGCCTCGCGTCTCGGCCTTCACGGCCTTCAACTCCAGGCGCATCTCCGGCGGAAAACGCTTGGCGAAGTCGTCGTAGGCCGTCTCAGCCCAGGCGGGCTGCCGCTGGCCCACGGCGACCAACAGGAGCTTCACGCCCGGGTGGAAGTCTTCTTCGGCGCAGCTTTCTTGGCCGCCGGCTTCTTGGCAGGGGCTGCGCTCTTCTTGACGCCCACGGTGCGCGTCACGGCCGACTTGGCCGGTGCAGCGCGCTTGGCCGGAGCTTTCTTCGCAGCCACTTTCTTCGCGGGGGCGGCCTTCTTGGCGGGAGCCGCCTTCTTCGCCGGTGCGGCCTTGGCAGCCACCTTCTTGGCCGGTGCCTTCTTGGCAACGGCTTTCTTGGCGGCGGGCTTGTCGGGCTCGGCGGCCTTCACCAGCTTGGACGGTGCGAGGTCGATCTTGAGCTTGACCGGCTTGTCGCCCCAGATCTCTTCAAGGTGGTAGTAGTCGCGGATGGCCGGCTGCATCACGTGCACGACGGCCGCGCCGCAGTCCACGATGATCCATTCGCCGTTGTCTTCGCCTTCGGTGCGCAGCACCGGGAAGCCTTTGGATTTCACGGCATCGCGCACGCTGGCGGCAAGCGCCTTGGTTTGCCGGTTCGATGTGCCCGATGCAATGACCACGCGCTCGAAAAGCGGTGACAGGTGCTCGGTGTCATAGACCTGAATGCCTTGGGCCTTCACGTCTTCCAGACCATCGACGATGGCGCGTTGCAGTTTACGGATGTCCATTCAGCTCCCAGAAGAACCTCGGTAGAGGTGGTGTTGGTCAATATAGCCTGCCACGGCGGCGGGCACCAGATTGTCTATCCCCAGGCCCGCCGCAACGCGCTCGCGAATGTCGGTAGACGAAATATCCATCATCGGCAGCGCCACCACGGTGTGCGGCACGCGCTCCACGTCGGCGTGTGGCCGGGCGATCAGCCCGGGGCGGTTGGCCACCGCCAGGGTGACCCGTGTCAGCAGCTCGCGCCAATTTCGCCAGGTGTGCAGGCCGGCGTACTGGTCCTGGCCGATGATGAGAAACCATTCGTGGCCGGGCTCGCGCTCCTGCAGTTCGCGCACCGTGTCGAGCGTGAAGCTGGGGCCGCTGCGTTGCAGTTCGCAGCGCTCCAGCACGAAGAGCGGTTCGCCGGCAATCGCCAGGCGAACCATGGCTTCGCGGTGTTCAGCCGGCAGCGGCTGCGCCGTCTTTTGCCATGCCTGGCCCGCGGGCACCCAGCGCACCTCGTCGAGTTGCATTTCCGACAAAGCCAGGCGCGCCAGCGCGACATGTGCGCTGTGTACCGGGTCGAAGCTTCCGCCAAAGAGGCCGATGCGCTTCATGACGACCCCTCGGCCAACGAGTACGTTCGCCGATCCCCCGAGGGGATTCGGTCCGGCTTGGGAGCGGCCCGGCGCTCGGCCCGCAATGTCACGCACCCGCCTCAGCTGCCCAATCGCGCGGCCTCAGAAAGTCGCTGTAGAGCCGCGCCTCCGGCGTGCCGTCTTCGGGCGACCAGTTGTAGCGCCAGGTCACCACCGGCGGCATCGACATCAAGATGCTTTCGGTGCGGCCGCCCGATTGCAGGCCGAACAGCGTGCCCCGGTCGAACACCAGGTTGAACTCGACATAACGGCCACGCCGGTAGGTCTGGAACTCACGCTCACGCTCGCCGTAGAGCAGCTCCTTGCGGCACCGCACGATGGGCAGGTACGCGCCCACGAAGGCGTCGCCCACCGAACGCATCAACTCGAAGCTGCGTTCGAAACCGCCCTCGGAAAAGTCATCGAAGAACACGCCACCGATGCCACGCGGCTCGTTGCGGTGCTTGAGGAAGAAATACTCGTCGCACCACTGCTTGAAGCGCGGGTACTTGTCGTCGCCGAAGGGCAGCAGCGCATCGCGGTTCACGCGGTGGAAGTGCTGTGCATCTTCTTCGAAGCCGTAGTACGGCGTGAGGTCCATGCCACCGCCGAACCACACGACGGGCTCGCGCCCTTCGGGCAAGGCAGCGAACATGCGAACGTTCATGTGCACCGTCGGCACATACGGGTTGCGCGGGTGGAAGACCAGCGACACGCCCATTGCCTCGAACGGCGCACCCGCCAGCTCGGGCCGGTGCTGCGTGGCCGATGGCGGCATCGCCTGGCCTTTGACATGCGAGAAGTTGCAGCCGCCGCGCTCCAGCAACCGGCCGCCTTCGATCAGGCGCGATTGGCCATCGCCCTGCAAGCGCTCCCCCGCCGGACGCACCCAGCCATCGGTCAGGAATGCCTCGCCACTCTCGGCCTCCATCGCACCGATGATGCGGTCCTGCAGGCCCAGCAGGTAGGCCCGAACGTCGCCGGTGTTCATCAGCGCTTCAGCGCCCGGAAACCGATGTCGCGCCGGAACTGCGCCCCGTCGAACCGAATCGACTGCAGCAATTCGTAGGCGCGATGCTGGGCGAGCTTCACCGAGTCACCCAGCGCGGTGACGCAGAGCACGCGGCCGCCCGAGGTGACCACTGCCCCCCCCTGCATGGTGGTGCCGGCGTGGAACACCATGGCATCGGTTCCATCGCCAGGCAGGCCCGTGACCACATCGCCTTTGCGCGGCGACAACGGGTAGCCCGCAGCCGCCATCACCACACCCAATGCGACGCGGCGGTCCCATTGCAGTTCGACTTCGTCCAGCGTGCCATCGGTCGCGGCCATGAACACGTCGAGCAGATCGGTCTTCAGCCGCATCATGATGGGCTGTGTCTCCGGGTCGCCCATGCGGGTGTTGAACTCCAGCGTCTTGGGCACGCCGTGCTCGTCGATCATCAAGCCGGCGTACAGGAAACCGGTGAACGGAATGCCGTCTCGCGCCATGCCTTCGATGGTCGGCAAGATGATGTCTTGCATCGCCCGCGCATGCACATTGGGCGTGACCACCGGTGCCGGCGAGTAGGCGCCCATGCCACCGGTGTTCGGCCCCTGGTCGCCATCTTGCAGGCGCTTGTGGTCCTGGCTGGTAGCCAGCGGCAACACGTTCTTGCCGTCGCACAGCACGATGAAACTGGCTTCCTCGCCCTGCAAGAATTCTTCGATCACCACCCGCGCGCCGCCGGCGTTGTGCTGCACGCCGAGCTTGTTGTCCTTGGCATCGTTCGCCAGCATCCAGTCGACGGCCTCGTGCGCTTCGGCCAGGCTCATCGCCACGACCACGCCCTTGCCCGCCGCCAGACCATCGGCCTTGATGACGATGGGCGCCCCCATCTTGTCGACGTAGGCGTGAGCCGCGGCCGGGTCGGTGAAGGTTTCGTAGGCCGCCGTCGGGATCGCGTGGCGCTTCATGAAGTCCTTGGCGAAGGCCTTGGAGCTTTCGAGCTGCGCCGCGGCCTTCGTCGGGCCGAAGATGCGCAGCCCGCGCGCGCGGAATTCGTCGACCACGCCGGCCGCCAGCGGGCCTTCGGGGCCGACGACGGTGAGCACGATCTTCTCGGCCTGCGCAAAGTCGGCCAGCGCCTTCACGTCGGTGATGGCGAGGCTGTGCAGGTGCTCGCTCAACTCCGTGCCGCCATTGCCCGGTGCCACGTAGACCGATTGCACCTTGGGCGATTGCGCGAGCTTCCAGGCCAGGGCGTGTTCGCGGCCGCCGGAGCCGATCACGAGGACTTTCATTCGTTGATCACCGCGTTGTGGAAGACCTCTTGCGTGTCGTCCAGGTCTTCGAGCACGTCGAGCAGCTTCTGCATGCGCTGCGCGTCTTCGCCGGCGAGTTCGATGGGGTTCTCGGCGCGCATCGTCACCTCGGCCATCTCGGGCTTCAGGCCCGCCGCTTCGAGTGCGGCTTTCACGGCCTCGAAATCGTGCGGCGGGGTCAGCACCTCGATCGAACCGTCGTCACCGGTCACCACATCGTCGGCACCGGCTTCGAGGGCCACTTCCATCACCTTGTCTTCATTGGTGCCCGGTGCGAACACCAGCTGCCCGCAATGCTTGAACTGGAAGGCCACCGAGCCTTCGGTACCCAGGTTGCCGCCGTACTTGCTGAACGCGTGGCGCACCTCGGCCACGGTGCGCACCTTGTTGTCGGTCATGCAATCGATGATCACCGCCGCCCCGCCGATGCCGTAGCCCTCGTAGCGGATTTCCTCGTAGTGCACGCCTTCGAGGTTGCCGGTGGCCTTGTCGATGTTCTTCTTGATGGTGTCAGATGGCATGTTGGCCGCCTTGGCCTTTTCCACCGCCAGGCGCAGCCGCGGGTTCTCTTTCACGTCGCCGCCGCCTTGGCGCGCCGCGACCATGATTTCACGGATGACGCGCGTCCAGACCTTGCCGCGTTTTTCGTCCTGCCGGCCCTTGCGGTGTTGGATGTTGGCCCACTTGGAATGTCCCGCCATGAAACGATGCTCCGTCTTCTTTGTCGCGGCGCAAGGCGCACCGCATATTCAATACACTGCGATTTTACTTGCCCGCTCCGGGAGCATCTTCATGGCCGAGCCCATTCTCATCGCCAAGCACGACAAGATCGAGTGCTTCCTGCTCCCCGCCCTGGCGAACCGGCACGGGCTCATCACCGGCGCCACCGGCACCGGCAAGACCATCACGCTGCAGACGCTGGCCGAGAACTTCAGCCTGATCGGCGTGCCCGTCTTCATGGCCGACGTGAAGGGCGACCTGACCGGCATCACGCAGGCCGGCAAGGTCGGCGACAAGCTGGCCGCGGTGCTGAAGGAGCGCGGTATCGACACCCCCGTTTCTGCCGCCTGCCCCGCCACGCTGTGGGACGTGTTCGGCGAGCAGGGCCACCCGGTGCGCGCGACCGTCAGCGACATGGGCCCGCTGCTGCTGGCCCGCATGCTGGCGCTCAACGAAACCCAGGCTGGCGTGCTGAACCTGGTGTTCAAGATCGCCGACGACAACGGCATGCTGCTGCTCGACCTGAAAGACCTGCGCGCGATGCTGCAGCACGTGGGCGACAACGCCAGCCAGTTCACCACCGAGTACGGCAACGTGAGCGCCGCCAGCATCGGCGCGGTGCAGCGCGGCCTGCTTCAGATCAGCGAGCAAGGCGGCGACAAGTTCTTCGGCGAGCCCATGCTCAACATCGCCGACTTCATGCAGACAGCCGACGGCGGCAAGGGCGTGATCAACGTTCTCAGCGCCGACAAGCTGATGAACGCGCCGCGCCTGTACGCCACCTTCCTGCTGTGGATGCTGAGCGAGCTGTTCGAGCAGCTGCCCGAGGTGGGCGACCTGGAGAAACCCAAGCTGGTGTTCTTCTTCGACGAGGCCCATCTGCTGTTCAAGGACGCGCCCGCGGCGCTGGTCGAGCGCATCGAACTGGTGGTGCGCCTGGTGCGCTCCAAGGGCGTCGGCGTGTACTTCGTGACGCAGAACCCGCTCGACATCCCCGACGCCGTGCTGGCCCAGCTCGGCAACCGCGTGCAACACGCACTGCGCGCCTTCACGCCACGCGACCAGAAGGCGGTGAAAGCGGCTGCGAGCACCATGCGCGCCAAGCCGGGGCTCGACATCGAGACCGCCATCACCGAGCTGGCCGTGGGCGAAGCGCTCGTCAGCATGCTCGACGAGAAAGGCCGCCCCAGCATCACCGAACGGGTGTTCGTGCTGCCCCCCGGCAGCCAGATCGGGCCGATCACGCCCGAGCAACGCAAGGCACTGATCGCCAATTCACTGGTGGCCGGCGTCTACGAGAAAACGGTCGACCGCGAATCGGCCTACGAAAAGCTCAAGGGCCGCGCCGTCGCGGGCGCCGATGCGGCGCAGAAGCAGCCCCAGGGCTCCGGCAACCTCCCGCCCGGCACCGCCGCGGCGCCCGGCGGCGGCATCCTCGGCGGGCTGAACGACGTGCTCTTCGGCACCACCGGCCCGCGCGGCGCCAAGCACGACGGGCTGGCCCAGACCATGGCCAAGTCGGCCATCCGCACCATGGGCTCCAGCGTGGGCCGCGAGATCATCCGCGGCGTGCTGGGCGGCATCTTCGGCGGTGGCAAAAGACGGTGACTGTCAGGCCCGAGCGCCGGGCCGAAGGGCTGACATTCATCAGGGCATCACCACCAGCTTGATGCCCGGCAGCGTGGTCACCCGTGCCTGCTTGCCGACGGCGCTGATGATGCGGTTGGCGAAGTAGCTGTTCTGCGTGTCGGGCTCCAGCGCCGCGATCGCCAGGTTGGCGAAGGGCTGGCTCAAGGGCACGTAGTAGCTGCCGACCGGCGCGTCGAGCAGCGCGGGCGTGGTCTGCACTTCGACCCGAACCACGCTGCTGCCGGCGTCGGCGATGGTGCCGAGCACGTCTTGGCGTGCACCCTGTTCACGCGAAATTTCGCTGTAGGTCTCGCCCTGCACCACGCCGACGGCAGCCACCTGCTCCACCCGCACGCCCAGGTTGCGCAGGCGGGCCACCGCATCGCCCTGGTCGGCGGCCAGCCAGTAGCCGCAAGGCCGGTTGCGCACCTTCAGGTCGCGCAGCACCAGCGCCGAGTCCCAGCTCACGGTGACGGGCTTGTCGATGCCGGTGGCGGGGTCGATCATCTGCAGCGTGTATTCGGCAGCCGTGGGCCCGGCCTCCACCACCATCTGGCCCTGGCAGGCCTTGGCGCTGACTTCGGCATCCACGTACTGCCGCAGCTTCACGAGATCGCTCGCCCGGTCAGCGGCGCTTTGCAGCACGCTGGTGATGGCCGTCACGTGGGTGTGCACGCGCCGCTTCAGGTGCAGGCGGCCGATGCCCACGCCGCGCGTCTCGATCAGGATGCTGACCGCGTTGGCGAGCCCGTTCACGTTGCGGCCGGTGTCGGGCTGGGTGCCGCCCATCGAGAGCTTCTTGTCGGCCAGGTCGGTCGAGGTGGTGTAGTACCACTCCGAACTCAGGTTCTGCTGCTTCAGGCTGTTGAGCAGCGGCTGGCGGAACCACTCTTCCGACGCCTTGGTCACGAAGGCCGGCAGGTTGGCCGTGGTCGCGTACTGCACCAATGCGTCGTAGCGCTGCAAGGCGCCGAACTTCTGCAGAAAGCGGCCGACGACGGTGTATTCGTGCGCGTCCACCACCACCACCGGCTGGTAGTCGCGCACCAGCCGCGCCTGAGCCAGCGCCTCGGGGGTCTTGAGCAGCAGGTGGTCGCGGTTGGCGTCGATGCCGCTGGCGGTGACGCGCCGGTTGGCCAAGGCGCCGTCCGGGTTGGCGCGCGGCAGGATGACGACGTTGATGCGGTCCAGCAGCGGATTCAGCTTGCCGCGCGCCAGCTCCTGCGCCAGCACCAGCAGCGCCTCGCTGCCGGCCGGCTCGTCGCCATGCTGCTGGCCGATCAGCAGCACCGTGGGCCGGCCGCTGCGCAGCAGCGCTGCGGGGCTCGCGTCGGGGTTGCGGGTGAAGAGCAAGGCTTCGAGCGGCACGCCGTTCTGCGAGCTGCCCACGCTCAGCAGGTGTACGCCGGCCGTGCCATAGCTGCCCAGCCCGCGCACCCACGATTGCAGCTCCGCATTGGTAGTGAAACCCGTGCGGCCGTCATCGAAGAACGCCGGGGTGCGGTAGCTCACCGCCGGCTCGGGGAAGCGTGCCGCCACGGCATCGTTGTAAGGCTGCGATGCCGCTGCGGCCGGTGCAGGCTGGGCAACAGATGCGGCAGGCGCCCGCGCCGGCACGGTCTGCGGCGGTGCCGACGGCGGCGTACCGCAGGCCACCAGGCCGGCCGCACCGATCAGTGTGGCAAACCACCGCTTCACCGGGCTCGCAAGGGCTTGGTCCATTCATCTCTCCGCAGGCTTGGGGCGTTGACTATAGCCAGCCGGTGCTGCATTTCGCGCCGCACCGCCCACGCTTCGCGCCGGAGTTCATCGCTTCGTCGCACCGCTCTCGCGAGCACGGACACGGCTCGGCACAGTGGCGCCATCGCATCCCAACCCGGAGACCCCCATGCCGACCGACCTGCCTCTCTCCATCGTCATCCAGCAAATCCTCGCGCACACCCCGCCCTGGGTGTGGGTCATCCTCGCCTTGATCACCTACTTCGGGCTGAAGCAGGCGGTCGACCACGTCGTCACCGTTCGCCGCCTGGCCATCGCCCCCGTGGCGCTGGGTGCGCTTTCGCTGTCGGGCGTGACGAGCGCCTTCGGCCTGCACGCCGAAGTGCTGGCAACCTGGGCCGTCGGCGTCGCCCTGGCGGTGGCCCTGAACCACTGGCTGGCCCTGCCGCGCAAGGTGCAGTACGAAGGCGCCGGCCGCTACGCCGTGCAAGGCAGCCTCTGGCCGCTGGCCGGCATGTGGTCGATGTTCGTGGTGCGCTACGCCACCACGGTGACGCTGGTGCTGCATCGCGACTGGGCCCACGGCACGGTGTTCAGCACGCTGATGCCTCTGGTCTTCGGCGCGCTGTCGGGCATGTTCCTGGCACGTTCGCTGCGCATCCTGCGCACGGCGCCTTCAGCCGGCGCGCTGACCCTGGCCTGAACCCCGTCGCCAAGTAGACTGCCCAGCACCATGCCCGCCGAAAAGAACAGCGCCGCTTATTTCCTGCAACGCGGCCTCATCGTCGTCGGGTTCAACACGGTCGTCGGCATCGGTCTGGCACTGCGCAACGGCGATCCGTTGATCCACATGGTGTACTCACAGGCCATCGGCCTGTGCATCTGGGCCTGCATCGACTTCGGGCGCCTGCTGTTCAAGAACCGCGATCCGCAGAGCGACTGGCCGCTCGGGTGGCGGCGCGTGCTGCTGATGGGGGTGGGCATCCTCGGCGGCTACACGCTGGGCACCGTGATCGGCGACCTGTACTGCGGCTGTTCGACGCTCGACAAGATTTCGCGGTCGTTCCGTGTGTCTCTCGGCTACCTGTTCGTTGCGCTCACGGTCAGCACGGTCATCTGCTACTTCTTCTATTCGCGCGGCCGCGGTGAACGCCTGGAACAACTGGTCGCCACGGCCCAGCGCGACGCCGCCGAGAACCAACTCAAGCTGCTGGCCTCGCAACTCGAGCCGCACATGCTCTTCAACACGCTGGCCAATCTGCGCGTGCTGATCGGCATGGACCCGCCGCGCGCCCAGCTGATGCTCGACCACCTGGTCGCCTTCATGCGTTCCACGCTCACTGCGTCGCGCAACATGCTGCACCCGTTGTCGGCCGAGTTCGGGCGCATCGACGACTACCTGGCGCTGATGAAGATCCGCATGGGCGACCGCCTGCAGGCGCAGGTCGACTTCCCCGAAGCGCTGGGCCCGCTCGCCGTGCCCACGCTGCTGCTGCAGCCGCTGGTCGAGAACGCCATCAAGCACGGCCTGGAGCCGCACGTGGATGGCGGCCGTCTGCTGGTGACGGCACGCGCTGAAGGCAGCGAACTCGTGCTGAGCGTGCGCGACACCGGTGCCGGACTCTCCGACGTTGCAAACGACGGCACGCACTTCGGCGTCACCCAGGTGCGCGAGCGCTTGTCGACGCTGTATGGCGACGCCGCCTCGCTCGTTCTCGGCACCCCCGATGACGGCGAAGGCGGCACACTCGCCACCGTTCGCATCCCCCTCAACCGCACCGCTTGAACGCCCGCCCGATGCCATGAATGCCACCGCCCTCATCGCCGAAGACGAACCCCTGCTGGCCGCCCACCTGAAGGCCGAGCTTGCCCACCTGTGGCCGGCGCTTTCCGTCGTGGCCACCGTGGGCCACGGCGAGGCGGCGGTGCAGAAGGCGCTGGAGCTGCGCCCGCAGATCTTGTTCCTCGACATCCGCATGCCCGGCCTGAGCGGACTCGAGGCCGCACACGCACTGGCCGAAGACTGGCCCGAGGGCGAGCCCTTCCCGCTGGTGGTGTTCGTCACCGCGCACGACCAGTACGCACTCGAAGCTTTCGACCGCGCCGCCGTCGACTACGTGCTCAAGCCCGTCTCGCCCGATCGCCTGGCGCAGACCTGCGCTCGCCTGCAAGCTGCCCTGCAGCAGCGCCAGCAGCCCCAACCGGGCGACGGCGCGATGGACACTGCCCTGGCGCAGCTGCGCAGCCTGCTCGGCGCCACCGCACCGAACATGCAAGGCCCCAAGCTGAGCGTCATCCAGGCCGGCGTGGGTGCGGCGATCCACATGGTGAAGATCGACGACGTGCTGTATTTCGAAGCCGCCGACAAATACGTGCGCCTGGTCACCGCCGAGCGCGAGCACCTCATCCGCATCTCGCTGCGCGAGCTGCTGCCGCAGCTCGACATGCAGCGCTTCTGGCAGATCCACCGCGGCACCGTGGTGCGCGCCGACGCCATCGCCACCGCCGTGCGCGACGAGGCCGGCAAGATCACCCTCACGCTGCGCGGCCACGCCGACAAGCTGGGCGTGAGCCGCCTGTATACCCATCTCTTCAAGGCCATGTGATGCGAGACCGCATCCCCGACAGCATCGAAGCGCGAGCGCACCGCCGGGTACGCCGCAAGCTCGGCTTCTACAAGCACGCGATGGTGTTCGTGCTGGTGAACCTCGGGCTGTACCTCATCAGCGAATTCTCAGGCCGACATTTCAGCCGCACGGTGCTCCTCGGCTGGGGGTTCGGCCTGCTGATCCACGGCGTGGTGACCTTCGTCGGCCTGCAAAGCGAAGGCCTGCGCGAACGCATGCTCCGCCAGGAGATCGAGCGCATGCGGCGCGAGAGCGAGAACGAAGGCGGCAAGAAGTAGGCGCACCACGACCGGCAGGCCGTGCGTGCGCAGCGCACTGCAGCAGGCCACACCCCCTGCATCGCACGCACGCTCGATGTGCATGCAAATCGGCGCCGCGACATTTCACACATCGAAGATGTCCATGATCGGGCGGGGCGATGGATTGGCGCAGATCGTGCACACGCACTGCAACTCCACTCCCGGCGCCTCCCCATGTTCTCTTTGCGTTCTGCCCTTCTCGCCGCATCGCTCGCCGCCGCGTTAATCCTCTCCGGCTGCGACCGCATCCCCGACACCGTGAAGATCGGTGTGGCCCAGCCGATGAGCGGGCCGCTCGCGGCACTCGGCATCGACATGAAGAACGGCGTTCAGCTCGCCGTCGACGAACTCAACGCCGGCGGCTTCAAGATCAACGGCAAGCCGGTCAAGCTCGAGGTCGTCGCCGTCGACGACAAGGCCAACGCCGACGAAGGCAGGAAGGTCGCGCAGACCCTGGTCGACGCCGGCGTGGTGGCCGTGGTGGGCCACCTCAACTCGGGCGTGAGCATCGCCGCTGCACCGATCTACGCCCAGCACGACATTGCCCAGTTGGCCATCTCGACCAAGCCCGAGTTCACGCAGCTCAACCTGCCGACCACCCTGCGCCTGGTGGCCAACGACGCGCTGCAATCCAAGGCATTGGGCTCGTACGCGGCCGAGCTGCGCGGCGCGACCAAGTTCGCGGTGGTCGACGACGGCACCCCGTACGGCAAGGGCCTCGCCGACCTGGCCGCGGCGCAGATCGTCAAGGCCAATCGGCCGGTGACGATTCGCCAGTCTCTGGACGACAAGACCACCGAGTTCGGCCCGCTGGTCGAGGCGCTGAAGACCGCGGGCGTGGACGTGTTCGTCACCACGCTGGCCGACTTTCAGGTGGGCGCGCTGATCGAGCAACTGGTCAAGGCCGGCCTCACCGACATGCAGGTCGTCGGTGGCGACACCATCAAGACCACCAAGATGCCGGGCATGGCCCGTGGCATCCGCGCCGTGTATGCCACCTCGCCCATCGTCGAGGCGCGTGAGTTCAACACCGGCCCGCAGTTCCTGGCCAAGTTCGCCGCCGTCTACAAGGGCGAGCCGGTGTACGGCGCGCACTACGCCTACGACGTGACCTACGTGCTGGCCTCGGCCATGCAGCGCGCCCAGTCGGTCGACCCCAAGAAGCTGACGGCCCAGCTCAAGGTCATCGACGCCTTGGCACCCGTCACCAACAACATGCGCTTCCGGGCCGACGGCGAGCAGAAGTACGGTGTCGTCAGCGTCTACAAGGTCAGCAATGCAGGCGTCTGGGAAGCCATGACGCGCAGCGACAACTGGTAATCAAAAAGGGGCCGCCAGCGAATGTGCTGGCGGCCCCTGGTTTCATCGATCAGGCATGAAGCCCGGTCTCAATGGTGATGGCGGCGCGGCTCGGGTTGGCCGCGGTCATCGTGCCAGTCGCCACGGCCATCGTGGCGGTCGTCGTAGCGGCGATGGTCGTGATCATGGCCATACCACCCTGCACGGACCACAGCGGGGCCGTAGTAGCGCGGGGCATACACCGGCTCGGGGCGGTACACCACACGCGGAGCCGGGCGGTATACGACCACCGGGGCGGGCTGCACATACACAGGGGCCGGCTCGTAATAGGTCGGCTGAGCTTGGTAGTACACCGGCTCGCTTGCAATCACGGTGGCCACCGGCGGCAGGTTGATGCCGATCGACCATTGCACGTTGGATGCATGAGCAGTGCCGGCGCAGACGGTACCCAGCGCAAGCAGCGCGGCGGCGATCGAAGATTTGCGGTTGAACATGATGTGCTCTCCTTGTCGAACCGGGCACAAATTGGCCGGCTTGAGCACACAACGCGGTAACCCCGCCGGCCGTTCACACCGGCGTAAGTAAGGTGTCGTAAAGCGGATGTTGCTGTACGTAAAGCAAGCCGCCCATGCGACGGCAAAGGCCCCGCAGAGGGTGCGGTCTACAATGTTTTTGCACCCGTTTTTCGCCCGCTCTCCTCACCACTTTGCGGCTGCTTTCGGCCACTCCACCTCTCGATTTGAAGCGCCTTGCATGAGCGACGACAAAAGCCACACGCCTGCTGAAGACCACAAGCCCAGCAACTTCCTGCGTCAGATCATCGAGCGCGACCTGGCCCAGGGCACCTATGCCAGCCGCCATTTCGCCGGTACGCCGGGCGATGCGGCGCACCAGGCCGCCGGCCCGCTCGATCCGGCGAAGATCCGCACCCGCTTCCCGCCCGAGCCCAACGGCTACCTGCACATCGGCCACGCCAAGAGCATCTGCCTGAACTTCGGCCTGGCGCGCGACTATGCCGGCGTGTGCCACATGCGCTTCGACGACACCAACCCCGAAAAGGAAGAGCAGGAGTACGTCGACTCCATCCTCGACGCGGTGAAGTGGCTGGGCTTCGACTGGGAGGCCAACGGCAAGAGCCACCTCTACTACGCCAGCAACTACTTCGACTTCATGTACCGCGCGGCCGAGGCGCTCATCGACGCCGGCCTTGCCTACGTGGACGAACAAAGCGCCGATGAGATGCGCCACAACCGCGGCGACTTCGCCACGCCCGGCAAAGACAGCCCGTTCCGCGCCCGCACGCCGGCCGAGAACCTGGCCCGCTTTCGCGAGATGCGCGACGGCCAGCATGCCGACGGCGCGATGGTGCTGCGCGCCAAGATCGACATGGCCTCCCCCAACATCAACCTGCGCGACCCGGCCCTTTACCGCATCAAGCGCGCCACGCACCACAACACCGGCGACACCTGGTGCATCTACCCGATGTACACCTACGCGCACCCGATCGAAGACGCGCTGGAGAACATCACCCACAGCATCTGCACGCTCGAGTTCGAAGACCAGCGCCCGTTCTACGACTGGCTGCTCGACCAGCTCTGCACGCTCGGCCTGCTGGCCCAGCCGCGCCCGCACCAGTACGAATTCGCGCGGCTCAACATCACCTACATCATCACCAGCAAGCGCAAGCTCAAGCAGCTGGTCGACGACAAGCACGTGAACGGCTGGGACGACCCGCGCATGCCCACCATCGTCGGCCTGCGCCGCCGTGGCTACACGCCCGAAAGCCTGCAACTGCTGGCCGAGCGCAGCGGCGTCAGCAAGGCCGGCGGCTGGATCGATTACAGCTCGCTCGAGATCGCACTGCGCGACGACCTCGACCCCACGGCACCGCGCGCCTGCGTGGTGCTGGACCCGCTCAAGCTCAAGCTCGTCAACTTCACCGAGGTGTTCGGCAGCGACACGCATCAAGAGCCCTGCCACGCCCCCATCCACCCCGGCCACCATGAACGCGGCCAGCGCGATTTCGTGCTGACGAACGAGCTGTGGATCGAACGCGAAGACTTCATGGAAGTGCCCGCCAAGGGCTACCACCGCCTCTACCCCGGCAACAAGACGCGCCTGAAATACGGCTACGTGATCGAGTGCACCGGCTGCGAGAAAGATGCGTCGGGCCAGGTCACCGCCGTACTGGCAAAGATCGTTCCCGACACCAAGAGCGGCACGCCCGGCGCCGACGCCGTGAAGGTGAAAGGCGTGGTCACCTGGGTCAGCGTGAGCACCGGCGTGGCCGCTGAAGTGCGCCTCTACGACCGCCTGTTCACCGAGGCCCAGCCCGATGCGGGCGGCCGCGATTTCCTGAGCGTGCTCAACCCCAACAGCAAGAAGGTCGTGACGGCCTATGTGGAACCGGGCCTGGCCTCAGCGAAGGCGGATGACAAGTTCCAGTTCGAACGCCACGGCTACTTCGTGGCCGACCGGCACGACCACGCGGCCGGCAAGCTGGTGTTCAACCGCACCACGACGCTGAAAGACACCTGGACCAAGTGAGCCCCGGGGCGCGCCTGCAGCGCGACTGATCAAGCCTCCGGGCGCGTGCGCTTCTTCTTTTTGAGCGCGCGCTCCGCCTCGAGCAGCTGGCCGGCGGCCAGCCACGCGGCAAACTCGTCGGGCGTTTCGAGCGTGACGCGTCCGAGGTTGCCGGCACGGAAGTCATAGACCACGACCTCGGCGGCCTTCTGCAGGTTGACGCGCCCGCCGCTCTGCAAGGCGCCGCGCTTGCGCCCGATCTCGGTGAGCAGGGCTTCGTCGTCGAGATTCGAGACAGCATCAAGCTTGTAGCGCTCGACCAGCGCCTGCGGGTAGTGCTGCTTCAGGTAGCCCAGCAATTCGAGCGCCACCTCTTCCTCGTTGAACGCATTGCGCCCCACCGCACCGCTGGCCGCGAGGTTGTAGCCGCTCTTCTCGACGATGATGCGCGGCCACAGCATGCCGGGCGTGTCGAACAGATAGAAGTCGCTCGCCAGCACGATGCGCTGCTCGACCTTGGTGATGCCGGCTTCGTCGCCCGTCTTGGTGGCTCGCTTGCCGGTGAGCGTGTTGATCAGCGTGGACTTGCCCACGTTGGGGATGCCGCAGATCAGCACGCGCAAGGGCTTGGCCATGCCGCCGCGCAGCGGCGCGAGCGTGCGGCAGGCTTCGATCAGGCGCTGTGCAGGCGCCGCCTCCGACGCATCGAGCCCGATGGCACGTGTGGCGGGCAGGCCGTTGTAGTACGCAAGCCAATCGGCAGTGCGCGCCGGGTCAGCGAGGTCTTGCTTGTTGAGCAGCTTGAGCTTGGGCTTGCTGCCGGTCAGCTCGGCCAGCAACGGGTTGGCGCTGGAGCCGGGCAGGCGGGCGTCCAGCAGCTCGATCACTACGTCGATCTCCTTGATGCGCTCGGCAATCGCCTGGCGCGTCAGGTGCATGTGCCCGGGAAACCATTGAATGGCCAATGCGAAACCTCAGAGCCTGTGAATGAGTCCGGCGCGCCCGAGCGGGTGCGCCAAAGGGTGTCGATCTAGGCGCAAAGCGCAGCTGTAGCTCGGGCTACAGCGAGCATTTGCAACGACGAGCGGCGCCGTTTGGGGCGCACGAGCGGGTGTGTCG
>Ga0307514_10002957_pt1 | contig 16883 bp, 8 predicted proteins | sample 16_EM_MG_FD_203088 | JGI IMG/M metagenome (GOLD analysis project Ga0307514, IMG submission 203088) | Populus trichocarpa ectomycorrhiza microbial communities from riparian zone in the Pacific Northwest, United States - 16_EM | ecosystem: Host-associated > Plants > Roots > Unclassified | place...
CAGCAAAAACATTTTACAAATTAGTAGCGCAATCAAGGGAGCAAGCTAGTGCTTGCAGTAACGCAAAAAAAGACGTAGTTTGAAAGATATTTTTACTTATTGAACCGTTTTCTAACATTATCGGATAGAATCAACCAATATGATACACCAGGGAACTCAATTTGAATATCTTCTCTAAAGAAATATTATATTAGGTGGCCAAGTTTATGAGAGATTATGGGATTGGAAAAATATAATCATGAATGGATACTCTTTTTAACAGGTTTGGTCTGTGGTAAGTGCTTGCAGGGCCAAAGCACTCTATTGCATGTCGACAATTAGATTACGACCACACACATCATATCTAAGTCAAATTCTTACTTAGATTTAGTCATAATTTAATATATAGTAATTTAACATCATTAACTTTTCAACCACATGTGATAACTAATTATAAGAATTAATGGCTATTTTCATACTAGATTGGATTATTACTGCAACTACTTCTAGCATTGCTTGACTATGACTTTTATTAGTGCTTGACTATGACTTTTTTCAGTCATTACGGACAACTTTGTTTACCCTGTGGATTCTTCGACGCTAGCACGCCACTGAGGCCTATAACAAAGCATCGGAATTTACCTCCCAAGAGCAAAACAAAGAGAATGAGCTTTCTCACTTTCTGCTTCTTCTCTCTCTTTCTCTCAGTTTTCCCTCTGCTCACTTCTTCTTATTTACTATTTCAGGTAAAGCATGAACATGCCACACATATCCCTCTCAGAACCAAATTGATTCTGTATATGTAAATTTCATTGTTAATGAGTATGGTGATCATATGATAGGGGTTCAATTGGGAGTCATGTAACAAGGCAGGAGGATGGTACAACTCGCTAAAAAACTCAGTTCCTGATTTGGCTAATGCCGGAATTACTCATGTCTGGCTTCCTCCATCCTCTCAGTCCGTTGCACCACAAGGTAGTTTATAAATATTTTTTTCATTTTAACCGTCACTTCTTCGTTAATCTGTTCTCATATGTTTTTTTTTCATTTTAACCGTTACTTCTTCGTTAATCTGTTCTCATATGTTCTTACTATAAGGTACAAAATTTATCTCTAACACATTCTAGTTACCTAAATTCTAGCCGCTAGATAGGCTTATTAGGCTCGAACTGTCAGGTCAATTCGGTAACTCGCCGATCAAGACCTGCCCAAGTCGGGTTAGTGAAATAACCCTTTTTTTCCCCAATAAAACAAAACCTTGAGCCGTGAACCAAGTCTTAAGTCGCGCGTCGACCCTAAGTCAGTTCTTATAACTATGACCTGAAGAGTAATATTCGATGACAAGAGAAATTTAGTTGTTGCATTTAATTTGAAACATTTGAGCTGTGCTTAAAAACAAGAAAACTTGAGAAAAAGTGACAATTTGGTTTTCTTATTTTGATCATTGAATTCCTTTTCAGGAGACAAAACATCTAACATACACTTTATTTAAATTTCTTCTAGGATATATGCCAGGCAGGCTTTATGATCTGAGCGCATCAAGATATGGATCACAGGATGAATTGAAATCACTAATTGGGGATTTCAACCAGAAGGGAATTAAATGCCTAGCTGACATTGTCATAAACCATAGAACTGCTGAGAAGCAAGATGAGAGAGGAATATGGTCTGTTTTTGAAGGTGGAACTTCTGATGATCGCCTTGACTGGGGGCCATCCTTCATTTGTGGCGATGACACTGCCTATTCTGATGGCAAAGGAAATCCTGATTCAGGAGATGACTTTGAGCCTGCCCCTGATATTGACCACCTCAATCCAAGAGTTCAGAGAGAATTATCAGATTGGATGAATTGGTTAAAGTCTGAAATAGGATTTGATGGATGGCGATTCGACTTTGTTAAGGGTTACGCTCCTAGTGTTACCAAAATTTACATGGAAAATACTTCACCAGATTTTGCAGTTGGTGAAAAATGGGACTCTCTTGCTTATGGTCAGGATGGAAAGCTTGATTATAACCAGGATGCGCACCGCGGCAGTATAAAAGATTGGATTCAAGCAGCTGGTGGTGCTGTCACAGCATTTGATTTCACATCTAAAGGGATACTTCAAGCTGCTGTGCAAGGAGAGTTATGGAGGTTGAAGGACTCAAATGGAAAGCCACCAGGATTGATAGGCCTGTTGCCACAAAATGCTGTGACTTTCATTGACAATCATGACACCGGGTCTACTCAGCAGATTTGGCCATTTCCATCAGATAAAGTCATGCAGGGATATGCCTACATTCTTACCCATCCAGGGACCCCGTCCATCGTAACTTCACCTCTATTTTTTTTCTAATCTATATACTCTTTTCTCTTTTAGTTGTTCGATATACTAGGAAACTCTCATATTATTGCTAACTACAGAAGCTTTCTGTGTTTTGCAGTTTTATGATCACTTCTTTGACTGGGGCCTCAAGGAAGAAATTGGGAAATTGGCAACAATTAGGAAAAATTACGGGATTGGCTCTGCCAGCACTGTGAATATTTTAGCCTCTGATGCTGATCTTTATGTGGCAGCAATTAATGATAACATAATCATGAAGATTGGACCCAAAACCGATCTCGGAAACCTTATCCCCTCAAACTTCCAGGTTGCTACATCTGGAACAGATTACTGTGTGTGGGTAAAATAGTGAATACCCATACCCTAGCTATATATGTATGAAACTGCTTTCAAGAATAATTCATGAAGCTCGTTGTGGACAGCAAAAAACTATTTTTGCATGATCTTAAAGTGTCACGAAATTTCTTCTATTTTCACAGTTGTTCGAGGCAGGGGTAGTATACAGGTGTGCGTGCAATGCTTCAGCATTAATGTTGTGTTTCATCCATCAAATCGCAGGCAGAAGAACAAGGACGAGCTTAGCTACCAATAATTTGTACTAATTGACTGCTGATAAGTTTTTAAGCCCTAATCATTTGCATTGATCTTCTAAATCCTTTCACATCAATTTCCAGCAACCAAAGGCAAAAGGGTAATTCTGAAACAGGATATGCAAGTCCAAAATTACACATAATAAGACCAAAAACTAGTGAAGAATTAAGGAAATATACATGCATGGTGTGGATGTTCTTCAGTAGACCCTCACAATGTCACAGCCAAGCACTTGATGAAGGAAACCCAATTGGCAACCTTCTCACAGTGCATATTGTAAACAACATCGCGCCACTCAGTATTCCCCGATAGTTCTCCATTTCCCTTCTTCTCCACTATAATTTCGGCACGCCAAGCCTCCGAAGTCTCTTCCCTTCCCTTCATATCCCTCATTTTCTCCACTCAAACAGCCACCATCTTTCCGCCTATATTCACTATCTTGGTGACACTAGGAAATCTTAGTATCCCCCTTCCCTTCCATTTCACCTCTTTCAGCCCTCCTGTCTCCAAATCAAAACCCTGAAGCCCATTTCACCATCTCTCCGCCTATAAAAAAATTATTTTGTATTTATCTTTTCAAATTCTTGACTTTCTAATCGAGATTTAATTAGACTATTCATAATCAATTTAACATGCTTTCTCGAAATTGTTTTGGTCTTTTCTAGATTGGAATGCGAAATGATAATTTAAAAAATAAGAATAAAAAGAAAAAAGAAATCTCATTGTTCATTATAATATATATGAATAGTTGTTTTAGTTAAAAAATTAAAACATTATCTTGGAATTTCATTTCAAAATTTAAGCTAGTTTAAATTATATGATGAAAGTAGAAACCACTAAACTATCAAAATATATCATGACTGGTTGGGATCTCTTATACATAATAAATATAATTGTATGTTAAAATATAAATATGTAATATGTAATATTACTTTTAATTTTAATTTTGATAACATAAAATTTCCTATAAAATTATAAAGATTCAACTTAAGGATTTAATAAATTTCGCTATAATTAAATTTTAACTTTTAATATTATATATTATTTTTGAGTTTTTAAAGCATTTTTAGAGTTTTTATAAGAAAAAAAAGATTAACATATTTTTAGATTTTAATAATTTCTCCAATGTTAGTTTTTTCTTTAATTAGGAGTGGATAAACTTTACATACCATTATTAAATATATATTATACTATTATTATTGCACTAAAAATATAATAATCAATAAACTTTTTTCTTAAAAAAAATCATGTTTTTAAATATAATTACCGGTCTGCTATTTACAATGCTATCAACATATAAACGTGGCAACCACACTGGATACTATGGGTCTAAACGATGTCGTAACACAAGGCTAGAGATCTCTGCAAAATCAGATGAAAGAAAACCTTCCGTACCAACGGCCAAATCTCGCGCCAAAAAAGTGCGATCCTAAGAAAAAGCATGAACTTGGCCCCTCATACATGGCTATCCTCTCCAAAGCCCAATCTCTCTTTCTTTCACTCTTTACTCAAATCTCACAATGAAACACACAGCCCAAAATCAGCATTACTTCTGTTTCGTCACTTGTTACAATCCAATCTGAAACCAAATGATCTTACGTTTTCATTACTTCTTAAATCCTTCACTTCAATTCCACTAAATGAAAAACTAGAAGCCAATCAGATTCATACCCACTTGCTAAAATCTGGGTTTGACCAGTTTGTCTATATAAGCACTGCTCTTCTTGATTTTTACATGAAATTGGGATGTGTACATTCTGCACGCAACCTGTTTGATCATATGCTTGACAGAGATATTGTTTCTTGGAATGCGTTGATTTGTGGGTGCTCGCGAAATGGGTACGATGTTGATGCTTTGGAGATTTTTGTTCAAATGCTTCGAGAGGGTTTTTCTCCTCTTCAAACTACTTTGGTTGGTTTGGTTCCGTCTTGTGGACGACGTGAGTTTGTGTTTCAAGGGAGGTCTATTCATGGGTTTGGTATCAAGACTGGTATTGATCTGGATTCTCAAGTGAAAAACGCACTTACGTATATGTATGCTAAATCCGGGGACTTGGAAGCGGCTGAGCTTTTGTTTGAAGAATTAGAGGACAAAAGTGTTGTTTCTTGGAATACCATGATTGGTGCTTATGCCGGAAATGGTTTCTTTAATGAGTCAATGCTTGTGTTTAAACGAATGGTAGAGGAAAAAGTGGAGGTCAACCCAGTTACTATTATGAGCCTTTTACCAGCAAATATTAGTCCTGAACTGATCCATTGTTATGCCATCAAAACTGGACTTATCAATAATGGCTCAGTAGTTACTTCACTAGTTTGTTTATACGCAAAGTGTGGGAGTACTGAATTAGCAGAACTGCTTTACTGGTCTTTTCCACAGAAAAACTTGGTTTCATTAACTGCAATTATTTCGAGCTATGCTGAAAAAGGAAACATGGATTTGGTGGTGGAGTGTTTTTCTAGAATGCAGCAGTTGGACATGAAACTGGATTCAGTTGCTATGGTTAGCATCCTTCATGGAATCACAGACCCTTCTCATATGAGTATCGGAATTGCTCTCCATGGCTATGCATTAAAGAATGGTTTGGATACCCATAATTTGGTTTCTAACGGGCTAATAAGTATGTACTTCAAGTTCAATGACATAGAAGCTGCCATCTCTTTGTTTTATGAAATGCCTGAAAAACCATTAATCAGTTGGAATTCGGTTATATCTGGCTGTGTGCAGGCTGGAAGGGCGAGTGATGCCATGAAGTTTTTCTGTCAAATGAAGATGTTTGGACTTAGTCCTGATACTATTACTGTTGCTAGTTTACTGACTGGTTGTTCCCAACTCGGATACTTACGGTTAGGGGAGAGACTTCACAACTACATTCTTAGAAACAACCTAGAAGTGGAAGACTTTGTTGGGACGTCTCTTATAGACATGTATACCAAGTGTGGAAGCATTCTGCTCGCAGAAAGGGTATTCAAAAGCATCAGAGAACCGTGTGTAGCTACTTGGAACACTATGATTTCAGGCTATAGTTGGTATGGCTTGGAACATAATGCTCTAAATTGTTACTCTAAAATGCGAGAACAAGGGCTAGAGCCTGATAGAATAACTTTCTTGGGAGTTTTAGCTGCTTGTATCCACGGTGGTCTTCTTCATGAAGGGAAAAAGCACTTCCAGATCATGACAGAAGAATTTGGTATGGTACCAAATTTGCAACACTGTGCTTGCATGGTTGGTCTCCTAGGCCGTGCAGGTTTATTTGAGGAAGCATTATTATTCATCAAGAACATGGAATCCGAGCCTGATTCTGCAGTGTGGGGTGCTTTGCTTAATGCTTGTTGCATCCATCAAGAGATCAAACTTGGAGAATGTTTGGCCAAGAAGTTATATTTATTGGATTACAAAAATTGTGGGCTCTATGTATTGATGTCAAATCTTTATGCAGCCACAAATAGGTGGAATGATGCTGCAAAGATGAGGGAAATAATGAAAGATATTGGTGGGGATGGCACTTCAGGAGTCAGTCAAATTGAAGTAATAACTTCATCACGAGAAATGGATCCAGACTTGTACCAAGAATTCCTTCAATTCTAATTTCTGTAAAAATTCAGCTGGGTCTTTTTTTTTTATGGGTGGGTGTTTAAGCGCAGGCTGTCTGCTGTGGGCTGAGTAGAAGACCCATGACCCATAATTGGTCAGTACAGGATCCAGATCTAAAAAGACTTGAATATGTCCACGCAAATCTGACATGTGGCATCTACGAAATTCCAATTTATTTTATGTTTTTTAATTCGTTTGTGTCTGAAGACAACAACCATCCGCTAAAAAAAGCCAAACTTAAAAGAGTTCCAATTTCAAAATTTGAGCTTGGCGCTCTTCATTTTACCAATCCCTCTATTTCAAAAAATAAAAAACCCTAAAACTCTCATTTCTCTCTGTTTCGGGGAAAAAAGAAGGAAAAAAATAGCAGCAAAAATGGGGGGTTCTCATAGCCGTGAAGATCTAGAGCTCTCAGACTCGGACGCAGAGTCCCAACAAGAAGAAGAAGATAGCTACCAAGATGTCAGCACTGAAACCCCAGAAAAATCATCCTCCGCCGGAAGAAACAGACCCAAAACTCCATCTTCTTTTGATGAAGTTGAATCCAAGCTTAAAGCCTTAAAACTCAAATACCCTTCAACAACAACCCAAACCCAGCAAAGCCCTAACCCTAATTTTAAAAATGGTGTCAAACTTTACCTTCATATCGGCGGTAACACCCCAAAAGCCAAATGGGTTACTTCAGAGAAGTTGACTACTTATTCTTTCATCAAGACCTCAAAAATTAATGGTCAAAATGAAGAAGAGGAGGAGGAGGAGTCAGAATCTGAAGAAGTTGCTTGGTGGGTTTTGAAGGTTAGTACTAAAATTAGGGCGAAAGTCGCTGTTGAGATGCAATTAAAGACATTTAAGGAACAGCGCCGCGTTGATTTTGTTGCTGAAGGTGTATGGGCTATGAAGTTTTTTAGCGATGAGGATTATAAGCTTTTTAATAGTAAGTATCAGGATTGTTTGTTTGAGAATACTTTTGGGTATGAGTCGAATGAAGCAAACAAGGTTAAAGTTTATGGGAAGGATTTTGTTGGGTGGGCGGACCCGGGAAAGGCAGATGATTCTATGTGGGAGGATGCAGAGGATGAGTTCTTGAAAAGCCCTGGATCTGCGACTCCTGCGAGTGGAAATCAGGATTTGAGAGAGGAATTTGAGGAGGCGGCCAATGGAGGGATACAGAGCTTGGCATTGGGTGCGTTGGATAATAGTTTCTTGGTGGGTGATTCAGGGATTCAGGTTGTTAAGAATTTTAGCCATGGGATTCATGGGAAAGGTGTTTATGTCAATTTTGGAAGTGGGAATCATAGTAGTGGTTCGAATTTGGTACATTCAACCCCTAAAAAGGCGCTTCTTATGCGGGCTGAGACTAATATGTTGCTTATGAGTCCGATGAACGAAGGGAAATTGCATTCTACTGGTTTGCATCAGCTTGATATTGAGACTGGGAAGATTATTACTGAGTGGAAGTTTGAAAAGGATGGAACTGATATTACCATGAGGGATATTGCAAATGATAGCAAGGGAGCACAATTGGATCCGTCAGGATCGACATTTTTGGGGTTGGATGACAATAGGCTTTGCAGGTGGGATATGCGTGACCGGCATGGGATCGTTCAAAATCTTGCTTCAGCTAATACTCCTGTCCTGAATTGGACTCAAGGGCATCAGTTTTCAAGAGGGACTAACTTTCAGTGCTTTGCTAGCACTGGTGATGGATCAATTGTTGTTGGGTCTCTTGATGGGAAGATTCGATTGTATTCAACCAATTCTATGAGGCAGGCAAAAACAGCTTTTCCTGGCCTGGGATCACCTATTACTCATGTTGATGTTACCTTTGATGGGAAGTGGATATTGGGCACCACCGATACTTATTTGATCCTTATCTGCTCTCTTTTCACAGACAAGGATGGTAAGACAAAGACTGGTTTTAATGGTCGTATGGGTAATAGGATTGCAGCTCCAAGATTGTTGAAGCTGACTCCTTTGGATTCACATCTAGCTGGCGTTAATAAGAAGTTCCAAAAGGCTCAGTTCTCTTGGGTAAGTAAACTTATATCCCTTTTCACAGAGTTGTCAATGCTTGTGTTGCATCTTCTGTTTAATGCATATGATATGTATGCAGTCCTCCCATGGCCATTAGATGCATGAGTTATTGGTGATACATGACATAACCAAATTCCTTTTTCTTTATTACCTTTTCATCAATGCCTAGACAGTTCAATATGTGAATCATTTGCGTTAAATTCCAAGCTTTGGTGGTTCCTTCAGGAAAACTTTTCTGGATAAGCATAATGAAAATGGTTGTTAATGGTGTTCACCTTATTTTGGTTGGGTCTCCATTTTACTAATTGTTTTCCTTCTTTACATAATATCTACTTGTCCATATGCAATGCTTATGTATTTGTTGTGCTAGTGAAACAAATTAGATTTAGTAGAAACTTCATTGGAGTTGTTGCTTTGATGTTTATTTGCTTCTTCAGAGAGTTTTAAGGAGGAGGAAAATGGTTCTCTTAGCAGGTATTTCAGGTGGTTTTCTAACTGTTAGATTCCTTACCAGGCTCCAACACACAGTTTTCTACTAACTTTTTTTTTTCTTACAACGTGGAAAAACAGTCTTCCTGTAATTTGAGAGGACCATTTTACATTATAATTCATGTTGCACCTAAGAATGTCTTGCCATGTATATTTTCCAGTAGTTTATATTTTAGAATTATGAGGTGTCCAGGAGTGTGTGTCTTTACCCACTGTATGTAGATGAAGATTGCTCTATGCGATCTTATTCTGTTAAAAAGGGTGTGGGAATGATGCTTGTAGGTTGAAGTATCGCATACTTGCTTCACATGCCACTGAATTCTTGAGGATTAGAATATGTTATGGGATTAGTCGGTTTACTGCAAGGGATGTTTCTTCTTGTTGCATGAGCATTTGATTCAAGATGTTTATGTCCTGATTGTTTAGCTAAGAAGGTCGTCTTTTTTTTTAGTGTCTTCTCAATAGTTTTGAATCCTTCTAGCAATGCTCTGTGCCCAACTTCTGATTTCCCATTTAACGATATAAAAATTCACCCAGTTTTGACTGCTTGATGAACTTCACCAAAAACAGAAGTTAAAAATTTATATATTCCTAGAACTCAACACTGAAGCCTTAGTTGGAAGCTAAGTATTATGGAGTAGAAAGATGGCTGTTCATGAATCAAGTTTCATCGAGACCTCCACCATTGAAAGACCATGGTCATATTTCAGCAATCAAAATGATAATGCGTGGCACTGGATTGTGTCTGAAGTTGTGGATTTATGTGTAAAGTGGTGTGCAGTGTGCCTTTGTTGCGTTACTGTGTTAATCTGAAACTTGTTCAGTTGAACCTTATACATCTGAAATTGCATAATGAGCATTCACAACAGGTCTTAATTGCACAACAATATACTTTAGTAACTATCCATTTTAGTTTTTGTCAATATACACTCTTGCACTTAAGTCAAACGAAATAGCTGTTCTGGGATTCTCTTGCAAACTTGGTTCCTTTTCTCCTGCTTTACCTGCATATCTTGCCGTGACTGCCTTTGCAGATGAAAAGTTCAACATTATTCGAGCTTAAAATTTTTGCAGGTCACAGAGAATGGGAAGCAGGAGCGGCATTTGGTTGCAACAGTAGGCAAATTTAGTGTGATTTGGAACTTCCAGCAGGTAAAGAATGGCTCCCATGAGTGCTATCGTAATCAAGAGGGCTTGAAGAGCTGCTACTGCTACAAGATAGTCCTCAAGGATGACTCCATTGTTGATAGCCGTTTCATGCATGACAAGTTTGCAGTCAGCGATTCTCCTGAGGCTCCACTGGTGATTGCAACCCCCATGAAAGTCAGCTCCTTCAGCATATCGAGCAGGCGCTGATCGCTGAATTATTTCTCTTTAGTTGATCACTTTCTCAGTGTCGCAAATGCTTTTCTAAAACTTCTGTACTGTATTTTTCGTTGCTGTTTAAGTAGGTATGTTTGGATTAATCTTCCAGGAAGACTGATGTCTGATTTTACTGTATTTGGAGTTTTGCAACACTTTGCTAGTAATTTGATGTCTCCTCGCATCTTATTGTTGTATTTCCTCGTTGAATACGAATCTCCTGTCTTCAGCAGGATGAAGTACTGTCATTGTGATTTCGGGCCTGTTTGTTTCTGCGTTTCAAAAGCGCTTTTAACAAAATTTAAAATTTTTTTATTTTTTTATTAACTTCAAATTAATATGTTTTTAATGTTTTCAAATTATTTTGATGTGCTGATGTCAAATTAATTGGCATGTATTTTGACACGAAAAGCTATTTAAAAAGCAATCGTAACCACACTGCCAAAAAAACCCGAATCCTTTTCTCCTTTTCTACTCGCTGTTGAGAAGTTAGGCTCCCTCGCATCCTCCCTGGCTGTTTGATTGGCCATCACAAATTTAGTGGGAGTTAGCGGGACCATGTTATCGTCATTTCTTTTTATGGATGAGTTCTTATTTTGGTTGGTAGTTATATACGTGGCTATGGTGGATGCCTTTAGTTACGTCTCGCTGAGAGAGAGAGAGGGTAGGAAAAAATGGCAGTTGCAATGGGTAGACCTTTCGTTATTCAGCCATGTTTGTCTTCCTCCTTGTGCTCCTTGTCTAAGAACATAAATAAGTCATCATTCGGCGCAGCAGAAACCTTTTTGCCTGCCAAACCAAGCAGCACTCGTTGCACACCAGTTGTGGTTCATGCCCAACAGCGACCAACATGGCTTCCTGGGCTTGACCCTCCACCTTATCTTGATGGAACGTGAGCCACTGTGCTCTATCTACCTCGACATTGAACTTCAAAATTTATGTTTGTTGTTTTTGTTTTGCTTAATCTCGTCCTCTTTCTCTAATTTAGTTTGGCTGGAGATTTTGGGTTCGACCCTCTTGGCCTCGGAGAGGACCCACAGAGCCTGAAGTGGTATGTGCAGGCAGAGTTGGTCCATGCTCGCTTTGCCATGGCTGGAGTTGCTGGAATTCTTTTCACAGATGTGAGTTCCACAAAACCGTCGTCTTATTTGTCTTGTTGGTGGCATTTAAATTTCTTCTTATTTTCTAGTCTCTCCCTTCCCAAAACTACTGCTGAAAGTAGAAAACACTTGCTAGACAGGGCAAAGAAACTAACACAAGAGTGTGGAAAGCAAGATATGATCTTGTCAATTTACATATTTAAACTGAATACAGATCATTCTATTGCGATTTGGTTGTTGTCTCGTGATAAAAGAGACACAGACGACGGGAACAGATGTGACATGTCTTTATTTATTTTTTATTTTGAAAAGTATAAAAATCTACTACATAATTGTCCATGCAAACCGATCAATGTCACTAGTTTTATATATACATCCCTGCTACTAACCATTTAGTACTGTTGTTGCAGCTACTACGAGTGACAGGGATCAGAAAATTGCCAGTTTGGTATGAAGCAGGTGCTGTGAAATTCGAATTTGCAAGCACAAGGACGTTGATTGTGGTCCAGCTGCTCCTGATGGGGTAAAAAGGTTTTTAATCGTTAATTAATGCTTAATATGAGTATTATAGTGTAACATGCGTTGTGCAAAAACAGCATTAGAACGTTCGTTCTTTTAAACAATTTACAGAACCTCCGTTCCTCATTTTTGGATGCAGATTTGCTGAGACAAAAAGGTACATGGATTTCGTTAGTCCTGGATCTCAAGCTAAGGAAGGATCTTTCTTTGGACTGGAATCTGCACTAGAAGGCTTGGAACCTGGGTAATTCTATGACTTGAAAGAAACAAGAAAAGGCTATGAACCCCATTAGTTTATATTCCTTATATTTTGATCCATTTTTACAATTAGAAAGAAGCTAAAAGGTAACGGTGTTTCCCTAGCTAAAAAGTAAATGGCTACACCTCTAAAATGATATTTTTAAAAAAATATATTTTAAGTGTTTTTTTAATATATTTTTAAAAAATAATCATTATTGTAAAAGATAATAGCATGAAATAGTCTGAACGAGGCATGTGCCCTGTAATACTTCAATTGCATTGCACTTTATTATTAACATTATTTGGTTTGCAAATACAGCTATCCTGGAGGTCCTCTGTTAAACCCTCTAGGTCTGGCTAGAGATATCGAAAACGCCCATGTCTGGAAGCTTAAAGAGATTAAAAATGGTTTGTTTTGCTGATTTCTTCTTCTTCTTTCTGATTGCTACAAAGGCTTTGCAGCTCATTCAAACTAAGCATAGATTTCCTCTGCAGGACGGCTTGCGATGGTAGCCATGGTGGGCATTTTTGTGCAAGCTGCAGTGACTCATGCAGGTCCAATAGATAACCTTATAGAGCACCTCTCTAACCCATGGCACAGAACCATCATTCAAACCCTTGCTAACTCTGGTTCCTAGTTCGACATAGAAGCTGACCACTGCAATTTAAATTTAATTACAACGTCATTGGTTTCTTTGTTTCAATCCTTCTTTTAATGGACTTCTTAAGGCAACTGAAGACTTAAGTTTAATAAGGATTGGTTGGTCAACGTGGATCCAATATCTGTTTATGTTTTTATTGGTCACAATGCAATTGGAAATATTTTTTGTATGTTCTATGTTTCTCAAGGTTTAGATGCGCAAGAACTCGAATATATATGTACCGAGAGGTGAACCTCCCTTGGATAGACAAACAACTCCATGTACAAAGTCAGTCAATCGAACAAAAATACATTTATGATGTTCTGTTTTTTTTCTCTTTTTCTTAAAAAAAATTGTTTAGATGCACAGGCTTGTTCCCAAGGGCGGCCCTACAGCAGGCTTTGGGGGAGCTCCTTTTCTCGGTGTCGAGCTGTGGAGTCATTATTTTTTAAGAGAGAGCCTTACTTCGTTCAACTTGTCAAGTAGACATGGATTGATGCTGATACTAAAGTCCAGCAAAACGCACGATGCAATTTGGTTCTAAGCTATCACACGGTTCCTATTTTTACCTACCGAGTAAAAAAATTCGGAAAGAACTCCATTTGTTCAGAACCATCATAAGGTTCCAGCATCGAATAATCTCAGCATCCACAGAAATCAAAGCATATAATACAGGAGAAAAGTCCAATCTTGTTTCTCACAAACATACAAATTGACCAACTTCTTTGATTAAACCAAGCTCACACCTTTAAAATGATTCGATGTTCAAATGTCCAAAGCCTATACATCACAGAACCACCTGGTTAAATGTCCATCTGAAACAAAGAGAACTGTATTCTGAAATTGTTTCCTCCTCCAAGGCCAACCAGCCATGCAACTATGCCTTTGAGTGAGACAACAATATAAAACAATGAACTCCCCCATTTACATGAGTAAGAACTCCCATCTTTTCGTATCCGGGTTTGTGGTCAATGTGAGAAAAAAAATGCCCAGTATAGACAGGTAAAATCATAGCAGGAAGGAAAACACATCTGTTTTCAGCAAGAAATTACCCTGTCTTCGATGCATGCGACTTCTTCCTTGCTAAAAACAGTAACAATCGTGGGAACAATGATTTCTTCTTCTTCCTTGGAACCTTTACTTCTGGAGAGGAATCGGTTTCGGTGTTACTTCCAGGTACATGCGATTTTGGACTTGAAGCATAACCCACAGCAGCATCTGGTGCACGGTCGAAGTTCTTTGATTCTTTCCTGTCCTCAAAGCTTGCCCCTGGGGTTTTAATGGGGTTTGCGGCTCCCTGACCAGATTCACTAGCCCTTCGCTGTTGCTCATGTTCAGCTCTCCACTTTCTCAACTCCTGTTCTACACCCAACTTCCCTTCCTTGGCCTGCTCAGCTTTATCCATTGCAATTTTCAGAGCTTCCTTTCTTGCACTCATCTCTTGATTCACTTGTTCCAACTTCTCTGCAGTTCTTGACTCGGATTCCTTGGCTACCTCAATTTGAGAAATAGCAGCTGCTACCCTCAGGTTGGCCTGCTCCTCTGCTTCATGGGCAAGCTTGCTGAGCTCATAGTACTCTTCTAAAGAAAGTGTTACACTGGTAGGTGTATCCACATCACTGGTGCTGTGAGCAGATTCACTCTCTTGCAAAGCTTTAATGGCTGCTAATGCCAATTTTTCAGAGGCCCTGGAAGCTTCTATCTCCTTTTGAGCTGCAAGTAATCTACTCTCCATCGTACTTGCACCAGCCTTTGCTTGTTCTGCTTCTTCCTTCGCCTTGCGCAGCTCTTCACGAGCCATTTGAGCAAGTGACTTGGCCTCATCAGCTGCTTCTGCTGCCTGCTGCAGTTTCTTGGGAATCTCGATCATTTTTTCCCTGGCTTCTTTCTCTTTCATCTGAACCCGGGCTGTTTCTGACCTGGTTTTGTCCAGCTCAGCCTGAAGAGAAGCAACTGTTACTGAGGCCATTCCTTCTCTCTGCTTAATGGTGGAAAGAGCCAGTTTTTCTTTTTCAAGCTCTGTTTGTAACGATAAGGCAGCCACCTTCAAGCAATTTACTTCAGCAGTTGCTTTCTCAATGTTGAGTTTTACTTCTTCCAGTTCCTTCTTTGCTGAAGCAACTGTTGCTTGTATGTTGGTGTGAGTTTTTTTCTCAGGTTCCTCTTTCTCAGCTCTTGGTTCTCCTTCAGTTTCATCCTTTATTTTAGATTCCATATACGCTGCTAACTCAGTTTTCAAATCAACTAACAAAGCTGAAGCAGTGTCTAGTTTTGATTTGAGATCTTTTGCTGAAAGAATTTGCTGGTTAAGTCTCTGGAGCTCCTCTTCTGCTTGCTTTAATTCCTTCTCCCAGTGAAGAGAATCTTGCTCCTTGGCCATGATAGCTCCTATTCTTTGCTCCTCTGCCTCCAGATGAGCAGCATGAGCAGACTCTAAGGATTCCTTTGTAGCAATCAGCTCAATAGTGAGTTCCTCTACAGTCTTCTCAACTTCCTTGGATGCAGAAACAGCCACTTCAGCTTTTTTCACAGCTTCATCTTTCTCACTAACCAAAGAAGTATATTCCTTGTGCAGTGCTTCCAACTCATCATTAACAGCCTTTAGTTCCGATACGGCAGCTGAATGCCTGGCTTTAGCAACCTCAAGTTGTGCCTTGGCTGCAACACTAGCTTCATCAGCAATCCCCTGTTCCATTTCTTCCACCCTGAGCTTGACAAGCTCAGAATCTTGTTTTGCCTGATGCTCTTCTGTCTGTGCCCTCTCCAGATTGAGCTTTAGCTCTTCAATTAGTCTCTTAGTGTTGTCCAACTCCTTAAGAACTTGTGTTTTTTCCTCTTCAGCAGCCTCTGACCGTTTCTTGTACTCAGGCATCTCCACCTGTACTGTCTCTAATTCTTGGTCTACGAGCTTGCGTCTCTACAGAGTTAGAGAAAACACCAACAAGTTAGTAATTATGGAGATGGAAAAAAATGTCTGCTGTTGGAGCACAGCAATCAAATAGATGCAATGATTGGAAGCAAATCAGGAAGAACTCAAATTGCTAGTCCAGCACTCATTCGAAGAAGAGAAGCTTCCAATTTTTAAACATGGAAAAAGTGCACAATCAGATAAGATTTCCTTTAGAAAAGAATTGCATAAACATTTTCCTTTCTTTCATTTCCAAAAAATGTCAAATGTCAAACTATTTTGAAAATAAAGGGAGCGAAAAAGCAGTTTGCAGTAACAGCTCTAACATCATTTTTGGAAGGAAAAGATAAATCTTAACTTAGGTGATGATGCATGTGCTATTTCTTTTGAAAGAAAACATTTTGAGTTTTCCTTGTAAAGCATCACCAAAAGTAGCACAAGTGATCAAACATGAGAATCTGCTGATTTTCTTAGTTGCCAACCGGCATTGTTGAATATCTAAACCCAAATGCCATGCTCTCGTATATTGCTGCATCATGGGATAAGAAGAGGCTTGCTATGTCTCACTAAAGCCTTAATCACAGACTCAATGGTACATTCCTCTTAAGCCTCTTCAAATGACAACCTCTTACGAAAATAAGTAACCATCAAATATACATCCATTCCTTTCCTAACCACTGGTGCAAACAGAATTTCCATAGGCATCAAAACACACCAATTCAGCAACAAATTCTTGTTTCTAATATGCCATTTTCAATTTAGATTTCTGTTAAGACACGGGCACAAAAAATTTCCATGCTGCAAAATCCATAAAAAGATAACAAAGCAAAAGATATTGCTTCCCTTCTCATTATCAAAAGTATTGACTGGTGCTTGATGAAATAGTGCTGAAAAGTTATTATTGTTACGAATATAATCAGGATGTGTGACATCAATGAGAATGGCAGATTGAGTGTACCTCTACAGTCTGGATTCTATGGGCTTTCCAATCAACAATTCCTCCAAACTTAGAAACAGCTTCTTTAACAGATTCAAAAGGAGCTGCCGTATCAATTAGACCTCTGTTTATATCAGCCTGTTTGACAAGTCGAGGAGAATCACTAG
>Ga0307514_10002958_pt1 | contig 16883 bp, 12 predicted proteins | sample 16_EM_MG_FD_203088 | JGI IMG/M metagenome (GOLD analysis project Ga0307514, IMG submission 203088) | Populus trichocarpa ectomycorrhiza microbial communities from riparian zone in the Pacific Northwest, United States - 16_EM | ecosystem: Host-associated > Plants > Roots > Unclassified | place...
CGGTGGCCATGGATACCTTTACAACAGTGACCTTCAGGATGAGTGTACTGTCATTCATTGGCTTTGGGGAACTTATTCGTGAGGGAGGAGAGCTGCTTTTTGGGGAGGATGTCTTTGAGCGTCCACCGAGTCCCTTGGGAATTGAAAGATACACCATCCTTTGGAAGTGGGATGGCTGATTAGGGAAACCTGTTTCTGCCGGACAATCCGGTTTGAAGGACCGAAGCAAAGAATCTCACAGTCGGGAAATAAAAAGGAAATGCAGGAACCTCAATCACGTACGAGGGTGGAGAAAAACAAAGGAGAAGATTTAGTTGTGTCTGGGGAAGCGTGTCTCTTGCTGGGTTCAAAGCTGGATGAGTCGGTGGTACCGTACATAAACACAACCCTCTGCTAGGCTAAATGCTGCCCACGGCTGAAGCTTTTAACTTTGCACATGCTTATTATGTATGCTAAGTAGGTAGGTACGCCTAAAAGCCCAGCCCAATATCAGTCTTCGCTATATTTTTATCTCGGCGGCGAAGCTGACCCCAAACCAGCCAGCCCTTTACAGCTGTCCCAGTTGGTAACGTCGGTAACGCCAAACTATGTCGGTAAGCCAAGCGGGACCGCCGGCTTGAGACTACCTACTCTACCTACTCGCAGCCGTCATGTCAGACATACCTACCTTGGCTTACACCATTCGTAAGGTGAGAAGAGCGGTACCCCGCTCACTCAAGTTGTCACACTGGGGCTGACCCCAGTGGGGTCCACAGTTGGGCACATAGATGTGATTTTCCCCTCAACCTTCTTTCCCCCTATTGTATATAGTATATATAACTCTCTAATCCTTATTCCCTTGGCTTGTATATCCCATCCTTCCATGCAGTCATGGTCGATTGAGGCTCTGAGGCAAAGCTGCAGGGACCTAGAATTTGGGATTGTGGAAGTTATGTTCCACATTTCCCTGGGGATCATCATCAGCAAAAATCCCACAGGGTACCTGATTCAAACTTCTTTGGAGGATGTATTGGCTTCACATTCATTGCATGTTGGATTCGATATACTGTACATCACGTGCTGCGGAAGGGGCTTGCCGTGCTCGTACTCAGGACTCAATGACGCACATATTCCCTCAAACCATGAGATCATTAGTAGACAATATAAGATGCCATGGGTAACGTATTGCTGTTAAATTACGTACCCGGCGATCCAATTACCCCGGATCCGAGATATGATATTAATCAATTGGTCCTGTGCGTCAGCCTGCGCAACGATGAGTATCATATAACGCGGGCGCGTGTGGCATCAGCATGATGCCAATGCAGATTCAAGGTCTTATTGGTGATATTTTTATTTTTAGAGGCCTCGGGGCCCCTTCAAGAAGACCAAGATCACTGATCTCGTACCCAGACTCTTATCTACCTACGCTAAAAAATAAATACGCTGCGGGGGGAAGATAAGAGTCTGGGCACGAGATCACAAGATCACCCCTCATGAACATTGAAGTGTCCAAGACAAAGAAGAGTACCTATTGTGACACCGAGGATGGGCCAATACTGAATACTCTCGCTATGCAGACTTGAATTGACTCTTGGTTTCAATGCTATGGCTCTAGTTGTGGGCGATTTAAGCAGAGTATGCTTTTAGAGGGGCAGGCATCTACAACTCTCATTCACAATATCCACACACGTCAAACTAGATTAGCCCATTTCTCCATTGTACAATGTCTTCTCTGTCGTACAATGTCTTCTTCCGTCGAGCCATGGCTGCCTTCCCCACCCCCACAACATTCCACCTACTGCTTTCTTCAACCCAGACAGTACCCATAGTCTCATACACCTCCACACCACACTCCACAAACATCGCTATATATGGCTACATGGTATATCTGAGCTGCAGAGTAAACTTTGATTTGATAGTCCCACAATATGCTTGGTTTTTTTATGCGGAAGTTCTTCTCGATATCGTGGGTATGGGTATGCTCGTGAAGGGCTCAATAATAGCTACTGTACTATCCACTAGACGCGAGACCTATATTCGGACATTGCAAAGGTGGGAATCTCGAATACTACTTTAATGGCCTTGCCACTGAAGTCGTATTGTACCATCGGCTTGCAGCAGCTCTTGAAGCTTTGCATAAACCGAATCAGCATATGGCACATTCCGTCAAATGTTTTGGGCGACATAGTAACAGCATAGTACAGTGGTGCAGAGCATTGGTAAAAATGGGTATCATGGCTTTGGACATTTTGATAGGGAATTTGCACTGGTTTGGTGTTGCAATTGATGAGTTCTCGAGTATGGTGAGAGAATAATACCTCGTCATGATGCCCCCTTTCTGCATCTAGATTAAGTAACTATGTTCCTACTTGTATCTTTCCATTACCTTAAAATCCTTAGCGTGTTCATTGCTTCTGGTTTTGGCTATTGGCCCCTGCTTATCATCACCACCATCACTGCCCCCTTGCGAATGTTTGGGCCTGGCCCACGATGCTTTGAGACACACTCAACAACGTAGTTATCTGCCTAAAAGGCAATATCCAACATATGTAGCGAGTAAGCTGGTAGGGTCTGTCCGGGAATTGCCAACTTGGTAGCTGGTGGAAGGATTGCCTATACCCCCATTATAGGCCCTGGTATCATGCCGATCTAGTCCCCGTAAACTACAGTGAGTACAGAGCCTGAACACTCCACTTTCCAGGTTTGCATTGTTGAGGACGGTTCAAAAGAAACCATTGGGTGAATGGCATTTCTTGGGGTATGGATGACAGGACTTCCGCTACCTATTGTGATATTGGTTCATCCACAGGGCACTAAAGATTTGCTAGCTTAGCCTATATGCCTCATAAGGAATGATGTTCTGGCTACCTCAAGAAGGGTCAGATAATAGGCAGAGCCTCAGCAGAAACGACCGCAGCCGGAACGGGTGTCCAGTGGGCTGACTTGGTAACGAGTCCCCCGAAAGAAGTCCATGGGAAATCAACCCCCATCCATGATCTCGAAATCGTTCTACACCTCGCCTACCAAGGACCTGGCAACGGAATTGGATTTCCTGGCAGCGAATGTGCTACATTCTGAGTCAGAAATCCACATACCCTCCGAGATTCTCACCTTATCCGATGGCCGCGAGATTCCTCGGTCACGGAGAGCGATCTTTGGAAGAAGCTGTCTACGGCCCAGCCCAGACTCAGAGGCGAGCCAGGCGATGCTGAGCTGGAAGATCAGATACCCCATTTGCCCCCATCCCTGAAAGCAAGCCTAGCGACACCCGCGAGAGGGTTGGGCGAGAGGTAAAAATGGACAACAACCTGACCAGCGCTCAGGAGGGATGAATGTGTAATGGAACACACGCAAGCATTTACTAAGCGGATGGCTTCTGGGCCATATGTGACGCCATACGTGGGGCAGTGGGACGAAGGCTATAGCATATGGGTTGTCTGTATTTCACCAATCTCTAATCTAACTAATCTAGCGTAACCGAAATGACATATGGGGGGGAAAACGAAAAAGACGGTGTCATTTGTTTGTAGTCGCCTCGCCAGCCGTCCACCGAGCCCTCGAGAGTTGATCCACAATGGCCATATCTTTCCCGGGACGGTAGAACACCTGGAGTCTGTCTAGGAAGGGGGCTAGGAGCATTCGGAAATTGTCGGGTCTGATACTGTACTGCGTTGTGACTGAGGATCGGAGGACTTCGAATTGGGGCGTGGTCCGTTACCAGTATCGCGTCCGACCCTTCCACGAGATGTCTGAGTTCTAGGGGAAATGGGGAACTGGGGTGGCTTACCCTGAATTTCCGGGTGCTCCACTAGTGCACAAAACACATGTTCTGGGTGGAGAGGACTAGATGCAGTATCCATCCAAAAGCTGAGGAGTGGCTTTTTACTCTCCCATAAATCAGTCCACACACTATAATGACCCTCTTCCATCCAATTCCAACCACTGAGTGTGCAGTATCCACCTTGAAACTCCTATTGGATCTCAGACAATTCGTTCCTCCTTCCAAGTATGAGGAAGAAGAAACTGTGGCGGAGACTTGAGTGCTGGTATGCGCGGTTTAGTCGGACCCTAAAAGGTGGAAGATCAACTCGCTGAGGGCTTTTGATCGAGGTGCTGGCCATGTGGGGGACGGAAGAGGGGCATGGGCAGGTGGACGTGCAAGAATATGGATAACATGATCAGTAAGCTTGTTGCCATCCACCTCTCTCTTCAAGCTTCTAATACCAGCGCCCCAAATAAGTTGCTTAAGAGGGCTGGCTCATAGCCAGCACTGCACCACCACCGCTATTCACTGTGATCTTCACTATCTGGCAAACAAATCCGCCTACACTAGCTCCGCGGCTTTTCTCCAGCAGTAAGCCTTGAGCATACCCCCCTCACTATAGGCCAACTTGCCTCATCCACGGCATCTATCTCAGTAGATCCAGTGAACCCAAGATCTGACGGAGCTGCTTCGTAGGGCTCTTTGCCCGAGAGGAAACTCTAGGGTAATTTGGTCAGACATTAGGAATTCTAGCGTCGTAGGATTAACCCGCTCTCTATGCAACGAACAAATCGTTGCTTTAACTTCAGCGTATTGGTGCTGACTGATAGACTGTCGTGCTGGCAATCACCCAATTGCTCTGGAGGCGCAGGTGTCTCGCGCCTAGTGGCCCACAAAATAAGATACGCCATGCCAGAGTTCTTCCCACCTGGGGGTGGATACATTATTGGGAGGGGAGGCCTCACCAACATCCACACGAGATGCTCTGAGCCTGCGAGGTATTCCAGCCAAGTCAAGGGCTTGGGGAGGGGGCGGTGGCGACTCGCCATCTAATCCCTCTGCTGCCCCGTATATATTGAGTGCTGTCATGCCCTGGCAGCATAACAAGGGGATGATTTCATTGCAAATCGCCTCGATCTCGCGTTCGAGGCTAGAGTTTCGTGGACCTCAAAACCCTCGGGCCCTCGGGCCTTCGTACTATAGAATAGGAGGCTGTAGCTTGTCTCTATAAGCAGAAGACAGTAAGCCCCTAGACTGAAGCGACCGAAGGATAGGATATCGCATTGTAGCAGATATACTTGAGAACCTCTGCCAATCGACCCCTTAACCTTGCTAAACTCCGCTGGGGAAAACCTGGAATTGCTCATGTTGAAGGTGTGCCTGGTCGCACTGAATCCCATCCAAGTACCACTCGATCATGATTCTTCGAAAGCACACTCATGGCATAATGGAGGTGATGTTGTGTTATTTGTATAGATCTAGGTATGTACAATACCTACTCCACCAAAAATCAGGCACAGGGCTTGGCTCATGCCCATGGCGACATTGCGGGTTGAGCTTGAAACGCTGCAGGGTGAGGTTCCTGAGGTTTAGTCTGAGTCGGCAGTTTTTGTGACGTTTCCAGAGCCTGCCTCCACCTAGGAGGATTCTAATATATTCTGTAAACTCCATTGCTCGCACTATTCATGGGGTTATGCTGTTCTCTGTCTTAACGTCCTTGTCGTAGCGGACGGTGTTGCCTCCGGGAATAATTTGTAACCCTCATGAGGTAGATGTTAGCGGCAAGACTTCAGTGGAATGATGGAACTCTTAACTCTTACTCTGTCCATCATGCCATGGTAGGAGAGAAGCTTTGTTCCTCTCTTCTGCAAGCTGCAAAGATTGGATGGCAATTCCTTGGGTTGATCTTTTCTCCAACGATGATATCTTTCATAGAAAAGATGGTACGACGAGTCATTGTAGATCACATTGTAGAATGCGCTCTGTTCATTTCAATATCTGTTAGCCTTGAACATCTTCATGAATTTCTTTAGTTGTAGCTTAAAAGTCTGCTCATACTGACCTGAGAGAGATTGCACATAAAACTATTAATATCCATAAAACTTCGATGGCCCTTCCATGCCCGCCGCAGTTTTTCAAAAGCATCTTCATTAACGTGGCTTTCTGCCTAGAGCTAATCTCACTATACCATTTTCACGGGTAGAGTGAGGTTCTAAGGAAGTGGCCGATTCCAATTGGAAGCGCCTAGCTGCTTGAATTGAAGTTGGGCTAGGAATGGTTACGGGCTCCTTGCTACTAAGGATGTGCTGAGGTTTACCAGATTTGATTGTTTCCTTGGCTAATTAGTACTGCATGAAATTCCTGGGAAGCATATGGCCTCAACTATTTGCGCTTTCGTGGGGTTGGAATAGTCCCTGGTCCTAGTGGCTCATCCTGATTGGTAGTGGCAGAGCGATTGAAGCTCGCATTTGTGTGGGGTTTGCTATAGCATTGCCAGCGTGACATTTCTAGTTGTGGTGTAGGGAGAAGGAGGGAGACACGCTGGTGGGGTACTTGCTTAAATACTACAGAGTTCAGGGTAATGTGTTGGATGACAAACGACCTGGCGTTTGTAACCAATCAGTAAGTCTTGGGGACCAGCAATCAACTTTGGCCTCATCTCCACTCCCCACTCCCGTGTTGAGTCACTTGGGCTCCATAGCCCTTGTAGGAAATATCCTCGCCTCCACATAAGGTTGCATACCACGTGAAATAACCTTGGCGAAAAGACCGCATGTATCGGGCATCCTAATCAGGGCATGTATCGGGCATCCTAATCAGGGCATGTATCGGGCATCCTAATCAGGGCATGTATCGGGTATCTTAATCAGGGCATGTATCGGTAGCAGATGAAGGATATAAGCGTAGGATTTTCGCCTGTTTTGAATTCTGTTTTTTCCCTATTAATCTAAAAGGTTCAGAGAACATTTCCGTATTAGCAAGTCAAGTCTTCTGAGTATTCTAAGCTATTATTCTTCTCTCAATAAAGTCCCGTCTCCGCTATCGCGCAACCTCCACAATTCAGCCTACTCATAGCTTGTAATTCTTACAGCCCTAGCGATTCTCGGCTTTCTGCAGAGCTATGTATAGTGCCCATGGGGACCTAAAGGAAAGCGAATAAGAGAGCAAGTAGCTAATAGGTCGGAGAGCGCAGACCTGGACTGATAGCAACCTGGGTTCTGTCACCTGACACTCTACTATCCCCTCACACAACACGACACACACAACACCACACCACACAACACAACGACAACACCACCCCTTGTGATATTTACATATAAAGGCATGGCTGAAGTACTAGGTGCGGTCGCAAGCGCGGTGGCTGTGGTTGAAGCTGCTGGCAAGGTCTGGTCGACTGGCTGGAAATACTATCAGGTAAGAATTCCCCCCAAGAAATTTGAGCCACAAGGAAGAGTAAATAATTTTATATGAGGTTAGGATACTAGGAATGCCCAGTCCGAGATGAATGACCTTCTGAATAGCATTATGGCTCTCCAAACTGCATTTCAGCAAGTTAAAAACTTGGCGAAAGGTCCTGGTGCCACCAAGCTGATTGCATTGAAGCCGCTCCTCGAAAGTAGCTCTTTGGAACTTGAAAGGGAGCTTAACCGAATTCTTCAGATTTTACAGCCAGGACTAGGACAAAAAACAAAGAAAAAACTGCTGAGACAGAGGTTGAAGTGGCCATTTCAAAAGGCGGATGTGGAGCAAATTCTTGTGTTACTTGAGCGGCATAAATCAGCTTTGACTTTTGCCATGAATTCTGATCAGATGTATGAGCCTATCTCGACTGGAGTCATAGTATACGCTAATATCCACCTAGGACGGCGGTTATTCAAATTGACAATCGAGTTGAGGAAAGTGATCCGTGCCAGTAATACACATAAAATCGCATAGTACTAGTACTAATTAGTAGTACGTATACAGTCACAGCAACAAAGCACAAATATTGCAAAGTTACCATGCGCTGAAGGTGCTACTCATGACGACTGGCTCCGTCAACATGAGGATCATTGTTTGCAAGATACACGGGTAGAGCTCCGTAAGCAGATTATGGACTGGTGTGACGATCCGAACAGCAAATGCATCTTCTGGCTTAACGGAATGGCTGGGACTGGCAAATCCACAATTGCTCGCACAATTGCTCGAGAGCTTGCAGAAAAGAAAAGACTTGCAGCGAGTTTCTTTTTTACACGAGGCAAAAAGGATATCAGTCACGCTCGCATGTTCTTCACCACTATTGCCGCCGAGCTTGCAATCAGTTTACCAGTACTCCGGACATTTATCTCAGATGCCATCGACAACAATCCTGCCATCTTTAAGCGAGGATTACGGGAACAATGGAATCAACTCATTCTGAATCCTTTAAAGAATGCCCCTACTCAATCAATTCAACTGGTTGTAGTAATTGATGCACTTGATGAATGTGACAACATGCAAGATATCCAATTAATCCTCCAACTACTTGAAGAAGCCAAAGACCTCAGGACAGTTCGGATCAAGATCTTCCTTACCAGCAGACCAGAAATTCCTATCTTTGATGGATTTCGTCAGTTATCTGGTGAAGTGTATCAGGATTTTATACTCCATAATATCCCACTTGATACAGTTAATGCAGATATATCTACTTTCTTTCTGCAAAAGTTGTCGCCACTGAAAGCCAAACATGGACTGGGGACACCATGGCCAGATGAGCGAATTATTGAGCAATTGGTGGAAAGAGCAGCCGGGCTGTTTATCTACGCTGCAACAACGCTTCGATTTATTCAAGACGACATAGATGGTCCTGAAGAACCACTCTCTTTAGTTCTTAGTGCAACCAAGTCATCCCTGTCGGCAACCGAGCATCTTGATGGCATATATACAACACTACTCCAGCACTCAGTTCTTGGAAAACAGGGTTATCAAGAGTGTGTGGGGCGGTTTAGACAGGTGGTTGGATCTATTATGGTAATGTTTAATACTATACCAGCTAGGAATCTAGCACAGCTACTTCAAATGCCATTCAAGACGGTTTCAAGCACTTTGGACTCTTTGCGTTCTGTCCTCAATGTCCCAGTAGATGAAAGCCAGCCTGTCCAATTATTTCATCTATCCTTCCGTGACTTCCTACAGGATCCTGAGAGGTGCAGTGATTCTCGATTCCAGATAGATGAGAAAGAGAGACATACCAGCCTATTTCGAAAATGTATGGAGCATATATCTCAGCTTCAGGAAAATATATGCAATCTTTGGGGGCCCGGGGTTTTGATTACTGAGATTCCCGATTATACGATACAAAAAAGCATTCCACCACATGTTCAATATGCATGCCGTTACTGGCTTAATCACTGGCGACTTGGGAATCAAGTAGAGGAAGACATTAAGACTATTCGGGAATTTCTTGAACAGCACTTTCTTTCTTGGTTGGAGGGACTTAGCTTAATCGGAGAGGTATCAAATGGAGCTCATATGATAATAGCTCTAGAGGAAATACTATCTGTAAGTTGCAACAAGCATTAATTTATATAGAGAATAGTATTGACTTGAAAACAGGGACAATTAGAGGGCCATGATCCAGGATTGTTGGAACTTGCATATGATGCCAAACGGTTTGTATTGCATATGAGGTCAATTATTGAAATGGCACCTCTTCAGGTCTACTATTCAGGACTTTTGTTTACTCCGGAATCAAGTTTGATTCGAGTAGGATACTTAAAAAATATCCCTTGGGTTATTATGGAACCCAAAGTAGCAGATATGTGGAGCTTATTGATACAGACACTAGAAGGCCATATCGGCAATGTCAAATCGGCTGTATTTTCACCCAGTGGAAAGCTTGTGGCCTCTGCATCCTATGACAAAACGGTCAGATTATGGGATACATCAATAGGAAAGCAATATAGAGTTTTGGAAGGTCATACCAGTTTTGTTAATTCGGCTGCGTTTTCACCTGATGGAAAGCTTGTTATCTCTGCATCCTATGACAAAACAGTCAGATTATGGGATACATCAACAGGAAAGCAATTTCAAGTTTTAGAAGGTCATACCGGTAGTGTCAACTCGGCTGTGTTTTCACCTGATAGAAAGCTTGTTGTCTCTGCATCCAACGACAACACGATCAGATTATGGGATACATCAACAGGAAAGCAATGTGGAGTTTTGGAAGGTCATACCAGACATGTCAACTCGGCCGTGTTTTCACCCAATGGAAAGCTTGTTGTCTCTGCATCTGATGACAGAACGGTCAGGTTATGGGATATATCAACAGGAAAGCAATGTAGAGCTTTGGAAGGTCATACCAGTTTTATCAATCTGGCTGTGTTTTCACCTGATGGAAAGCTTGTTATCTCTGCATCCCATGACAAAACGGTCAGGTTATGGGATACATCAACAGGAAAGCAATGTGGAGCTTTGGAAGGTCATACCAGAATTATCAACTCGGCTGTGTTTTCACCTGATGGAAAGCTTGTTGTCTCTGCATCCTATGACAAAACGATCAGGTTATGGGATACATCAACAAGAAAGCAATGTGGAGCTTTGGAAAGCCATACTGGAATTATCAACTCGGCTGTGTTTTCACCTGATGGAAAGCTTGTTGCCTCTGCATCTGACGACAGAATGGTCAGGTTATGGGATACATCAACAGGAAAGCAATGTGAAGTTTTGGAAGGTCATACCCGTGATGTCAACTCAGCCATGTTTTCACCCGATGGAAAGCTTGTTGTCTCTGCATCCTATGACAAAATGGTCAAATTATGGGATACATCAACGGGAAAGCAATATGAAGTTTTGGAAGGTCATACCAGGGCTGTCAATTCAGCTATATTTTCACCTGATGAAAAGCTTGTTGCCTCTGCATCCGACGACAACACGGTCAGATTATGGGATACCTCAACAGGAAAGCAATGTGAAGTTTTGAAAGGTCATACCAGCGGTGTCAATTCGGCTGTATTTTCACCTGATGGAAAGCTTGTTGTCTCTGCATCCTGGGACAACACAGTCAGATTATGGGATACCTCAACAGGAAAGCAATGTGAAGTTTTGAAAGATCATACCAACGGTGTCAATTCGGCTGTATTTTCACATGATGGAAAGCTTGTTGTCTCTACATCCTGGGACAACACAGTCAGATTATGGGATACCTCAACAGGAAAGCAATATGAAGTTTTGGAAGGTCATACCCGTGGTGTCAATTCGGCTGTGTTTTCACCTGATAGAAAGCTTGTTGTCTCTGCATCCTGGGACAACACAGTCAGATTATGGGATACATCAACAGGAAAGGAATGTGGAGTTTTGGAAGGTCATACCAATTTTGTCAATTCGGCTGTGTTTTCATCCGATGGAAAGCTTGTTGCCTCTGTATCCGGCGACGAAACTGTCAGATTATGGGATACTACAAAAAAAAAAACCACAGACATCATAAACACACATGCCATCTTCAAGGTTAGGAAGTTTTCTAATGACGGAACACATCTACATACGAGTCGCGGCGTACTACAGCTCAAGTCATCTCTTCACAGCGGCAGCAATCGGGAACTACCACACATGCCTCGTTCCCTGTATGTTACTGATCAATGGATCACATGCAACATGAAGAAATTGCTCTGGCTTCCTGTTGACTACCGACCATCCTGCTCTGCAGTAGATGGCACTGGCACCCTTGTCATTGGAACTCACTGCGGTAGAGTTATTTTAATATCCATTGATTTTACCGCTCTCCCGGCTGCGTATCTCCAGCCATCTGTTGCTGTCATACCAGGTAAGGGCTTTCTTGGACTTGTTGGCTGTTAAAAGCTTTGATGAACTAATTCACTGGTTTGTGTATTTTAGGTACATGTTAAATCAATGGAACCGCAGTTTGGGTATGGTAGGCCGGGAATTAGATGTTGGTGTGTTTTTGGTGTGTTTTTGGTGTGATGAACAACGCAGGAGTTATGTGAGTACCTACTATAGAGTGAGGGAGGGGAGGGGAAAGACGACAATGACAGAAGTATCATGTCACAAATTTCCTTAGTTATTTACTCTGTGATTAGCTCCATTTGTACTTTAACCCAGAGCCAGAATTCCGAGCGACAAGAGCAGGAATATCCCCTTCAGAGCTCGAGGCTTCAGTTCCGCAGGTCATCCACCTGCCCACCCAGGGAGGCGTAAGTTTTCAGTTAGTTGACTGAGGCTGAGTTGGGGGGTTCTCAAGACCGCTTATTGGATCCTCCTGCACATTACCGATGCTCAAAAGGCTCAGGAGACAGTGTGAAATTTACAGTTTGCCAGGTTTTTTCTAACGACCGACTTTTTTCCTAATAAAAACATGAAATATCAAAACGAGTTGCCCCAGTTTCAAAGGAGAGAGGCCCAGGCTTCTACCTTGGGGGCGAATCATCAATACTGGAGCTTTCACTTTGAAACTGGAGCATTAAGGAATGGATGGATACCCGACAACCCGTTCTCTAGCCTACCAAGTAATATTTGAGACAATTCACTTTTTGCCTCTACCTGGCATCGCAACAAGCAATATATGTATAACGTCCTTCGTCAGTGCGTCGTGCAACCAGACTATGTATAGGTATCTCCCTCTCCCTGCTGGACTCTAGCATCCTCCCTATTGTCATGGGTGGTATAAGTGTCTGCGCCTGCTCAGGTGGGTCATGAAGGAGAATCCGCCCGTTTGTCGACATCGCCCTGAGGCCTTCCCCTTTCCCGGCGCAGGTTTCCCCATTTTTGGACAGCTTTCATTGTGGACCAATAAATTATTTATACCGTACATGTAGTCTGGTTGATTCAAGCAAGACAGGAGATCTCTCAATGCCACCCCAAACTGGGCCAAAGAAACAGTTAACCATGGTGTTTTGAGTAGGTATGTGAAAACCTCCGGCGTATGGTGGGGGTGGCAAGTTCATGACAAAGGGAAGCCAAACGAAAAGACTATTAAATAGAGAGAAGGGCTTTGTTTATTTTTTTTTATATTTTTTTATTTTTTGCTCATGTGAGCACTGTGCTCCAGAATAGGAACCAATTGTATAACCTAATGAAAACAGTAAACGTGAACACGATCCGATGTGAGGAAAACATTATATGGTCAACCAATCCTAACGTAAACTTTGGCCCACAAACTATGTAGTCCCACAACCAGCATCAAGTTTTGGGATTGACCTCGAATACCTTCCCTCTATCATCTCAACTCCTCGTATTCGCCGCCAGCCTATCCTCCAACACAGCTCTATCTACCTGCCTCTTTGCTGCAATTTCCTCCTTCGAAGCATTATATCTAACATTTTTGTCCCCCTGGTTCATTGGATTCTCTGGGCTCTTCTTAAACTCCTTCCAAATTATCTCCTTCATCGACCCCAACCGCAGCCCCGGATGCTCCACCTTCATCTCTGACAATCTCCTCTCCTTGAACGCTTCATAGGCAGCCTTCACTCTCCTTTCCGGGTGTCTATCAATCTCTTTCCCGCCCCCACCAGTTGTCAAAGCCAACACATCCAACGCATCATCAATCCCACTCGCCACCAACGTTGGCAGCACCTTCTTGCCTTCCCCACTTATACCCGATAAGGCGGTATCGACCTCTCTGTTAGGCAATGGAGCAGGGGCTTTCTTTGTGGATTTATCTTTGGTTGCGCTAGGCTTGGCACTATTGAGGGTCTCCATCTCAGCCTTCAGTAGGGCTTCCTTCTCTGCTTTCCTCCGAGCTGCCTCTGCCTTCTTTTCGGCCTCGGCTTCCTTTTTGGCTGAGGATTTGACACCCTTGGCCCATTCCTGATCCTCCGCAGCTGCTCGTTTACTGTCTTCCACAGCCTTTTTAGCAGCGGTGCTGGCAGCCTTTTTGGTGTTTCCAGCTGCTTTCTTGCTATTCTCAGCTGTTGGCTTCTTAGGCATTGTGTGTGGTAATGAAGGGTACCGTATTTGGATGGGCATGAACTTAGTCTGGTTGCACAACTTACTAGCAAAACCAGGCCTGATAAAATCTAGTCTTGCACGTGATGAGGCTGAGTAGGTGAGTACCATCACACATTACCACATCCACGCATTACCACATCCACGCATTACCGCATTACAACAACCCACGCAACACCGCAACAAGACGAGCCCGAACGTATTTAAATCCCAAGATGTTTCTCAGGATGCTTGGTCGCCCTGTTGGACTTACTTCGGAAATCCGTTGTGGGTGGGTTAGCGGCGTGAGGAGGCGTCTGTTTTCTGGTACTCAGGTCAGTTATTCAGAGTATCAGCAGTGGCTTTTGTCATATTGACTCAAGGGTTTCAGAGTTGGGGCGTCGCTGTCGAAGAGGCAGGTAGCAATGCAGAAGCGACTAGACCAGCCACGTCGACTAGCGAACTTTCTCAGCTTCGAACTGTATGACTTTAACCGTCGGCTTTGCATCCATTTCCAAGTTATACTAACGAATTTAGGATGTCACTCTTGCACTTAAATTGAATGAACGGACTAATAGTGAGATGCATGGATATGTCAAAATGATGTTTACGTTTGGTGTTGGAACAATTCTTCTTGGACTTGGTGCAGTATGTTTTTCAAGTTCTTTTTGTGTGTAGTTGTTACTGACATGAGGAGGGCGGATACAAACTTTTTTTTCATGATGCAGCTCGGGACAAAGAGTGGAAGCAAGATATGAAGGAACAAGAGAAGAGCCTAAAGGAGTTTGTGAAAGAAACAGTGGCAAACTCTGAAAGCCGGATTATGGCAGAGCTCAAGATCATAGAAGCTAAGGGAAGATGGTGGTAATGGCCACATTGGTGTTTATTAAAATGGTCGGGTACGGCATTGCATTGGTCGGCGTTGCTCGGGTTTAGCTAAGTGGTGTTTTTTTCGTTTGCTTAAACATTCATTATTTGTGTTTATTCATTTATTATGTTATTGATAGCGGGGGCCACACCGAAGGCAATACCAGGCCCCAAATACCCCTTGCTGCATCTTGTTGTCACCCTCTCCTCTGTCAATGCTCAGAACGCAACCGCCCTTGAGCTGCAACAGCAGCATAGAATAATGCACCTACTAGAGCCTCTAGGACAAACAAGGTACCAATTTGTACAGCTCTTGGCATGGAGAGATGAGTCTATATCGGAGCCTAACTCTAGTCTGGTTGGCACAAGTCGCTCGTAAGAGGCATGTACTGTACGTAGTCTGGTTGGCACAAGCCCCTCGTAGAGGGTACTGTACGGTAGTCAGACCACTTCCTTTTATGGTTAGTCAAGTAACGTGACTTATGTTGGGGGCCTGGCCTAGAGGTGTCAATCAGCTGCCCCTCATAGATATACAGTGGCATCTCACCCTCAGGTAGTAAGGAATAATTATCACGGATCTATTCGCTCGCCATTGCCATTTGCTTAAACATTCGATGGTTAACGCTATAATTTCGTACGCTTTATACGTCAGTATTATCACGCTGTCCTACACTATACTTCAATAGTAGTAAGTACGGATATTTTGGTTTTTACTGAAAACAGCAGGATCGGACGATAAGTCTACAACAAGCTAACCTATTCATTGGCTCTTTTCTACCAAGTACGACTACAGTATACAAACAATGCGGATATATCGACTAGAGCTGAATCGGTTCGAGATGTCATTGCGGGAGAGGAGGTATCTTCAATATTTCAGTTGCCGCCTTGGACTGAGCGAGATAGATTTATCGAAAGTAATTGGAGTTTCGGGTGGTAGTTTAGTTTTTGGCGGGAAGGAATTCGGGGCCATGGTTGATGCAGGGAGTGTGCTGTTGGTGAATGACCATATGTTGACGGCGAAAATTGGTGGAGTTAAGACATGGCTTGATCTGAATGGGAGGATCCGTACAGTCGATGAGGTATTGAGGTACAGTGAAGAAGGATATGGCAGCGCTGATGAAGGATGTATTTGTTGTTCGTGGAGATTTCGTGAGTTCATTCGGGAAAGTGATGGTATTTACACTTGGTTATCTTTCCGAAGAATGGTTTTACTTTCGCTAGGAATACACTTGGTATTCGAAGTTGTCACTGCTCTTATCAAAGTAATGAAGCAAGCTCCCTGACTATGTATGGATGGAGCAGGAGGTTGAGGTTTCTGATATTGGATGGTTTTTGGGAAATTTCCGGGCTCCACGCCGTCTTACATTTTTCTATAAATCATGTATGCCACTGTTGCTTAATTTCATGACATTCCATGGCCCGAATGTGCAAAGATTCTCTCAACGAGATCCGGGGTTATGCAAGTGACAAAGTGCATATCGGCGGCCACACCAGAGGGGCGGGGAAAAACGAGGGCACCCCTTCAGCAACATAAGGTGGAACGGCGGATTTGCCGCTGGGAGATGACCAAGTGAAGGTAGCTATATAGGCGGAACGGAGCAGAGTAGGCACCCCCGAGAGCGGATACGAGAGTGCAGGCAGCTCGACGCGGGCATATAAGGAAGCAGCCTCCCGAGCGGCGATACCCCTCAAGCATCCTGAGTGGAAAACCCCCCCGCTGTTGGCACCGCGAGGCCCGAAACGGGGACCGGAGCTGACACCACCACCACTGTAGCTGCCGCCACAATCGCCACAATTACCATCAGGAAAGTCTAGGGCACAGTCGGTGGTTTTTCACGGAGTACCCACCCACCGCATGATTGGGAAGATGTGGGGTTGGCTCCAGGAGGATAATGAGAGCGTGAAAATTACCGGGGTGAGATGGCTGGTGATCGATGAAGCAAGGAAAGGGAAGACGAGGCCCTCCCTAGTCGTACACTTGAACAGCTGCAAGACGGTAACACTACTACGGATGGGAAGGCGGGTTTACCGGACCACGAGATATGACTGGAATAGAAAAGGCGGGGGTGAGAGGAGTGAGCGAGGTCAGGGATCAGTACGCCTCGAGGGCGATGACTACAGGGGAAGCGGGGAGGCGAAGGCAGTTGAGCAAACCGTGTCCGAGGATGGCGGGTGTGACGGGAGTTTTGAAGGCGGGGCGAGGAGTTATGACGAATACAAGAAGAGTGACGAGTACAAGAGGTGTTATGACGAATACAAGAAGAGTGACGAGTACAAGAGGTGTTATGACGATTTCACAGTGCTTGTAATGCAGCAAGCCGGATACACGAGGGCGATGGCTGAGGAGGCCGTATACAAGTTGTTTGAATGGGGG
>Ga0307514_10002959_pt1 | contig 16881 bp, 14 predicted proteins | sample 16_EM_MG_FD_203088 | JGI IMG/M metagenome (GOLD analysis project Ga0307514, IMG submission 203088) | Populus trichocarpa ectomycorrhiza microbial communities from riparian zone in the Pacific Northwest, United States - 16_EM | ecosystem: Host-associated > Plants > Roots > Unclassified | place...
CCACCCCCCGCCTCCCCCAGTCTTCCTCGCCACTGGCGGCACCCCATGCTCATCCTCATGCTCATCCCTCTCATCGGTATAGTTCCCCCCCTGCGCAACCGCGACTCCCGCACCTTTCATCCTCTGCCTCCTGCTCATCCTAGTCCCATACTCCTTCCTCCCCCTCACGCCCCCAATGTGGATAGGGCCAACCTTCCTCCGCTCCTTCATGCAGAAATGTGTCCCGAGGACCATGACGATGATAAACAACAGTACAAGTGGTAATCCGATCGCCAATCCGAGGGTATTAACCGGGGGACGATTATTGGGGGAAGTATCAACCTTTGGGTGCTTCGGTTTAGTGGTGACGGTAATAGTTGGTCCAGTATACAAGATATCACTCCTACTACCCTTCATCAACAAATACAAGTCGACGCTATCCTTGCTCGGCGCGTCCTCAAGCCAATCGCGCTGCGGCCTGACCTCCACAGACCCTCTCCATGCCTCCTCGGTCGTGGCCCAAATCCCTGCTGCACTCTTGTCATTTGTCCGATTCACGAAATTGAGACTCAAATGCACCGTATCATTACTTTGAAATGCATGCGGGTTCCATGTGACGTAGTAGAATGCAGCTCCGCCATTCTGACCGACCAACCACGTATCGCCATTATGGGGGCGACAAAATGGCGCCCATTTCCCCCCATTCTGGTACGAGGACTCGGAACATTGAATGTCTGGGTGATGGGTTTCGTCGCTGTCTGGAGTGTCGTCTGGAGTGTCTGGCGTCGGGGAGGGAATGGTGGTGTTGCTTGCGCGCTTTCTGACGTGGGCTTCTTTCGGGAGGTTTGCTAAGCCAGAGTCGACGAGGGCTCTCCAGCCTTCAACGCCGTGATTTGGGTGTTTCTCTTCGCCGGTAAAGAATGTCCCGTAGACGCTGGGAAGGGAGAGGGATAGCGAGCACGCTATCGCAACGTAGCTGAGAAAGGATCTCATTGTGTATGTAGAGGTGGTTGGGTACACTCTCTATGCCGTTAGTTGTCTATTGCGAATAGAAAAGAGGAATCAATTGAACGTGGCGATTGAGGGAGAGGAAGGTTAGGGCTGACAGCAAAAAGCTTCTGAGCCCAGTCAGTGAGCGAGCAATAAACAAAAAACGCACATCCGCATTTCCGACACCTAACACGCTAATAGAAATGCGGTCTGGTACTACATACAGTCACTGCACAAAGCCGAAGACGGTAGATTTGGAGCTTGGCGAACTGGGTTTGGGAATTAATCTGGGTGGTAGTGAAGGGAAATCAAGGTCGGAAAGAATGAGAGAAGAGAGAATAGAAGCAGGGTATAGGTAGTGGACTGAACGAGAATAGGAGTGTATCGTCGAGGGATAGATAACCTGAAAGATCCACAGTCTTGCCACCTTGATACTGAATTTTGTCCGGAATAAGTGGAAGCGCGGACGGATATGGAGAATTGAAGTTAGAACAGTGATAGCGTAACTTCTTGCCAATATGTCCCATTGACTCTATGTCGACTAGAGATTCCATGTCCAGAGACTTGTAATAACGTATATCAGTATGTACCCCTCATTAACTAAACGCAAGTCTCGTGAGAGATTTGTAACCATTCTGTATTCGCGGAAAATAATTCTTGATGGACTCACTAAAGTTCCTTTGTATCTCCCACCTCGTTGTTGTTTCGTAAACTGAGATGAAGTCTTTCTGCAAGTCTTGATACTTGGCCCATACTACCTAACCTGAATCTGTGTCAATAGCACAATCAACCCAGGGGGCGGGGGTGGTTACCCTGGATCCACGCCAACCAAAGTAGTTCTTACTCCCTTCACCTCCTTCTTCAAGCACCCAGGGGTAGCATCGCCACCTTAGTCTTGGACCGTTCTATATTGCCATCTTTTACTGGGTAACTAAGAGTGCGAATAGGTATGTATTGATAACTGGAAGCTGGAGTGTGTGTATGGTCTTTAAAATATGCCCGATTCTCGACGGTCACCTATCACTGCAGCAGCTATCAACGCCATTGCTGGACCGCAGAAATCGAACGACTCCGAACCAAGCTCGCTGAGCTGCGCACCTGATGGGCAGTCAGAGCAATAAGGACTGGAGATCCCGAAATAAGGTACGAACTCCCCCAAAGGCCCGCATCTCATAGGGTATCATAATGGGACCAAACTAGTAATCTGACGACGACAGCCTGCGCAGACTGGTTGAGGCAGCCTTCTAACAAACCAACACATCATGCGAAGGACTCTCAGATAGGCTCAGAGCCATCCCACGAGCACCATGGGATACCATATCATCTTCCACTGTCATGCCCACCACCATCACAAGTGAATGGACCTGATGGCCCTTTCACCTCGATTGATTGGCATGAGCATTTGTTGGGATGCCCCTGGTGGGGGACGGGAAATGGAGGGCCACTGAAGACGCGGAGCGGGATCCAGCGTGGTGTTGGGAGGTGGCGAGGTTCCTGAGGCTTTAGCGGGTTATTCTTTTATGTGAGAGAGGGGATCTGTACGGGTACTTAGCGGTCTCCGAGGGAGAGGAATGTCATGAGGGATGACGGGGACTGCGGAGCAGTAGCCAAGAGAATCATGGGATGAGAGCAAAATGGATAGTTACTCCGGGAGGTGGAATATATGTGGTACCTCATCTATTTTTAATACCCATTACTCGTATGCACCCCTGATAGAAGGGATATGACGAGCCACTCGGAAGCCTGGGTGGGTTCAAGGGGAGGGCAAGTTAGTCCGTCAACCCCAAACGGTATAAAAGAGATCTGTCATATGTACATGTGGCCCCTCCTTCGGCCCCCTGAACCTCCTAGCGGTCGGCAAGCTCCCGGTAGTAGGTACATGTAGGGGAATTCCTCAACGCTGCCCCATTGTGCTTTTTTGCCTCCTTCCTTCCTCCAGGACTGTGCGTCTAGATCCTCCTGCTTCTAGGCTCCCCTGGTCAGCTCGTTGGGGGTGTCCTGATGTTGTGGGCAGTCGAATACCAGGTGATGTAGGAAGGACAGCGAGAATAGTAGGGCAGCTCGGGCTTCCGAGTGGCTCGCCATATCCCTCCTATTAGGGATGCATACGAGTAATGAGTATTTAGAAAAAAATAACAGGTGATGTCCGCTTGCTCCGTGCTCGCACGCAGGTATAATCATGGCAGCCCCGCTTGTGCATTCGGGTGCTGGTGGGTTCCTTTCCCATCTGGGGCCAGATGTAGGCGGATAGAGCTCACCTTTGCCAGTTCATCCTGTGCCCCGGCCTCTCGGGCCCTCAGTACCTTGCTGTGTGCTCAGGTGTTGCTATGGGTGGCCATGGTGGGGTGTGCCGCCTCTTGAGTGAGCTGATCTGCCCTCTCGTTTCCCAGGATACTGATGCGGCTGTGGATTCATGAAATGGCAGTGTCTCGCGAGGTCTTTGGTGTGGCGTTCCGCTAGGAGTTGTCTAAGCGAGTCTCAATGTGGGATCTGGGGCGGGCTCCTGCCAGGGATTTGGCTGTGCCCCTCACTGCTGTGAAGGCCACTCCATCCTTCATATAGAAGGTTCTCTATGCGTCCTGCCCAGATGGCTTTGTCTCTGCCGAGGGGGCTTGTGGTCGCGGAGGTTGGGGTCCCCGATGGGCTGATATCTCGATCCCCGTAGATTATGTCGGCTGGCTGCTGGATGCCTGTGCGGCGGAAGCCTGCTTGGATAGGCCTACCGAGGTTGCCATTGACCCTGTCGATGATGCAGATCTTGGGTGCCGTCATGCCAGTGATCCTTGAGCTTCAACTCAGATATCATGGTATCACATTTACCCTGAGGCGTGAGCATTGCAGAAGGCACAAAAGCCTAGAAAGGAGTTTTGTTTAATAAAATACCCATTACTCGTGTGCATCCCTAGTGGGAGGGATATGAGAGAAAAGGCGAATAGGCTAATAGTCCTACATACCTTGTGAGAAGGTGTTGGAGTGTTTTGAGCCTACTGCACCCACAACTCGGAGAGGGTGATCACCGACAATGATAGTGGGGATCTAGAGTATTTGAGGCTCCTGGGGCTGGGGGGGGAGTGGTCGCACGAGGAGGAACACTTGCAAATGAAAGGGAAATGCTGCGCGGCAATGGAGCAGGTTGTTGATGTGGAAAGGAGGTGCTGTATGTAGTCTGACTATTGGTATAACACTCCCTATGAGAGATAAAGGGGGTACTGTACTGTCGTATATGTACATACATGTATCTACACACTAGGTAGTCCCATGCCCCCATTAGCGCACTTGGGCGGTATCATATATAGTGTGGCTGCCCAGCTGAGGTGATATAGCATCACGTGTCGCACTTCCCACGCACTGTTTCAGCCAAACGGCCCGGTAGTCTAATTGGTAAGAGGCCTACTAGATAAGCCTATATGCCCAGTTTGTCTGGCACTAGGGGATGAGGTAGGTGGTCTGAGGGCAGGGACTGTCCCGGTAGGGGAGAGAGGTACCCGGGCGACCAGGAGGCGGCCTGCCGCAACGTGTGCCAAGAGTCACGAGCGGCAGTCTGGGTACGAGATCAGTGTTGCATGGTGAATATGCAGGACGTGAGTATGCGTGCTTGACACCAGGTGAGGCACACACAAAAGGCAACGCCAAGCCAAACCGGAGGGTAGACACATGTGTTGTGAAGCACGTGAAGCATATGACGAATGAAGATGTGGCGCGTCGTGACGCATGACGCAGAATTATAGTTAACACTGAGACTGAGTTAACACTACTACTGGGTTAGTCTATATAAGTAAGTAACTAAGTACTAGACTCCGTTCTACTTGATTTTTGTCCTCTACCACACTCGAAGCCAGCCGAGGTCTCTCCATCTTCCTTTGCATCGTTTTCTCCGCCTTCTCATCCAGCTAGCACAATATCATCAGCGTCACTCCCCATCTTCCTTATCACTATTGTTGTCACTATTGGTGCTATCATAACTATCACGGCTACTATGGATCTGGATATGACCAAGTTAGTAACCATATGCTATTGCTCCAGCCAAATATTCAGCACAATACTGACACCTGAGTAGAATAAAGGCGTGTGTCATTGGGGGGTCGTTAGCGTTGGTCTTGGTGGCCCTAATGGGGTACTTCCTAGGCCTAAGAACCCCGTTCACGTGTAGCATAACCGGGTCTACGTGGCAAGTGAGATTGAGGTCCCCATTTGGGATGGCCCCGTTTGGGCGACTGGAGCAAGGTTTAGGAGGGTCCGAGATGACGTACGGAATTAACGAGAGGGTATGGAACAAGTTGTTTCTGTTGTCACAGGTGACTACAAAATCTACTGAAACAAGTTGCTGTTGTCGGGAGTAACGTACGGGGCCTACTAGAAGAAGTTGCTCGGGCCAGAGATGACGCACGGAATCAACGACAGGTGTACCCGCTACACACGAAAGCACCACCCCACCTGAGTTGGCCGAGGCAAGCCATCAGGGGGCTAACATACCTGGAGACGGACAAGGGCCCTCAGAGACAGTAGATGAGAGAGATAGGAAAGACAGATGATGCGAGCTGCGTGTGTGATGGGTGGACACCGCAGAATGCAGCACACTTGTACAGATGCCCGTAGGTGGGAGATAGAATAGGCAGGTCAAGAGAACAAGCGAGGGATGACGAGAAGTGGTGTGAGGCGGTGGCGAGGTTCGTGAGGTGAGAGAGGCGATGGTACAAATGTAAATAGAAACAAGGGGGGGGCAGGGGACGTACTGGGTCTAGTAGAAGAAGTTGCTGGTGCTAGAGATGATGTACGGGATCTACTAGGACGAGTTGCTGGTGTTCGAGCTGGCGTACGGAATTTACGAGAAGTAGTAGAGGGAGAGATAGCTGCTCGAGGGAGCATGGCGGTGAGTGGGGACGGGGTGGCGAGACCGTTGATAGAGAGAGCGTGGGGGGGCGGAGGTTGGGGGGCGGAAGTTGGCCGGGCGGGAGGCTGTCACGGCGCACGATATTAGCCGATGTGAGTGCTGGGATTATGGCAAGGCTTATGCGCACTGCGGCAATGCGATGTTTTTTTATTTTTATTTTAAGTAATCATTGATCGCATTCATCCTATCTAGAATATGGTGATGGACTGCAGCCCCTGGGGGTCCCCAGGTGGCCTCTCTCCTCCTCGCAGGTCAGTCCCTACCCTATCTACAAATTTAACAAATAAAGTCCGCCACCTTCTCAAACCACTTCTCATCTCCTTACATCTGCTCAAGCGATCTCCCCACCCCATCCCCCATGAGCACCGCTGCAAGTTGCAATAGTCTAGATAGGCTGAATTCGATTAATGACTCCTTAAAAAAAAAAAAAGTAGGTGGTCTGGGTTCGAGCCCCAGCTGGGCCAACACCTTTATTTTTTTAGACTCGCAGTTATGTACCTAGACAGTATTGGGAGGGCTGAGACTAATATCGGACATTCTTATATTACTGGGAGTCTACTGTCTGACGCGTTTTTACCATTCTTTTATTGAAAAGTACTCATTATTTTTTCTTTTTTTTTTGATCGTATTCAAGCTATCTTTTTTTTTTTTTTAAGGAGTCATTAATCGACATTCAGCCTATCTAGACTATGGCGATGGACTGCAGCTCCCCGATTACTCGGGTGCCTTTCTCCCCTCCCGGGCCAGTCCCTGCCCTCCCCACCATCTACTATCTACCGGTACATTCTCCTAGCTACCCAACTTTCCTCATCTCAGAAACCTCGCTACCTCCACGCACCACCCCCCCCTCCCCGCCTGCCTGCTTCCTCGACCTTCCCAACCCATCCCCCACGCACGGGCACCTGTGTAAGTGCGCTGCATTCTGCGGGGTTCGTCGCCCACTTTGCCTATTTCTTTCATCCATCGTCGCTGGGGGCCTTCATCCGTCATCAAGTATCTGAGCCCTCGGATTGCGTCTCTCGACCACTTCAGGTGAGCTGGGGTTTTTGAGTGCAGTGGAAAGGCTTGTCGGATGCCTGCCGGTGTTACAATATCAGGCCCGTGCATCCTCTCCCCCATCCATGCTTCTTGTTTCGCTCTGATATCTCCCCCCTCGTTTCCTTCCACGTCCTGGTGTCTGCGCACCCACATCAGCCGTCTTAGTCTTTCCACCATCTGCCCTACCAGCTTCTCTTCTATCCATGACCATGGGGGTTGATGCATCAGTTCGCGTATACGGTGTATTACTCCCTGGCTGTCCAGAGCCACCATGTCACTCTTTTCCCACGCCAGAGCCATGCCCACCTCCTCCGCGTCAGCTACTGTGGCCATCGTTCCCAGGTATAGCCCCTCTCCCCTTGCCGCACCCGCTGCTCTTCCCCTTATTCGACTGCCGTCCGTCCATTCTCCTACAGCTTCCTCGCCCAACTCCTCTACCCTCACATTCCTGCCAGCAGGGTTCGCTCCGCTCATCCACCTTAGCTCCGCGTCTTCCTCTCGCAAGATCTGTTCCGCTTTTTCCCTCAGTTCTGGCAAATGTCTTCCGTACACTACTACACTGTCGCCGCCCACCTGATCCTCTTGTTGTATTCAAGCTATCGAGCCTACAACGAGGGACGGCACCCCGCATCCCCGAGTGGCGCCTCGGCAGGATTATCCAACTACCGGGCCGTTCCATCGTAGCGTAATAAACTAAATCATGCCCTGTATCTGCGTGCAAGACTAGAACCTCGTGCAGGTACCCACAACTCTACCCTTGGTGCAGGTGGAGGACAAAAGACTAAAATGGCCCAAGTGGAGACAAAAGACCAAAAACCCATCTTCAAATCACAGTTCGCCAGTGGGACATCATGAAAGCGGCAAGGTGAAAAAAACCGGTATCACTGCTTCCAATCATAAGCTTGGGTGCGGAACAGCCCCCTACCCATCCACAATTTTATAACTGCGTCAGATCTCTTATGTAGATGACTTGGGAGGATGCAACCTGCCCCTGTCGATCCTTCAACAATCATCTTATCCCCAAATTTTCACCCCTCGCTGTCTTCCTCGATCCACCTTCGCATGGTTCCCGGTCTATGCTTGAGTGGTACTGCCTGCATGACCAGCGTACACTACGTGTGTATGATGGGCTCTCCTCAGCAGCGGGGGATGCCAGTGGTCGTACTCTAGGTGAAGTTGGAGACGCTTCCCGGGCTGCTCCGCAAGTCCGACACACCCGGGAGTCCCCCTCTCTCACTGCTCTATGTCCGTTAGGGCACCATTATACCCTCAATTTTCCTGGTGGTGCCGGTGGCTGTTGAGCACCTTGTTTGGCCTCCCTCTACCACTATTCTTGCTTTAGTGGTGCCACTAGAGTGGCGACCTCTGCATAGGTACGTGCCGGAGGTGCTGGGAGTGGGTCGGTGGCGGCGTTGTGGTAGGCAGTTGTTGTGCAGTCTGAGCTGTAGCGCTATTCACTGCTGGTTTTGACGGCGGTGATAGTGCAGTCTGGGTCGTTATGCTGTTGACTGCTGGTATCGGTATGGCGAGTACTCTTCCAGATCTTTCTGCTGCCTGCTCGAGCGTTGATATCCCGCATCTGATCTGGTGCACAACCCGGAGGAGGTCAATCTGGTGGTAGCACCATAAGTCATGATATTCGTGCTCCGGGGGGGCATCCACGCTAACATCCCCATAGCTGCCCTTACCGTATCGATCTTCTAGTCGCCAAGGGGACATTGGTCCTGCCGTGAGGGTGGTGTCCGTGGGGTGATATGGTATTCTTGATCGAGAGCATGTTCGAAAAACCCTGCCCTGAACCAGTACTGCATCCTTGTTGCCGCCGCCACCGTGGTGTTTCTCCCATGCCCAGGGGGACCTTGATTGTCGGCTTCTGTTCAAAAACCTGCTTTTCTGCGTCGCCGGTGCTGTGCAAGTACTCATTGCCCGTATGTGGTCCTGGGAGTACCATGGCGAGCCATCCCTGACCTTGTAGAAGGGTATTTCCCTTTTTTAATGGGTCATTAATCGCATCCAGCCTATCTAGACTATGGATTGTCGAAGGAGTAGAAATGGCACCCCAGCGGAAAGAAATCAAATCACGAAACCTAGTCACTACTCAAAGTGAGATCGCTTGGCCTTCAAGGCCTCCTGCCCTTACGATCCTGTGTAGTCTGGTTTTGAGAAGCCGGTAATTTCCACCTGGTCACGGTCCTCCAGCCAATGGCTCATGTGTCCGAGCCTACACCTGGCTAATCTAGTTGTTTGGCAGGGGCGGCGTATACGACGACTGCTCTGATGATGGGTCCTTCTGTAGGTTCTTCTGCGAGTGTTGCCGGTTGTTTCTTCTGCCCTACCTGTCCTCCCATGACAGCAGCACAAGACGGACCCTACGAGACTGGAGACGAAGCTACCATACACTCTAGTCTAGTTGCACGACCCCTCGGAAGAAATCTGTTCTGCTTCTGTAACCGGTACCGCAACTTCGTTGTTGCCTCTGCACGAGTGCACGCGGGAGATGAGGTGGTTGGAGTAGATGTGATGTAATTTCGAACCAAGTTGGCGGGGCTGAACTGTACTTTAGTTATGACCCACTTGAGACAAGAAGAACCTCAATCCTTCAGTAGCCATTGCAAGTTGATGAACAAGACCGTCACCCCGGGGCAAGTAGGTAAGGAAGAGGCCCAACTCACACAGCCAGTAGGTAATGCTCTACTTACCTCAGTGACTCCTGCGTCTCAGATGATGTTACAGACAAGTGTCTACATATACAGAGACTCTAGGTAGATTGACTGCTTGGCCCCAGCTGTACTGTTGAGACTCGATTATTGATGAAGTTGAGGGTGAGTACCCAGACTGGAATCACTGGATAGTCTGGTTAGCACAAGCCCCTCAGTAGACCAGGACTGGATGAGTACTTATGTTCTGGTTCGGGTGAGTACTGCAACTGGTAGGATCATGGCATAGTCTCGGGGGTAGTTATGTAGTCCGCCGGGTTAGAGTCTCAATCAAACTGCCATACAACTCGCCCCCCTGATCTCATTCCCAGACTCTTAGGTTATCTGCGCTAAAGCTATCTTCGGCTAACTCTAGTCTGGCTGCACTGGGCTAACTCCTCGGCCCCTACTCGACCCCATGTATGGCGGTACACAACCAGAATACGGGTGACGAGCTGGTGGGTGCAACCAGACTAGTGGGTAGTTACTGGGGACGAAGCGTGTACCCCACCTGGGCGGGCTTAGCCATCGGGCTTGGCCATTCCCACCAAATCGTATAAAAGCCCCCCCTCTCCCCCCCAATTCTCCTTCTCTTCTTTCTTTTCTCTTCGTGGGCTGTGCCACCAGTTAATGGTGAAGTACGTTGGCCTGAGGGCGTTTGGTCGACACACGATCACGAGCTTGTTTCTCGTCGGTCTGGCTTCCTTGTACCTAAAAGAACCGATCGAACTTCTACGTAACTCCCTGTGTCACTCCGAATCACTTTTCTGGTAACTTTCAGACTGGCGTGGTTGAAGCATGAGGAAATATCTCGTCCTTTTAAGTTTTTTGTAGTCTGTTGAGTCTTATTATAATACAAGAATGTAACACCAAATTGTCCTTCTACTCTCTCGTCTCGCTCCAAGGTATCACGCTCTACAGAACGCCTTGCGCAATTTGCTTGCTTTGCGCCAGTGAGACCACCCCTCGCTTCAATGATCCTCAACCTATTGAGAAGGGCATGACGGTGGGTCAAGGGACACAGTGAGGTAACTAACTAGAGGGTAATGAGAAGGCAGACAGATTGGCAGGAAGAACAAGGTGGGTGGAAGCTTGGATGCTTAAGCCTGAAATCGTGGCACCGGCTGGCACCAAACAAGCGCTCCCCATTCACTCCAAACTGGCACACCTGAAGTAGGGCAGAGAAGCACTGCGGGGGTCACCTATATAACCGCGGACCGCGGACCCAGGAAGCAGTGGGTTATGGACAATCAAGAGAGCAGAAAGCCACAGATGGATTGCCCAGAATGCAGCCCACCTGAGGCGGGCCCATGGGTAGGGGAACGGAGGAAGAGGTGAGACGAGGTCCGGAGTGGTGTCGGGAGGTGGTGAAGTTCCTCCGGTGATGGCAGGTATTTCGGTGAGTGGAGACCGGCTCCTGGGGGGACCTCATGCTGGTGCGGCCTCTCGTTATAGTTTAGATTGATTGAATACGAGCAATATTTTTCGATATAAAAAAAGAGGGGCATGACGGCAAGTTAATTTGCCACCCCACACAAAACGTAGGAGATTCGTTATGTACATGAGTCCTACCCTAGCTTGTTTCTCCTAATCTGTGATCAAGCATGCTTAGCTAGTACATGAGGAGCAAAAAGATAGTGGCCCAGCTGGGACTCGAACCCAGATCACCTACCTCATCCCTTAGTGCCAGATATACTGGGCATATAGGCTTATCCAGTAGGCGTCTTACCAATTAGACTACCAGGCCATTTGTTTGACAGACTCCCCGGGAGCACATATTTGAGGTCCATCCAAAGTAGGTGCATTAGTCAGGGAACCAAGAAAGCATAAGTACTCGCGTGCACCAATGAGTCAGGAAATAGAACCTCCTAGGTCTCTAGTTACTGGACCGGCAGCAGCACCCACCCAGACTAAAACAGCACTGGAAGGTCATCCACTCCACATAGTTAAGTACTCTATATGGCTGCTTACAGTGAAACCAGCATGTTATGTTTGCTCACCAATAGTATTGCAGCACGAGACACACTCCTCAACGCCTCCAACAGAGCATACCCCAGGTCCGGCACCGAGGTGTTAGCCACATTGAACGAAAGGGCAGATCAACTGGCATCCGAAGCAGGTACAATGGACCAGACAGACCATCCATGAGGGGATCTGAGCTCACACATGCCGGGCCCCTCAGAAGTTCGAGAGGATTCAAGCAGCAAAACAAAGGGAAGTCATGTCATCTCTAGCGCCCCTCCAGCTCCCAGTAACGGGAGAGATCTTCCATGTACGCCTGGGCACGAGACGAGCGGGTACGAGACTTCGTCTATACGTCTTTCCCCCGAAGGGAGCCTTAGGCTAGGAGGCGTAGTTGTGGCAATGCGCAATGCGTTAGATGTGGTTATGCGATATGCGGCAATGCGATGGGATATGTATGTGAGGAAGGTCATACGGGGACGTTGTCTATTAAAGACCCGTCTATGTTCTCCCTACACTACGCACTTGGTATTCATTTGCCTACAGTACTAGGAAACTCACAACAAGCTGATCAGGGGAGCCGAAAAGTGAGAGGACCTGGGTGCATCGCGTTGGAGAAAGGGGCCGGGAAGGTAGGAGCAGTAGGACAGCATGGAAGTACTGTAGGCTTGGGCACGAGCCGACTCGAGACGAGACTTAGGGGTTCGAGTGGATGACATTTCTAACTACAGATAAATCAAACTCGTCAGAATGTGGGGATTGCTGTAACGGGAGGCTATGGCATGGACTATGGGAAGCTCGAGGGAGCGCTTCGTGCCCGCGACTATGGCGATGAGACGGACGTTTGTATTCCAAGTATATACAGGACGTTGCGTGAGGAAGGAAGAGTCGCTTTGCTCTGGGGCTCCACAGTGCTCACAAGCAGTTGCTTCATGGCGTCCCAGATTGTGCATCCAACAGTTGAAGGGTCCCTTTCTGCCCAGAGCCAGGTATACCGTAGGCGGGCAGAGCTCGCCTCTGTAAGTTCGTCCTGTGTCTCCAATTGGAACCTCTCAGGTGCTCTCAATACCTAGCTGTGTACCCGGGTGCCACTGTAGGTAACCACCCCTGGCGTGTCCATTTGTTTGTTACTTGGTACTTAGTAACTACTTACATCAGATTTACTACCAGATATTTGTTTTAGTCCCTAGGTTATCTATAGGTTCATGATCTTGTAAGAAATAGATTCCTAATTCTTTAAATAAATCTTCCATTTTGTTAACGATGTCATTGCCTTTTCCCCTGACTATGAACATTTGTTTGAAAATCAGTATGTACAGTACATACATATATGCATATAGTGCCCAGCTCCGGTTCCTTCTGCGTCACTGATCAGGAGCACGACTGACAAGAACATCTAAACTTTCGAATGCGTGATAATCACCGAAATGCTGAACTAGCAATTTTCCACAAACAAACAAAAATCGCCTCCCTGTTATTGTCCAAAAGCTGTCACCAACATATCAAGCAAACAAACTCCTGGATGAACTGGCGAAAATACCCCCCCCCCCACTGGGCGGAAGGAAAGCTATACTACATTAACAAAATCCTGGGTAGGTAGGGATGAGGGATCCTCCAGCCTTGGTGGGTAGGGAGGAGCTTGATATTAGATTTGAAGAATCTCTTCATGCACAAGGAGGGGTCCGTGATGTAGTAGAGAGTAGCCTGGTTGCACGACCCACCGACGAAGGAGGAGGAGAGAGTTGGAGAAATATAAATATCACAGCCTGTGCATCTATTTTGGTGCAAGTGTGGGGCGTATTTTATCTATCTGTACGTTCATTTGTTGCTACACACTAACCCATATAGGTATAATCACACTACCCTTTCAGGTAGGTACACCTCACTAATATGGCATCCGTCGTCTGCCACCATGGTTTGCCATTCTAGGATACCCTGCACTTTGCCCGACTCTTCACAGTTTGCGATTCTGGGTCGCTAGCAGCAACATATAAAGTCCATGATTACCTTCCCCTGCTTCCTGCAGAAACCAGACCGAACTTCCGAATCTTTATCCGCAGATCTAGTCCTCGCTGTAGACAATAATACTATACCCAAGGTCAGTATGGCAATGGCTACCAAGCACTTGCGGCATAGACATGCTTAATTCCCTGGAAATACCCCATAGATCGCTTTCAACGAGAGTCTCATTGGTGATAATCCTCTGGGCCTCTCGTAGAGACCCTCTCATTAGCCTTCCCAGGCTCCACAATGGATTTTCCACCACACACCAGTCTCCTTGGTCTCTGTCGTTTGGGAAAATCAGCTGGGCCCATCTCCTGCACAACTAATGGTACTAAAACCTTCGGCAAAACTTGTGACAACAAACAATACCGTAGCTAAAATCCTCTGTCTGCAAACAGGGTGGTCAAACAGGGGTCCCTGGTTGTATGTAGTTAGCGATTTTGCAGAATAGTCTGGGACGCATTTCTCCCGGTTTGCATGCCAAAATCCAAACTTGTGATTGGTTGGTTCATTAAAGCCATGCAAAGGCACGAACCTTGCTGTCTGCAGTAGCGCGCCGATGCAGCGTGCTGATTCCTCCACTAAACCCCAAGCTAGTAATAGTGTAATCTGACCTATAGCAGCACATTCCTTCCTCTCGTGTCTATCCTCCCTCAACAATGACCCAGCTCTCGACATGAGAATCTGTGCTCACATCGGTGGTCATGAGGGAGGAAGGGATGATAGCAGAGCGGAGTCACATACATTGTTATCGATACCCGAGAGATATATCTCATCGAAATTCTATGTTTTTGTCCTTTGCTATGCATACATATAGAACGCAGCTGCGAATTATACTCGTTGTGATAGCAAGCAAGTTTCAATCCGCTTTTCGAGGATGTCGCCTCTTCTTTCGACCTTGGGGTTGCTAAATCTTTCTCAGCAGAGCATCCATTTTTCCCCTATTGTCATTTCCGCCACAGCCTTTACGCTCATAATATTTGGTCTTCTCACAGTGACTGTCGGCAAGCCATACCTCCTCTTTTTCTACAACTGCTTCCTTAAACCACATGCCAAATCTGGTGCGACGGGAACGCAGCAGGATGCTCTCGAGAGCTTCTATCAAGGCCAAGCTGCTGTGTATGATGCCACCCGAGGGACATTGCTTCAGGGAAGAGTTGAGATGCTCAAGCTCGCCGCTGCCCAATTGAAGTTTAAAGCTAAACAAGCTGGTACAAAGCAGGAGCGTGGGCGGATATGGGTCGATGTATAATTCTCCAACAAAACTACCCTCGGCAGATTAGACTGCTGACAATATTGCAATTGTAGATTGGGGGAGGAACAGGGTACAATGTTGAGAAGTTGAATGAAGTCCTACCGGTCGAGGAGCACTTCTCATCCGTTTATGTTGTTGATCTCAGTCCAAGCTTGTTAGCTGTTGCACGAAAGCGCTTTGAGGCCTTGGGCTTGGATCATATCGTGAAAGTGGTGTGTATGGATGCCAGGAAATTTAGGATAGAAGACTTTGAGGCACAAAAAGCTGGTGCGGGCACTGGCGTGGACTGGATCACCATGAGCTATAGCTTGAGCATGATCCCAGAGTGAGCCTCTCTCCACTTGACCACCGTGTGAGCGGTTTTACTGAACTATATTAGCTTCTATTCCGTAATCGACTCCCTGTCAGAACTTCTGTTACCTACCGGCATCATCTCCGTCACCGACTTCTATGTTCAATCCAGAACGAATTTTGCATCGAGGACGTACACCGGGGGCCTGCAGAGCAGGCATGTAAACTGGTTTTCTAGACTGTTTTGGAGGACGTGGTTCGAGTTTGACAGGGTGAGCCTCGACGAGGGGAGGCGAGATTATCTGGAATATCGGTTTGGCACAGTGTTGAGCCTTGACGAGAGGTAAGCCGACTCCTGCCGTTTCCCGTAGTTGTAGGTTGCTATCACTTCAAAAACTATGGAAGTGGGCGTGAGGACTGTGGAGAGGGTGAAAAAATCGGGGGGGGGGGTTAAGGTAATACGTTGCTGGGAGAAATTTGACAATGGCCAGGAACCGCATTCTCGGCGGCATACCCTACTACATCTGGGTCGGATGCCCAAAAACCTCCACAACCGTCTCCCATCTTGAGCAGCTCGATGCATCCTTTACCAACTCACCATACCTCTCCCCTGCCAACCTCCAGAATCACCTCTCCTCCTTCAACTCCGCCACCACCCTCCAGGAGCAGCAACTCCGCAGCAAAGGCTTCGAAGTAGCCATCCTCAACCTCTCCACCAACCTGCCCCTCCCTGCCTCCTTCTACCAAAATCACCCCTGGCGCATCTACTACAACGAGCTCCACCCCCAGCATACCCAATTCAACAATGATTACATCTACGCCTTCACCTGGGAGGATCCCCAGGTGGACCACCGCCTGTTGAAAATCTCCCCAAATGACACCGTCCTCGCAATCACCTCCGCTGGTGACAACATCCTCAGCTACATCCTCGACGGCCCCCCCCGCCGTATTCACGCAGTCGACATGAACCCCACACAGAACCACCTCCTCGAGCTCAAGCTCGCCACATTCTCCGCAAACCTTCCCCACGAGGATATTTGGTCCCTCTTTGGTGTCGGGACCCACAAGGACTTCCTCGAACTCCTCCTCACCAAACTCTCCCCACACTTATCCTCTGGTGCAATCCAATTCTGGCTGGACAATTCCTCCCGCTTCACTCGCTCGGGGCTCTATGAAACCGGGGGCTCTAGAATCGCAATAAAGGCTACCCGTTGGCTTTTCCGATTCTTCGGGGTCTCCCGCTACGTCACACTTCTCTGCAGCGCAAAAACCCTCAATGAGCAGCGGGAAATCTGGAGATCCAAACTCCGCCCCGTAATCCTCTCGTGGTGGGTCAGCTGGGCTATTATCGGCAATGAGCAGTTTCTCTGGAAAGCCCTTGGTGTCCCCGGAAACCAGCGAGACATGATCTACGAGGACTACTACAGCGACGGTGCCGAGGATTCCACATCCTCCACCCCCACTAAACTGAAATTTGATAGTGGAGGAAAGGCAATCTGGGAATATGTGGTCAACACCCTGGACCCCGTCGTAGAAACGACCCTCATCGGCTCAGATAACTACTTCTATGAACTTTGCCTGCAGGGAAGATATTCTAAACAATGCCACCCGACCTACCTCGACGAATCTTCCTATAATAAACTCACCCAACAGGATGCATTCTCCGGCGTACGTATCCACACTGACCGAATCATGGACGTCCTAGCTAGGATAAAACCAGGAACGCTTACTATCGCGGTTGTATGTCCATTCCCTGACCCTCCCCGCGTCATATA
>Ga0307514_10002960_pt1 | contig 16865 bp, 23 predicted proteins | sample 16_EM_MG_FD_203088 | JGI IMG/M metagenome (GOLD analysis project Ga0307514, IMG submission 203088) | Populus trichocarpa ectomycorrhiza microbial communities from riparian zone in the Pacific Northwest, United States - 16_EM | ecosystem: Host-associated > Plants > Roots > Unclassified | place...
ACTGGGTGACTGTCCCCAAGGTCTGTACAGTGCTGTAGACGAGTCTAGATGAATATCAATAGCCTTTTAAGGGAACTGTCAGGACCCCGACCTCTCCGTCGGGTCGCGGACACCGCAAAGCTCGGCTAGTGGCACCCTTCTACGACGGATATACGTATCCCTAGTCCCAGGGACAGTCACCCACTGAGTGACTGTCCGTAAGGTCGTAAAGCGTGTAAACCAATATCTATGCCCTGATAAGGGAACTGTCAGGACCCCGACCGCTCTGTCGGGTCGGGGATATTGTCTCCAAACCGCGCATCTGGAGTAACGGCGGTCAAGCCATTCTGCTCGAAACAGGGCAACCGTTCGGGCTACGGAAGTCAGGGAGGACTGCAATCTCACCCACTCCAATCCCACTGGGTGCTCACGCCGCCGTTGTTTGAACTCCTGATTCCATTGACATACACTATGTGGAGGGCCCCAGATATTCGCGAGTAAATCTCGGCTATCGGCACCCTTCTACAGTGTTTGGAGATATTTCGGGCCTTACGGATAGTCACTCACTGTTCGTGATAGCTAGCCATTAGATAAATATTAAGCCCGCAAGGTGAACTCCACGACTCACACTCGAACTTGTTCGAGGTCTTCATTGTCGATCACCCTTGATTATTCCGGCCGACTTCCCCCCTCCATCCGCAGAGCACACCCGCCAATTGCAGAGGTCTCACGGCCCTATACGGTAGACCGTATCCGTGCTCACTTGTTAGAGTCCCATGTAGAGGTAAGCGTTAGAAAGCATGGGATGAGTAGGGATCTCGGATAGTCGGGCGATGGGGGTGGTCCGATCATCCGTGTTCCGTGTAAGCTTTCCAGCTGCGCATGGCGTTGTTCGCTACGGTCGCAATTGTCGCACAATAGTTGAGGGTTATTGGGACAGAGTGGATTTTTGTCACAGGCCGGATGTGTTTCTCTCGGGAGTTTCACACGTAGGCAGCGCACCTTTCTCAGATATCAACCTAACCTTCTATACCCACCCTCATGATGGTCGACCTCACCTCCAAATCACAAAATGGATGTATTTCCACCACCTACCCGTCGGCAGCATAAACCAAGACGCCGATCGCACTGTCGGCTAGTAGCACAGCTTGCATCTGGAACCAGCCAATCATCGACAGTCGGCCGGGTTCCAACTTTCCGGGATTGATTCTTGTCCAATTACTGCTCTGCATCGCCCAGGGTGTGTCGCCACTGGGAGGTTCCTCGTTTTCCGTCAAACTATTCTGACTGGGACCAAACAACTCACATAACTCCACAGGATCCCATATCAAAGAAGTCATCGCCACGAACAAACAACTTTGAATTATCTCGTCCACCACATACTGCGCCCATCTCGCGATTCGAGTGTATTGAAAACTGCTCCTAACACCCAGATGCTTGACGTAAACAGCCAGGAATCGCAAAGCTTTCGCTCGGGATAACGTTCACAGCCTTCTGAAACTAGACGCACTATAGCGGCTGCTATCAATTACACCACGGAGCTTTTGGTCAAGTATGGCGGTTTCATCCACGGTTCCTGTTTCTCGTTTCGGTGGTCGTCCTTTCCTCTTCATAAGAGGGTGACATGGCATAATATGAATTCAGAGATAACTGAGTAATGTCCGCGCACATCGCGCGCGTTGTCCGACAGGGCGGATACCGCTTGCCTCGGGCAGAGAAGTCCATTAAATTTCGACTGACGCCGACCTTTGGTGAGCAAACGAGGCTTTCGTCACGATGCGCCATTCGGCGGGTCCCTCGATCGTCTACTGCCGCCTTACTGAAATTCCATGTGCGTTACCAGGAAAACCTGCATTACTCGTAGATCTCACAGAATCCGTCAAAGGCCATCACAGAACATGACTCCTCGGAACCACCCCGATCTACTAGTGCTAGCACGTCCGACGACTTGACCTGATATTCGCGCATGCCCCTGAATCGGTCTACAAGCACCGCCGTCAGTTACGTGTCCTACTCGTTGTCGTTCCAGAAAGATCACGGTCGGGCTCAGTACCGCTGGTACGCCCCCCGCTTCCCATTTGCGTCACTTGGTCCTTCGCGGTGCCTTTTACCCTCCACCGGAGGCCGGCATATCGTGTCCTTGACAGCGACGAAACCTGCCATCCTCGGCGTCAACGTCGCCAGTTCGCTTGGATCGTTGGTACCGCCAGCCAGATGGCGTGGACCCACATCCCAGGGACCATCAGGTCTCGGTCGATCCACGACTTTGTCGATTATAGGTCGCACTTCATCTTGGCTATGCTGTCAACTCATTCCGACTCAGTATTTCCTGGAACGGATCTCGAAACGCCCTATCATTATCTCACTGACAACTTGCCTTATCTCGCCCTGCCTCTGGAAAAGATGGACGCCCGGGCTACAAATATCGCCCGCCGCCTGCTAGCGATAAGACGCAAGTGTCCAACACGTTCCTGTTGGGAATTGCACGCAAGTCGTGTTACAACTCCGACTTCGAAACCAGCGCTACGAATTCCAAGACTGATATAATCTCTCGGCGGCAGGCCATCCTAACGTCACCCCCACGAACCAATGGACCCGGAAACCTTTGTGTTCTGGGCCCTTCGAAGGCGCTTTTAGGCCCACTACGGGGTTGGTTACAGCATCGGTGGATTCAAGGTGGTCGGAGCGCAGCAACCCTACGTCAGAATCACCATCGACGGTAAGGAGGCACGAAAATTGCATGTACCCTCAAAAGAATCGCAGCATTGTTACGCTAGCCACCGACAACTAATGCCGCAGCCAGTGTCGCTTACGAATAATTTAATCCCCAGGCTGATCACGATCGCATAGCGATACTGTTTTTAGATTTCGACACTTGTGATTGATGTGTAGAAAACGCACGACAGGTAATGGTATTGCGGTACGGTACTAGCGGAAAGAATGAGTGACTGTGCTAGTGTGTGATTTTACAATGCGAGGATGCGACACTGGGACGTAAAAACAACGTGGTTAGTACAGATGGGACTGAGTGCGATGCAACGAAAGGACAGCAGTCTTGAAGTGGAGTTCGAAATGGGCTCGTGGACCAAGGAAATGCGCAAGGAAAAGTCCACGATAAATGGTGGCAAGCGTCGAATGGAAACGTCGAAAGCGATAACTGAGAGAGATAACCGTTGGACAGTGCCTCAGGAAGATGCGAGGAACCGTAATGTAGGAGGGGTCGAAACGAAAGATAAAGTATATGGACTTTGGCGGTGAAATGCTTCGAGTTTTGGCAGTTCCGATGATGATTGAGTGAGATTTTTCAAGAGCGAGTGAAGATGGTCTCCGCAGGAAATCATAAGCAGGACAGATCAGTAACCGTAGTAGGCACGCTGCGTAGGTGGCCGGTCAGCCAACCCGGCGGATAGGTACTTGCCCTGTCCACTTACCATGCGATCACTGGGGGGATCTCGTGAGCAACCATGCGGTGGGAAAGTGTTGGCATACGTACAACAACCAAATGACCTTGGAGCCGGTCTTGCACCCCCTGAGTGTCACGATGTGCCCACGAATCGATTCGTATAGAAGAGCACGTTGGTCCTTATCAGCCTGCAAGCACGGGTAACTGTAAGGAACGTTGTTGGTCCGACTATACATATCACACGCACGTTGGGCAAGACAGTTGCGATCAGCTGACTTCCAGCGACAGAGAGAGCGAGATCCACTATGATCGCACGGCGGCCACTGTGATGACGCGTAAGTGCCTGAAGTACAGTCGACGCGGACCGGTTTAGTGCATACCCTTTGGACTGTTCACACATCCTGGCGATGATCCTGTCAAGGGTCTCTTTTCCGCCCTCCTTGAGAGCCTTGGTGATGGATTTGGTTCCTTGCTCGTGGGTGGCGAAGTCAAGCAGTCCCGCGACCAAATGCTCCAGGGCCATCTGTCGGTGAATCGCGGAACCGTGCTCAAGGACTGGAGGTGGGTTTAGCACTTTCGAGGTGAGTGGGAAAGGCGAACACCGTACTGTGCTGGATGCAATATGAGCCCCACTGATTCTTCGCGACGTCTGCGAAAACATTGAATCCCCGATTGAGAAGTTCGTCGACAATGCCATCCTTTGCTTGTTCTTCTAAATTTTCAAACGCGTGCTAACAACGCGATAAACATGACGTGGAGACCAGTAATGGAAATGGATGCCGCACCTGGACGACGAGAGAGCCCGTCTCATGGCAGGCCAATGATGCCCACTTGCCCTTCAAGGACTTGTTGACGCTACCGGTGTCGTTAGTATAAGGTCACGATAGCAACGAGAAGGACTCACTAAGCAAAAATTGGGGGGGCGGGGGCGGTCCAGGTCAACTCCATGATCTTACTCCAGACATGAGAAGCATGCTTATTGACCAACGTCTGGGCGGGATCTCCGAGCAGTAGTTCCGAGACGATGAGAAGTCGCACGTCTTCTTCACAGTCAAGAGCTTTTTGAAGAACGTGGCATCCGTAGCAATTGGTAGCAAGTTCGACAACACGTCCCCTGGTAGTGAAGGTGGTCAATTCAGGTAGCCATCCGGCTGGCGAGCCAATACAATACTTTACCTCATGCAATTGACGACCTTTCTGCGTTCATCGGCAGAATTTGCAGCCTCAAGGCACCGCTGGACTGCCCAGTTTCCAAACCTAGGGGAAGGTCGACTTGAGATCGATTGTTCTGGGAGTAAAGTGAGAATCGTACCGGTGTGCCATCATCTCATAACCACGGGCACATATGGCGTCGATGATCTTGGCGCGTTCGTCAGCATCGGCGACTTTAAGTTTTTGCTGCAGGAAAATGGAAGCTTGCTGATCCGAAGACTTGATTATACGCGAGACGAACTGCTCGTAGGGAGGCGACGAAGACGGGTGCAGCAACGAGAGGAAGTTGATGGGCTAGGGCGATCATAAGTAAGATATATATAAGGGACAGGAAGGTGCAGAAGCGATGTACAAAGACATACTTCATGTGCGGGCGCAGCTGGCTGCACGACAGAAAATGACGGAACACTCAGGGTTCTTGCCCCGGCCATGGGCGGGGCCTCTTCCGAAGCCTTGTCCTCTGCCCTGAGCCAGTCAAATCCGCCGACGATGTGCGGTCCATTCCAGGAGGGAGCGACGGAACGAGTAGGATCTGCGCCTCGGCTAAAGTTTTGAGGCAGGTACGTGGAAGAGGATCGATTAGAGAAGGGGTCGACGTAAGGCAGATTTATGGCATTATAACCGCGGATGCCGCTGTGTTCTGCGTAGAAGGATTTGTGAGTGGGCGAAAGAGAAGGGGGGTGGAGTCGGGATGGACTGGTCTCAAACAGGAGCGACTGGCTATGAGGCATAGATTGAGTGAAATCAAAATTGCAGTTCAACTTGTCGAAACCAGTCGCAGGAGAGCAATCGGTGGGAGTCATGAGAGCCGAGGTCGCCGAGACTGGAGATAAATCCGGTGTGTTATTGGTGGTGGTAGGCGAAAGCGAAGAAAACGGTTGCGTTGGAGAGGAAACGGGAGAGTTCAAATTTAGGAAGCGTAACACCTGTTCGACATGCTAAGGAGGCGGCTTCAGTGCATAACCGGTTGTACGATTCGAAAAAGAAAACTCACTCGGTCCTCATGGAGAGGGACAGTGTTTTTTCGACCATCACCTATAGCGCCGACGCCGCGATTACGAGGGTTCACAGTAAATCCCACTGGACCAAAGACATCCTCAGTAGTGCGCAGGTTATGAGCGAATGGATCGATGGAGAGCGTAGGTCGGGACTGGCCGAAGTCTCGATCGGCGAAGCGGGTGGCAGAGAGATCCAATGACCTTGGCCAGGTGGTATCAGAGGAGACTGCTCGAGGAGCCCAGATATTAGAGGACCGTTGCCTGTTCGATGACGACAATGGATCGAAGAAGGAAGGTAGGGGAGCTGGTTGGTGAGCAGAGTGCATGACGAAAGAGAGAAGGCTGGGTGAGGGATGAAAGAGAGGTGGCGGTTGGGGGATAACCTGGACGAAGGGGAACCCGAGGGTTTTATAGGACAGAGACGTGAAGAGGTGTGGATGTGAAGGAGGTTGGGGAGAAACTCGAGACCAACATTTCCGTTGCGGCTGTCACCATGATTTCTGCTCCGCTGCCGTTGAGGGAAACTGAGTTTCCTTTTTCGAGTATCGGGAGAGGTACAGTAAACTCGAGGCAATCAATCAAGCGGCTCAGATAGAAGGCACGGAGGGCGACGAATGATCCCAATATTCCAGAGTTTGGTCCATGGCCACATCTCACATCCCTGACCACTAGGTACTGAGTGCCGACCACCGTATCATGGGAGATGAGGGGTGGAGAATCTGAGGGTGAACTTTGGAGAGCGGTGAAAGATATCAATCTATCTTCCTCGTGGCTACGAAAAAAGAAGACCTTCTTTTTCCAACTTGGCTTAGAACCGCCGAAGGGAACCAAAGGCGCTAGTTCGCGCAGATATGAGATCCTCGTCCAGAAACAAACCAAACTTACGCAGCGGAAACCAACCGTCCCCGTCATCGGACGAGTTCGGATTCGACTCCCTGTAGACTAAAAAGAGAAATGGCCATGTCGTTTTCTTCCTCAATTAAACCCGACGGTTCTCCCTAAACAGGGCAGTCTGTCTTCAAAACAAAAGGACTAGATGCGATTTATCTTCCACAAAATCATACATAACGTCGTAGCTTCAGCAGTATTGTTGCCATCTTACAGTCATCCCTCCTTCCGAACCCGTTGCGTGAGAAGCTGCACGGAAGATGGTGAGCGCTTGAGAGACCTGTCCGGAGATCGGAAAGTGCTTACTTTGAGAGCATCCGATTTTGCCTTCGATCGATCCCCCTTGCAAAGTCGCTCAAGGGCTCTAGCGGTTTATGTCCTCGGCGACCTTGCGCAATTCTTTCGTCGTCTGTGACCCCAGCGTCTTGGAATTAGATCGCCTGGGCCTTGAAGTTCGTCCTTCGAACTTGTCAGAGTCTGGGTCTACTGTTGCACGCTGCGTCGTACTATTTTCCGTGGTGTCGTCGCTGGCGTTGAGAGAGGGCACGCTCGACTTTGCAGCATCGGCTTTACAGAATGCTTTATGCCGTTTCCAGTCCTGCGAGGCAGAAAACGCTAAAAATCGGAAAAACGAGGGCAAGAGAACAGCAACATACCATCTTCTGGCACTCCTTCGAGCAGTAAGAGGGTTTGAACACCACCGGGCACTTTCCCGCACATCGAAGTAGACCCAATTTCTTGGTCGCTTGAATCCCGCAACCCTCTGCGGAGCAAGCGTACTTGAGCGGCGGCTTTGCGTCCTTTTTGACCGACGCCCTCTCTATCTCTGCCGTACGTGAATCAATCGCCTCCCAGAGATCGGTCAACCTCTCAAACCTCTCCGTACTCAACTCAGCGAATCGATTGTCCTCGGGCCTTCGAAATCCTTGACGCTCAATGGAAAACCCGGTCTTCAGCGCCCCTGGGCTGGTCAGCCCCAGCGAAACGGCTTCGTTAGCATTACTTCCCGCACGGTGGAGCGAGTCGATGTTCCAACGTTCGGGATCCTCGGTGGCCCGATCGAACCAACCTGTGGCGAGACATGAGTGCGCTCGCGCTCTGATACGACGGGGAACATTGGGTTCGGAAGATGCGAGGAAGGTCCACCTCTCGAGGGCCGAGTCTCGATTCTCTGGCGCGCCATACCCCGTCCATTCTCTTGTTCTGTTATCAGCTAAGAACAGGACGACAGGTACGAATATAACTACCTTGTGGCGAGTTCCAAGATCGATTGATAATCGTTGCGGGTCCGCAAGACATCGGTGGGCAGGTCGTGTTGCACGTAGTAAGCCGATGTGGACATCTTTTCTCCAAGGGCTCGTATGTGGTCGTCAGTGGCGTTGTAGTTAAGGTACGCTTCCTGGCGGAAGGAAACGTAGTTCATAAGCTGCGGGTCTATTTCGTCGGAAGAGCCAGGATGTGAGCCATCTGTCTCCCCAATTCCTACGTGAATCGATGTGCCGGCCATCTCGATCGAGACGCGTAGGGTGAGGAGCGGGAAGGAGTGTCCAAGACCGCGCTCATGTGATCGATCTTCTTCTCATCATGCCGGCGGTAAGATCGTACGAACCGACAAACAGTTGGGGCAGCGACTGTTCGCTCACCAATCGTTCACGCGCACGGGCAGGTACTGGTAGAAGCGCGACAATGTTCGTGGCCGTTAATACCTTACATGGAACCGTACACACAAAGTCGTAGGTTAGGAATGTACCGACGGTAGCGCGGATATCACAGACGTCTTTCACTTCGAACACCAGCCGAATGCTGAGGCCACCTTGCGAAGTTCCCTCATCATCTGAGGTCCAAGTGTCTTGGAGGAAACCCTGAGGGTCCTCCCCTCGAAGTCATATCGATGCTGTGTTCTGGGGCTCGTCCCTCGAACGCGTCAAGGCTGATGTCCTCCGGTAGGCTCGCCCGTCGCTCAGTGTTTTCAGGAGCCTCACTATCGGTGTTGAGAGAACGAACGCTCGACGCAGTGGCGTCAGCTTTGCACAATGGTTTGTGCCGTTTCCGGAACGGTATTGATTGGAAACCGACAGGAGGAGGGTCAAGCGACGTACCGTCTTCTGGCACTCCTTTGAGCAATAAGAGGGTTTAAATGGCACTGGACACTTACCCGCGCACCTTCGTCGCTTGGATTACACGATGCGCAGGTATACTGAAGAGGGGCTTTGGCTACTTTGGCATCCTGCTTCGACCTCTGATAGTCCATCGGGCGAGTGCCGAATCTTTGATCTGAAGGGATGCCATAACCTGCCCATTCTCCGGCCGTGCTATCAGCTACGGGAGTGCAAATACGGAGACAAATCGCCACCTTGTGGCGAATTCCAAGAACGTCCGTAGGGAGTTTACGTGACACAAATTGCTCCCATTCCGGAATCGTGTCTTGGATGGCCTGTACGAGAAAGTGTACTCTGCTAGCGCTGGATCTAGGCCGTGAAGGGGAGAGGCGTGTGCGCTCGAAGAACTGGGTGAAAGAAAAGGTTTATGGAATAAGCTTTCCCGCCGTGTTCCGAACCGCCACTCTGGCGCATTCTCAGCTGAGTGGGTGCTTTCATCTCACGTTGGAGTTTGAGGGTTGTGAATTATTTATTTTAATGTTCCATGGTGACAAGGACGACGATGGGGTCAAACCTTCGAACACGGAGGTGCTCGTTCAGAAAGCAGACGATGACACTCGGTTCGCGAGATCAAATGATTACTAAACAAGCCAATCTGGTGGTTTGCAAAGGTACGACGACCACGATTAGACGCCAGAAACGGGCGTTAGCACCGAGCGCGGCACTCCGGGTATGGAAAAGCTCGTACCGCATCGTCAAGTCAGATCCTCCGCCGGCGTCGTTCGCGCCGCACCGGTGGTCCTACATCGATTAAGCGCAGTAGCAGTCGACATTATGTACTCGCCTGCAATACTTATCGCGACAGTTGGCAGCCCGCCTCGTTGAGTGGTGACTCCATCTCGTAAACATCCGTGCCGTTGTATGTCCAACAAGTGCTCGGTCCGACCATCTGGCCACTCATAATTTGATTTAGAAAACCTCGCGGATATCGGAGCTCTCTGTAGGAACGGTCTCGATCCAGAAGACTTCTAGAATATGATAGCATACGCTCGCTGCAATTTTCAGTAATTCCACCGGCATTCGGCGCACGTTCTTATCCGCCGAGACGCCGCCGCAGAGGCATGTGTTGAGCGGAGGGAGGTCACGCATCCATCGGTTGAGAAACGGTACACGACAGACGTATGGAACGAGTCAAGGTGAAAGCTCGGGGGCGGGAAGAAAAATGGAGAGATGGGGATCTCTGGATAGAGGGTCGAGAATCAGATGCAAACTCGCTCAATGACAGACCCCAACGTTCGGCGACGGCGACAATTCAAAGTTATCGGATGAGGTGTTTGATGATGCGTAGGATGAAAGCCCCTCAGCCGTGAGCGCACTCAGCGGACTGGCTGAAACGCGAGTGACGGCAGCCTCAAGGAGATAACGAACAACCTCGGGAGATATCCAACAACCGTCGTCGAGCCAGTGTACCAACAGGGCCCGGGCCGTTTACGTCTAACCGCTGATGTTCGCACGGAAGAGACCCTCAAGATAGGACTGTTTACGAGATGAGCCAAGGGAGAACAGCCAGGATGGCACTCGACTCGTCGCATTACAACTAGACACAGTGAAGCGGCGATCAAAAAATATTCCATTATTTTATCACTTATATTCTACCCCCTCACCTCCGATGCCCTAATCGCCCATTCCACCCCCCCTCCAGTCTATGGACATGTTGTGCTCCCTCCCCCACGACATCCTCCTTCGTATAGCCTTCGAGCTCGCCCTCACAGACTCCACCTCAAACCCTTACCACCTAATCCCCCTCCTCCAGACATGTAGATACGTCCACCACGCCCTCTCAATGTCCTCCAACCATGTCGTCCTCTACGCCGAAATCTTCAAGGCAAAGTTCGATACCTCCGCTCCCCTCCGTCGTTTCGGTGCCTCCGCTTTATACTCCCAAAATCTCACCCACCAACTCGTTCGCTATTGCCGCGTCATAAAACACATCCGAAGAGCCGACATATATTCCCCAACTATCCTCGAGGATTTTTGGATGGCCTTCATCATGATGACCGAGAACGATGGAAGGAACGAGCGCCAGCTCGCTGCCGCCGGCCTTGCCGACTATGTTGAACACTTCGTCCTCGAACGTTTGTGGGAGGGGAGGCAATCCACCAATCAATGGCCCGCAGAGTCTACCATCAACGCCCTCGCTCTGTGGCTCATGTGGTTCACCACTGACCAAGGCACGTACCATCCTTCTTTCATCAACCCCGTTCCCACACTCATCTTAACCTCCCAGAACGGTTAACCGCAGAATTTAGGGAAGAGGCCGAAGCAAGGGAAGAGGCCGAGCAGAGGCAAGACCCCGACTACAATCCGAACCAAAAACGAAAGAAGATCCTCGACCTTTTACGACCCTATATCCTCCTCTCCACCCGATACCCATCCTTCCACGCCCCCGACAACCATTTCAACTTCCCCCTTCATCACGCCACCCAAAATCAGCTACCCTTCTCCCTTCTCACCCCTCATGGCATCTGGCCACTATACCGCAGACACGAAGACGTCGTCACTCATATTCCCCACTTTTCCGGTACAATAGCTCTCTCCCATCCCCTCATTACCGTTGCTGCGAAACTCCTCTACTTGTCACGCAGAGAGGTCCAACCGATTCAAGTACCTCCCACTCTTATCGTTGACCGCCCCACTGCTCTGGCCCAAAACAAGACCGGAATCTTCCCAACCCAAGCCGATATCATCGAATTCAATCGCTATCGTGGCTCCCAGTTCGTTGACAAAGGCAACTGGGACGCTTGGAAAGCCGGTCTCACCCAAGAACAACTTCACGCCGAAGCTTCTTCTACCTGGCTCCCCACTCTCAGGTGCATAAGCTCAAAATGGGATCCCGACTGGACGAGACTCATGAGCTGCACTGACCCTTGGAGCAACTCGCCCTTCAAACGCGCCGTCCACAGCTACGGCGTTCTTGACGGGCTCTGGCACGGTAGAATGCTTATGCCCGACGAGGGCAGCTATTTCCGCATCGCCAACACCGTCACTCTCCCTGCCGGGTTCGGTGAGAGCTTCCCTTTCGTAACCACAGTTCCTGTCATGGTCCGATTGCGCGAACACCATTGCATCCGTCCTGCCAGGGCTGTCCAAGTTCCCACTGGTGACGACCCCGACCGGCTGTTTGATGAGGGCGTCAGGAATGGTTGGCTTCCCGGTGGAATCAAGTTCAGGGAGGATGGCGTAAGTTCTTCTCTTTATCTTCTTGTTTTCTCCCCCATCCTTACATCTCCGAAAGCGTAAACTTGAGGTCCAGGACAATTACGGTTGTCCTCTAGCCACTTATGAGACCTACCGACCAGGACGTCCCAACTCGCATTCTGAAGATACCTGCGACGTCTGCTGTGCCAGGATCGGTGCTGCCGAGGAAGCACTCATGGACCGCGTTAGGGAACGCAGCCTTCAGCAACAAGACGAAGATGTCGGCATGGCGTGGGACGACTCTATGTCTATGGACATCGACGGTGACGCTGATACGGAATCAGAGTACGACGAATACCCTGAGATCCCCGAAGAATTCATTGAAACGGTCTGTACCGGTATTCATGATATCGTTATCACTGGAGAGGTTCGTTCCGCATTTTTGCTTCCCTGCACCTTGTGTTGATTGCGCTCGCTTAGACCCTCCCCCGTCATGGCCAAGCCTGGCAATATTATTACTTCTACGGACGGGTCCGACCTTGGGATGGTCTGGTGTCGCTTGTACGCGTCCCAAAGTCTAACCCAGAGAATAACGTATACATCTTCCGTGGCTACATTCACGGTGGCAAGAATTTCGTTGGAACCTGGCGTGCCAGGACGTCTAACATTCACAGCGTACCTATGGAAGGACCCTTTAGCCTCGGCAAACGCGAGGATGAGCCCGACGAGCCAATTCCGACCAGCAACGTCTCAGCATGATGCCTCCTCCTTCACGTCTTTTTTAGCTTAGCAGTCTCCGCAGTTCTTCTCTCTCTAATAACTCTTTCCCATCCTAGACCTCGCCCGAGCACCACATCGTTCGCCCTCCTGTATGTGTACATGAAGTATGTATCTTGCCTTCCTCTTCCTTCGATCTTCTCGTAACTTGCCATCGTAATCGTTCTCGTGTATCGTTAGAAGTGCTCTCCACCTCTTTTACTCAATCCCCGTCCCTCTTACTCGCCGTCTTGTCTCGAGCTACCGTCTTGGTTGAAATCGTTCGTCCTGCTTCCGTCTTGTTGGTTCGCTCAATTCGAAATCAGCCTGTTTCCTTTCGGCCCTATCTTGACCCCACTTCCTCCACTATCTTTGATCTTCCGCTGATGCTAGTTTGAGGTCACCTTTGAACCCTCTACCCCATTCAATTACCATTACCCGCAGTCGCCCTGCCTTCTGCTGCCGTACATAGATAGACAGTGATCACGATCCCTCCCCCTGGTCCAACTGACCAGGGATATACCGCTTGACCATGGTCTCGCCACGCTCCATGAAAAGGTTAAAGTGAAGCTATTTGTCTCTACAGTTTCGAAACTCTTCCGCATCAGGAGGTACGTTTTGCCCGCCATGGGCATGGGTCACGACTACCAAGAAACGTTCACCCCCCCCCCTCCACGAAGGGGGTGGAAAATAGTGTGATTGCAATCGGAATCAGACGTGATTTCGGCAGCTCGGAAGGAGTCCACGAATTCGGATCCCATACAATCACCGTCACACGATTAGACAATGGAATGGGCAATACGGAGGGTGGAGGGTGGAAAGGTAGGTCGGAACGCCAAGTTGTGTTGGATGTACGTACTACGTTATCGCATTCGCGGTCTTTTTACTTGGACCCCAAGATGGGAGGATCCAGGCAACTCGCGACGCCCAATTCGTAACAACACGCAGCGCCTTCACAGTCGCGCGCGTCTGGTAAACTTGGTAAATGAGATAACAAAAAGTAAGGGAGCCTGGGGGGTGGCGTCACTGGCGTGGCGTTGGCTATATCATACGAGTGTGGCCCCCGGAAGTCCCAAAGAATCATAAAAACCATACAGGACACCAGCCCATGGAGAGCAGGTGGCAATATGAGGATAACACCGGTATCTTGACAAAATCCGCAATCAACGGTCGTGCTTTCAAACGCAGGCGCGTGTCCAATCATCCACGTTCGTCGGTCGAGCGTGTTTTTCTGCTTTATATGTATATATCTTTGCGGTCTCATGGGGGTCACAGGTCGGTATATCACAAGCTCTCATAAACAGCTGAATTCATCACACCATGCCGTACACAGATGAACAAGTCCGGTTTAGCAGAGGATGGGGGAGTTATTGCCGCTCGTTGGCTTTGTCGTTATTGGAAAGTGACAAAACGAGCAGAAGAGGCAAGAGAGGGGCGGAATGATGCAATCGCATCGGAGTCTCTTCTCGCATTCCAGACCCTCTTGGTGCCGTAACCCGTACAGGCACATCGCGGGTGCGGAAGAGTGGGGTGTACAAGAGCAGCCGTGCGCATTTTTTTCGCGTGTGGCCTCGGGATGCTGTAAAATCCTTCGGAACTTGAAGATAAGAAACAGAGTTTGACATTCGTGCTTTCCACAGCCGAAGAGTAAGGAAGGAATGGTGCGACCGGGAAAATTCTCTTGCTTATGGTGATGGTCATCCCGGCGATCCTCTTCCTGACCGGCCCCAATCCGAGGACTTCTGGTCTTTGAATCCTCCTCAAGTACAACGACTTGGGAACGAGAATGGATTCCTATCAGTGCAAGTCAAAGCACTGAAACGCGATTTGCTTCGGGATAATTTTATTTCCGGCGTCGACAGAGCGAACAAGTCGGGCGTTTTACTTGCGCAGCGGTCAACCCGGGAAGCCGAATGAAACATATCTTCCGGCCCTGCGGATTGCGTTGGGAGACAAAGTGGAACAACTGTTGTCGTAACCGGACTTTTCCAGGATGGAATGGAATCGGCGGCGTTTGGGTCTCTTCAAGGTCCAGACCCATCACCTGTCGTAAGCAAAAAGGAGCGAATGAAGAGAGATAACGAAGAACGAGCGGCTCCGTTCATGTCTGTCTTCATACACCCGGTTCTCAGCGAAGAGTTATCCGAAAGAAACCGCCCTGAGAATCGAAACGTATGTGGACCATGGAGACGGAATAACGTACGTCCCAGGTCTGCATTGACAGCGCAACACCGTCCGGTCAGCGGCGTCCAAGCGCGTCCCGCAGCTCGTCCACAGCGGGACAATACCCCCGCGTCTCGCGTTACAGCATACCTATCGTCGCATTTCGTCAAACTGCCCCGGTGCCACGTTTAGCAGAGAATTGATGTAGCGTATGTAACATCATAAAATGGGTGGGTTCCGCCCATTACCTGATGCGATTTTTCACGATCAACTGAACACACAGTTCGCATTCAGAATGCACAGGAGGGGGGAGAAAAAAAGATGTGGTCAAAATAACGGTCAACACGCCAAAGTTTGATTCGTAAACTTACCGCATCGAGCGATCCCTTCCGAAGTTTTGAAGTGAATGCGACATTTCAAGTAACTAGCGATTCCACGATTCTGTGTTCAACGCGACGCCGCTCGCCCAAGCGCTCAACCCCTGTCCCAATTTGCAGGGATTTAGATCTAAATATTTCAATCTGCGGGAGAGTAAGATGAGATGGTATGAGGGCCAATCATCTACGATCGATCCATGATCAGATTTTAGAGGTTCCACGGATAGCCAACCGGAAGGTTTATGTGCTGTAAAACCAGTGGCGCCATGACGCCGGGAGGTGTGAGATTCCGGAAGCGGAACCATTTCACGCCCTGAACGACCTGTCGTGGGGTACCCCTGAAAGTTTTGTTGAACTCATGGATGATGTCCTGTATCTGCTCATAGACGAAAGAACGAAGAGCCGGGTTGCACTATACCTATGAGAGGAACTTGGAACCGGTTGAAAGTTCTTCTGCCGCTCAGTGAGCCAGATCGGGGTCACCTTCATTTTGAGCAACGAGTTTGTAAATCGGTAGATCGGGGGTCCCAGACCCCGAGGTTTGGCGCATGTGGTCAATCAGGGGACCTAGGTCCCGCACCTGCGAGCGGCTGACGGTGGAACAAGTGGCCACCAAAACGTCAAAATGACACACCTGTGAGGTGGTCACGACGACCACGCTGTCCAGCTGACGAGGCGATAACCCGATAGTTCGCATTGCCTGCGAATGAAAGCCCAACTGAAGGGCCCGCGGTCGGTGGAAATAGTCCAAAAATGGTAACGCCGTCGAGTGCAACAGAACCGCCTCGTCGGTCCGGTCTCGCGTACTCGAGGGCGATCCGGTGCCGGGGGTATTGAAATGGATTACGGTCAGAGTAAAGAATACCGGATGTTCGGATTATCCTCGGTGATAACGTCAGGCAGGCCATGGGAGTAACCACCGTGAAGCGACGAAGCAAAGGAAGGCTTCCGTGAAATGTTCCAAAACTGCCCCAGGTATCGAATAGGCGCAGGAGTAGATTGTGGGGGAAAGAGGGGGAAATATCGTACAAGTGAGGGAACTATACATGTTCGAAGGGCGCAGGGCAACATGTTAGTTGGTTTCAATCACACCGTCAATGAGATAATAGACCCCATTGCTAGCCTGCACAAAACGTCAATCAGCAGCTGGTGGGGCGATATCGGAAGGAGATCCGGACCTCTTTGGACCCTATAATACGGATACCCTTGTTTACCAGTACGTTGGACCACTCTGGAGCATTCGGGTCGCGATTGACGACGTCAAATCTGACGGAAACGCCATCCAGCAGGGTGGGATATGTCTGGGAGTGAAAATCGATCGGGTGGACCTGGTACCCATGAATACAGGAAAGGTTGAATGACCGCGAGGTTTCAATAGATTGTGGGCGATTGACGTACAGGAATCATGTGAGCGGCGATCCATCGCTCAACGTTCTTCCGTGACTGGTTGTACATCTCCTCTTCCGTAAGAACAACACCTTCATGCACTCGCGCTTTGTCTTGATGCCTTCAGAGCGTGTCAGCAAGATGGGGTTCGTTTCGGATTCAGTGGAGACGATTCTCACGGCTTCTTGGCTAACTTCATTACAGCCTTATTCCTCGGGACCAAAACCGTGATCATCGAGGACTTGTCATTGAGCTTTTTGCCGAGGTCGATTCCCCTGGCGTAGTCATAGAAGATGGATGCCGATGGCTCAATCGTAAGCAAATCGGCGAGTGTTTGTGTCGATTGGGAGACCGCGGTCTGTGCTTGGCCCATGACCGTCTGCTCATCGGCAAGAACGGATGACAG
>Ga0307514_10002961_pt1 | contig 16860 bp, 14 predicted proteins | sample 16_EM_MG_FD_203088 | JGI IMG/M metagenome (GOLD analysis project Ga0307514, IMG submission 203088) | Populus trichocarpa ectomycorrhiza microbial communities from riparian zone in the Pacific Northwest, United States - 16_EM | ecosystem: Host-associated > Plants > Roots > Unclassified | place...
ACCCATTCAAAAAATAAAACCAAAAAAAAAAAAAAAAAAAAAAAAACGACCCACATCTGTAGAAAAGCCCATAAAACAGAGGGAAGGACACAAAAAACTCCGTAAACCGACAAATAGTCCCGATAGAGAAAGGAAAGAGACCTCATACCACCCCACTTGAATCCACCTTACCGATTCCTGGGTAATCGCCATTCTGCAGGTATCTCTGATGGCGTTTCTGATACCAAGGACATAAGGTATCACAGTCGAAACTAAGTATCCTTTTTGTGCCATTCATATTGTTCCCCCGCTATTGCCGTCTTAAAAGGCCGAAAAGTAACCTACAATCCCTCCACAAGTTCTTTTTGCCTTTACATGATGCTATCAATGGAAAAATCAAATATCCTGAAGCTCCGAACTCTCAAAACACCGTAATACAAATGGAAAGGAAAGGAAAGGCCAGTAACAGTATGATATGTAAAGGGTAATATGATTAGATTTAAGGTCAGTTAGCGCATAGAGCTCCAAAGATAACCGAAAGGGAAAGGACGTCTGTCGCTTATTGGTCCTGTTGAGCAGCTGGACATATGCCAGTTAGAGGAGGCAAGTGAAGATATAAAAGATCCATTGACATAAGAAATCCCAAATAAGAAGAGAAAAAATAGAATCCCAACCCAAACTTTTCAAGGCCACACCAGCAACATAAAGGAAATTATTCCCCCTAGTGAGATGAAACCCCTCCCCTCATCCCCATAGGAAAGGAAAGAATAAAGTGAAATGGAATACAGAAAAATGGTGCTTCTCGTATAGATCTGGGCACTCATTGGGTGATCGATTTGTTTGGTTGGTACGCAAAGCTCTGGTGTGCAGCTGTTCATGCATATGGAAATTCCTCCCAATGAGGTGAATTGCAGCATTACAATGCCTTGGGCTTGCTAACCAATCCAAGCTCTTTAACCGTAACAACGATGCCTCCATGAACGCCTGAGTGGCTAGTTCCTCCACTTTCCCTGAGACCAACGGTCTCTAGCTTCTGCGATAATTCTTTCTGTGCAATGATTTCAGCAACGGCCTTCGTGACAATCTTTCCCTCAGTTGCCGAAACTGCATTGCCTACAACGTTGATAGTTTCGGAAACGTCGCTATTGGGGCGTTTAGCTGTAGGGGAGCTTGGAGTTGATGTGGCGGCTTCGACAATGCCTGCTGTGATGGCACCATCACTCTTGTCGGTCTTTGGTGCCGGTTCGGAAGTACTTGGCTTGCTGGGTTCGGTGTGGCTCCTTTGTTGCTCCAAGTAGTTTTGCAAAGCTGGTAGTGAACCACCCATGCCACCGGAGGCCTTCGGCTTCATCATCAAACTGGTACACGCTGCACATAGGATAATCTTGCAGCCTGGCCAGAGGCACCTGTACTGGGTGTGAGTTGCAGTTTTCAGTCGGAGTTTGCTTGAGGGTGAGCCGTGCTGATGCTTGCCCAAGTCACAAGGGGAACTGTTAACAGGAGTTGAAGCCGGTGTAGAGGCTTGTGAAAAGTTGATATTGCACCCAGAACAAAGTATAGGAGCTGGGGGTGTCTTGGCTTCAACACTATTCTCACTTTCAAAGCTACTTCGTGCACTGATGTCACTTTCACCCTCACCACTGCAGCTGACGTCCAAATCATCATCATAGTACTCCCCAATTTTCACCTTTCTGTAGTCTGGTATGTGAAAGCGTTTCCTCCAAGCCTCCTTCTTTCGTGGTCTTTCCTCTTCAGAGTCATCGGATTCTTCTACGACTGGTGCTAGGTTTTTGTGAAGATGGCTGAAAGAGAAATAGATCTCCCCACGAGCCGGAGGTGACGATCGAGTCAAATGTGCCATCGTGAAAGATGATTGCATTCCGTTGGCCGAAATGAGAGGAAAGGTATCCTTTTTTTTGTGGGGCTCTAGATCGAAGAATTTATGTTCGAGATGACCGGCGAAGTTGTTTGATATCTTCTGTTGAGTGAATGGGATGCTGATCGTATTTGTAGGCTGGGGGTATCCTCCGTCTTTGGGGTGGTGTGATCTAGTGATGGTGGCAGTCCGTTAGAGGTTTAGGGCCTACCACAACACAGGTGCGGATGCGGAGAACCATACATACCTTGCAGTAATGCTGCGTGCTACCCTTGATCCAATTTAGGTGGGTGGTAGACAAGCACTTTAGAGCTTAATAGGGGGTGTAGCTATTTAAGAGGCCGGCGTGGGTTTTAGTAGCAGCCCCTGTTGCGATGACGGTAAAAGAGGGTTGCTTTTGTGTGATGAGGTGAGGGCCGGTCAGTCTATGAACAGCAAATGAGCTCACACTAGGCTTGAGCCCGAACCGAAGGGGGCTGGGACGATAACGTGACGTGTGAAAGACGAGAGACGGAATTCAATAACTGGGCGAGTAGTAGGTATGCACTGCTGATGAGGAATGTAATCACAATCACAGTACCTAAAACACGACCCAGCTGGGACTTATACGAGTCAAAGACCCTTTTAGAGCTATCCCTCCGTATATGCAAATCGGATTGATTCTGCATTATCAGGGTGCCCTGCTTCACCGAAAATTTGATTGATACCACCTATTACTAAAAGGCTTGAATGATTAATGAGAAGCAGGAGGTGGCGGTAGGTATGTACTACTGTACTGTAGGTTCCTTCTCACTATGACTCTGACTGTGACTGACTACTGATATTTAACAAATACATTGGCGCGTATTGAGAGGAGTTTGTCAGAATGAATTGGTCGGCTCAATCAATTGCTTCTTTGTTCCTGCTCCTAACCTCAGATATGTGAGACACCATACACCCGATGATACGGTACTGCACATGTACCGGTACTGTACATCAACCAGGCTACTGTATATTAATAACAGAAGGCAGGCGGCGAACGAGGCCGACGCAGTGTGTTCATTGGACCCTGGGGTGAGTATGTTGCATAGCTGCTTAGTAGTGGCCTGTGGGCAAATAGGGACGAGAACAGTGCTGCGATATGACGTCAATATTGAATGCTGAGCTTAAGCTTGGTCAGTAGCGTGGAGTGAGGCAAGCCATTCCCAGTGAGGACAAGCCAAGGTGCAAGACTTCAGAAGCTTTGTAAGTATGCCAAACGACGACTCACGCGTGGCGAAGAAAAACTTCACGTTTTACAGTTTGTCAAAATATGATACAAAATTCGACACCGCATGTACGTACATTCCGGAGTTGTACACGGAGAAAAATGTTGGTTTCTGAGTCCAGCGACTCACCCCGGACGGGTTGTAATCCGGAGCCCGGAGCTGTCACTGAATAGGACCCTGAGCTTGCAGCCGAATCCTAGTGACTTCATGTTTGGTGCATGATGCCGTCATGGGCATGGAACACAAAAAGCATAAAACGCATGTGCTTAGTACTTGTAGTCATTCCAATGCCGACATCTCATATGAATAGTAAATTTGGGCCCCACTGGCCACACAAGGGAAAAAAGAAGTATATATCTGGCTGGGTACTAGAATATATCAGTCGATATAGTGTTCACCGCGCGGGACAAAAGCTTCGCCGTTTCATTTATGATGGTACTTAGAGCTCCTCTAACTGTGCTACCTACCAAGTACCATAACCATATTCCAGAGTTCCGCGCAGCATATCTACTTATTTTTGGCTGTATCCTAGGCCTCTTATTGCTGATAATCTTGAAGTTGGGACAGCCTACGACTCCGCGGTCATTCTCTGCTGCTGGAGGTGGTGTGGTTTCATCCTAGGCATAAAGCCTTACGCGATCGATCTATGCAAGGGATGACTGACCTTCACACTCAAACAAACGACTGCATCAATATGTTATTCCTTGGCAGGCCCCCCACACACAGTTGTGCAACCAAACAGATACCTGGCCTCGCGCACAGTCGGAGCCTCACGGGACATCAGTCGAATGATCAAACAGTGGGCAGCACTTCCATATACCCTGTGGGGCAAGTCCACCAAGTCGGGAACTTCTCCTCGCATTTCCGTGCCCGCCAGACTACGCAACTCCCGACGGATGTGGATACCAGTACGTCTTCATTGGAGAGCCTGAGAATTGAGAATTATACTTTTGGCCTAAAGTCCACTCTTGTAACGTGGGGGGTAAGACAATTCCCCAACCATACTAGACAGCTTCGTGCAGAGCGCTTGCACCTCTATAGATTACATCCAGCATACCTACTAATCTGCGGTCTCTCGTAGAGACCAGCATGCTTTGTATAGATGTACCAAGTAAGGACGGAATACTCTTTTGGTAGGTCAATTCCGGGGGGCTTGTGCCAACCAGACTATGATAAGTCTACAGGCTGTGTCGCCAACAGGGGTAGTCGGCAGTCGTACCTTACAGTTGTCTCGCCTATAACTCCAAAAATTTTACCACGGAATCTGGAAGAGATATCAATATTTACCATTTGAAGAAAGCTTCCCTGAGATCCCCGAAGATCTGGTTGCCCTGGAGATAAATGGCTTCAACGAGCTGGATTAAATCTCGTCATATGTTGGGCTGATCTATTATAGTAACTAATGGTCACTACCGATCTGAGCTAATAGTAGACATGCCTTTTTTATGTCTGACAAACAAGGGTCCACCTAGGGGTTCACAGTGACCTACAGTACACAGATTCACCAGTCTCAGCTGTGAAATTCCACCAAAAATATGTCGAGGCTGCCCCATTTTTGCCTAATCTGACATCCTGTATATCGGGCTGATGGCTCCAGGCTTAGCACCCACCATCAGACTCTCTCTTTCTTCGAAGTACTCCATATAAAATGGAAAGCGAAACAAATACCAGACTCGAGGCTCCGATAGGACAACAATAAGCGATCACGACGGTCGCGTGTTGATGCAGCACGTGCTAGAAAAGGTTTGCACACCCGAAGTTGAGAATTAAACGCAACAAGGCCAATGCATATCTCCCTAATGAAGCACGGTGACGCTTGCAATTCAACGTTAGCCGTTACCCAGCAAATGCTTCCAGACGAGCTTATTCCCAGTTTCCAAATTTTTCATGCATCTCAGAATAACTATTCTCGCTGATTGCTTGTATAACCCCCCGGTCGGGCAACGCACGACGGGGGATGGACTAGGGAGACTTCGGGGAGGAGGACACCCGGGAGGAGCACCCCATGCATTGAAAGGGGTGTTTTCTGAGATAATAATCCTCTGTGGTGAATGACTTGGTAGTTGGGGAGTGCGTCTAGTATAAAAAAGTACTACGTCCGGTTTTCGTCCACACACAAGTTCAGAGAGGCTAAATCTTCCCTGCAGGATCCTCAAGATGTATGGTGCTTGTGAGCAAAGTCATGGGAACCAATCACTGCATCGCAGGCATTGTAGGTCCCGTGAGGCGTTGCACACTAACAGCATTTGAAGGTCTTACAGGTCAGGAAAAAGAGACACCTCCTCATGAGTCTGTGGGCTTGCCTCAGTGCCATCACCAGGAAACTGGCTATGTATTGGAAGACACAGAATACGATTGGCATGGCTCTGGGACAGATTTATAGCCAAGATGGGATTAATAATCTTCAATCTGGCTCATGGCGCAGAGGTGACCCAGTACCGTGGCGGTGAACCATATTACACATCCTCTGTTTGGAGTATCACGGGGCAGGGTAGGTTGATACACGGCGGCTTGCCTTGATTGCGGCTTCCTGATCCTACGGATGCCTTTCTAACCATTTCTAGAGACTCTGGCCCTCCTCTGTACATGCCCCCCACTGTGGATATAGGTGTTGTACTCTCACTTCCCCCAAACCCACCCTCCTGCGCTTCTGCTATGTATGTGGCAGGTCTACCACAACAGAGATTTGCCCACCTGATACCCTAAATCCGCCGCGTAAGCTCATGCTAAAGATGGCTAATTATGGGGATGCCATTAGGTTTATTGCGAGCGCATGGCAAACTGCTTTCCTATGTTGTGCCTGCCACGTTTTTGTAGCAGGACTGCTTATGAGTGAATTTCTTAAGATTGGAGTGGGTTAGAATGGTCAGAGCACGATGGTGGGCGAAAATTTGGGGCGAGCCTGCCCGGGTGGCAGCGCATTTCCTCCCCATTTGTGAGTCTCTGGGATGACCAGATGGGCCTTGTAACTATTTCTGGCTGTGGAGATCATTTGGCTACCATGTCGCCATGCAGTCGCAAATAAGCACAGTACATAGTCTGATTGACACATCTGAATGCTTTACAGATTCGATAGGCTATTAATATGCACGGTTTTGAAAGCTGAAATACCGGCAGCATGATTATGAGTGGTTACGTGCGTTGAAACCAGCACAACTACATTACGGTGTTTCAACGAACCTGTGCATAATATGGCGGCTCCTTACCTTTCCATCCAGCCTATTGTCTGATTCTTTTCTACTATTGGAAAAATGATTCATCCTTGTACTGAACAAGAGTTTATTTCTGCTACGGTAACTAGGTGATATGGTTACATCTCCTTCTGTTTGCGAAAAATGCATGAGAGATTACTAAGTATCTGTGTAGGACTCTTTGGCACCGAAAATAAATGCGTGTAGTACTTTAGTACTGACGCCCAGAGGCCGTATCATGTGGCCATACCATGTGGGCCATGACATGGGTCGTTACTGGTTCAGTTACCCTGAACGTGTAGACGATATTGCCTCCCTCTTCAAGATAGAGCACTGCTAGTGCTTACGGGGCTACCGTACTACCCTGCAGCTTACTATACAGAAGGGTGTCTATCTTAGGTATTGTCTAAACCGTGACACTAAACCCCGCAGCTCTCTCGCCCACAAGAAGGATGACTAATTACCCTGAACTAGAATCATCAAGTCACCCAATCAGACTATTGGTCGCCGGCTTTGCATACTTCCAGATATGGTGGCTGTAAGTCGGGATCTTTTTATCCACTTTACTTTCTTCTAGTCTCGAGACTCCTCTGCTTGCTCCTCTCCTTACATTCCTTCCAGCTATCTCAACACAGGCACCATAAACTCTTTCTGCAACTCCCAATAGAGCCAGACCTCCCATATTAGACTCACTCTTACTGGGCATCACCCCATTCACTCACCAGTGGTAATAGATCCCCACAGAACTGAAGCAAAGACTAGAGATGCCATCATGAATCTCTTTCTGTCACAAATAAACCCACTATGCATCATCTCGCGGAGATGGGCCCGCTTCCTCACCCGACCCCTCCAGCTACAACCACCACCCTGAATAACACAGGACCAATCCTCCGGTAAGACTAGAACTCGTTCTTTTTTCGCATATTGGTTTAATTGTTTTGAATTACACATCTCATATATGGGTAGAAATGTTGGGATTTGTAGGTCTTTTGTGTAAAGTGGTTTGGGGTTGTTTTTTCCTGCTCAAATCGCCTCCTTTTTGCAAACTTCAAGATGTCTGGGTATTATTTTTTTTTTTTTCTTGCGATTTTTAATGCTCCACTAAGGGTAGAGTGTGTGTTACCCTGAAGTAAGGCAGCACGTCATACTACTCTATCTGGTAGCTGTTAGTTTGATATATGATGGAGGGAGGCTACGAAAAAAAAAAACTGCAGGGAGCATCATATAAAACAAACACTCCCAAAACATCCGTAAAACGCCTTTCTGCCCCTGTACCTAGGGGGTGGGCAGGGAGAGCGTAAGGAGGGTAGAGGAATGGTGGAGGAAGAGGAGGAAGATGCGAGGGACAGAAGAGTTATGTCAGGGAGTTTTCTACCAAATCAGTCATAGTGAAAATGGGAGACATCTAGTACGATGTGTTCAGGGTAACTTCCTTCCCCCTACCCTAGTAATCTCTTATCGTGAGGATGCTAGATGGGCTAGTCTTTCTTCTCCTCTCGGATGGGATCTCTTATTAAAGTTAGTTGTTCTGTGATGTATCATTTGTTGAATTGCTTAAAGGGGGCAAAAGTTTTCCGCACAAGGCAGTTTTAAACCTACTTGAACATGTAAAGAATCACTATTAACCCACATAAGGCTTCTCTAAGAGTCATATTTACCAGGGGCATAAAACCCTCCCGCACTTGGATTTTGCCACGGCGCTGGTTTGCAGGGGGTAAAAATTTCAAGAGGTTCGTCAAGTACCTTGCCCATACAAACTTGTATGGTGCAGACTGTCTAGCCGACAGCCTAGTGCAAAAAAGGTACGTCGAGTCTCAGCTACCAGCTCCACTGGGAAAGAAGACTCCATGTCGCTTTTTAAGACATAGGCTGAACTCACGTTAAAGCCACTTTCTTTTTGACCTTGCATATCGACTTTCCTGCGTGAGCTTGACCTATGTCTTAAAAAGCGACATGGAGTCTTCTTTCCCAGTGGAGGCGGTATGTGAAGTCCTCGATAGGGGGCCCCAGCCCCGTGGAGTGGAAGGTATTTTATAAATTTTGAATTCTATCAGAAAATGGCATCTCACTCTATCAAAGGTTGAAGGTTATCTATGTCAGGAAGTATTTTCACCAATCAACCTGTGCTAGTGTAAAGGGGCTCCTGTCTGGAAGATTTTGCCCATGTACTTTAAGGTAATGGCAAATCTCCTTGAAGGTCTAGAGAGCCCGTAGATTTCTTCCCTTATTTTACCTAGTGTTACCCTGAACTGACCCTACTGCAATAAGTTACCTGAAGTCCCGCTTGCCGGTTATGTAGACTAAATTGGTTTGGAGTTTCCTAACTTTAAAGAAATGTTAGCCATTGGTAACTTTATCGGCACGGGCCGGCCCGTGGAGTATGTCTTAAAACACATGCATATGTCGTAGGAAAAACCAACATTACTCGACATGCTCCAGATCTTTGCAGGCTTGATGATCGAAATATCAAATTCACGTGACTCTGATAATATCCTTACACCACACAATACCCATGTGGAGGGGACTCATCTCAATCTCGTGCCCTTATATATACATGCCAGTAGAGACTTTTTCGGTGATATTAATATGGTTCCATGCTATTTATGCATATGCATCAAGTATCAGACACCCTTGCCGCCAGCCATCCAGCACATGTGTATTTGTCGTGTGTGTATATATGCGTATCCCAGATGGACTTGATATAGCAGGTGGGCATAGAGGTGTTGATGGTTCTCGAAATGTGGTAAATATGGATGTCGTATATGTGATGAGCAGAGCATTTTCTCATCCATAAGTATGTGACCGACATACTGTAAGTACATGTACCTTGTGCAGCATCAAGACCCTGTTAGTACAAACAGCCCGTCTCATAACCCATGGCTCCCTTCGAGGGACAGATGTATAGATTCAAAAGAAATAAAAAAGTACAAGCAGCGGGCATACGGATATCTTCATCTTCCAGCCGCAGCTGCAAGGTGATGTAAAAGCGCATTTGCTTCATGGTGGCATGATCCAAGCTCCACCAGGAAGTAGAGTACAGTAGAGTACATTAAGATATTAAATCCAATTACAATAAGATCTCCGCCACCTCACCAATTCTACCGTCAAATCGAAGATTGCGTTTTGCGCCATTATGCATGCATCCCACGGACATGAAAGCTCGTAAGGATGACCAACAGGGATCGGCAGTCGGCGACAAAGTATGAATTGCATGCCTTATCCATGTGTAGTGTAACTGGGTATATACTGTATATGTACATACACCTGCCGGTAGGGCTGTGGCGCATACCCAATAGATAGGTAGTACTTTTAATATAGATACCTTGGTATACTTGGGCTGGTGGTACTGTAACGGCTCGAGCTATTCTAAACAGAGCATCTCGCGGCTAAAGTCCGCCGCCCCACCATTGGCTCATACGTTATTAATATATGTACAGTACGAGTACTGTATATATACTCTACACCACACGACCGCGTTGCGCTTCTGGAGCTATCTCCAATATTCTTAGCTATGTAGACAACCCCGTTTTGAATTCCCCCCCAACCATACATACTGTATATGCTTGAAATTGTGTACAAAACAAGTTTAAATCAAATGTATCTCTCAGTTACTCTGTAACAAGCCTCACCGTTACACTATAACTAACCGTGAGCCCGGTGTGTACAGTAGTTTGTGCAATAGAGCCGCGCCGTATATGGCACGAAAGTTATACTGGATGCGAAGACAGATGGAGTATTGCTAACAGCACTGTGAATCGATACCTATTTGCCTGCGGCTGGGCTTACTCGATCTGCATTAGGTAGGCATGTGCGAAGTCGCGTGTAAAAGCAAGACCCAGTCATGATTTCAGTTTGATATTAGCTCGGCGAAGTCGCGTGTCAAAGGTATGTGCGGTTGGATCACCCCAGTCCGTCCACCACAGAGGAACCTGCGCATACCTACGTTAATATTGATATATTATCATAACCTCATAATCCTAGGCTGGTGTTATCCAACTAGTGCCTATCTGGTGCCGCTTAGGTCTCAATTACGTGACGTGAGCAATTTTAGGCAGCAGTCATCTATACATACAGGGGGTCTAACTTGCTGGCTCACGCAGGAGTAGCTCCAACTTACTAAGGGGCGTATCACAGACATGTTTAATAGCCTCGGCCTTCTATTAGCGGGGAGATACATAATGATAAGAGAGTGCCCCAATACTTTAAATACTTTGTGCCACGTGTGACTAAATATAATTATCTGTCCTACGATTTTAGCCTACTTTTTATTCAGAGCCTCATGATCACGAAAATGAATAATGGTTTTAGATAGGTTCCAAGAGCCGAACGTTAACGCGATGTCGGCCTTCACGATAATCAGCTGCAGCATCAGACCTTCCACGAGATTGTGATCCGTAGTGCAGATCCGTAATGCAGGGTGCCTTGCACATGTTTTAACCGATTGATATCGCCAATCCAGAACACCGGGGCTGTAACATTGGCATTGTTTGAGAAGTGGTTAACGTTGCCAAGTAACTCTTTGCTTTATGACTACTAGAAGTGGTTAGAGCACTTCCTAATTGGGTACTTATCTCTACCTAAAAATGTACTGATTTATCAGACACTCTTCAAATATATTGGGTTTCCGTGGCACAATGAAATTTATGTACAAGAACCTGGGGCCGAGACTAACCAGAGTCTCACCTCCATTGTAACTAAGGTGTAGCGGATCCAAATATACACATTGCACTTGCAGCTAGAATTTCTGTGTGTATAAAGTTACAAGGTACAGTCCCCCCCCAAAAGTCATGGTGAATCAGCCGCGCGACCATGACTAGAGCGGCTAGCGGGCGCCAATCAAGGTTACCTAGCCGGCGGTTATCAAACATTGTTTCAAAATACTACAGTTAAACCTTGCTATACCGGGAACGCCTTTAACCGGAAAACTTGCTATTACGGACGGGCTGCGGCGATTTTGGAACCGGACCGGACGAGGAATCTCAAGAATAAAAAAATTATATACATAGAAAATTAATTAGCAGAACCGGACGGGGCATCCAAGGTAGAGGGAGTCGGAGCCCAAGTGATGCCTGATCTGATGATAATATTTAAGTCCTTCTTGCACCTGACCAATAGTATCAACCAAGTCTTGAATAGAGAGTTGAGTTGGACATCTTTTTCCCTACATTAATCTACTTCTACCGCTCCAGAGCGATCTCATATTTTTCTCTTAGAGAGAATGCTCGCTTAACCATCCTATAGTTGTATTATTAGGAACTGTCAGAGCATTATAGATCTTACTTATCGGGTGTGAGACTGACTTGTCGGTAACTGCGATATACTTCTGTCCTTTGGTATACTTACGTTCTGGTGTTATGAGGTGCTCTTGTTATCCCGCCCGCAAATTGGTTATACCGGACGCTAGTCTAAACCGGACGAGACCCTTGGGATTTATGCAGTCCGGCATAGCAAGGTTTAACTGTAATGGGTAGCAGTTCCAGTGGAGTAGGCACCACTTTGAGGCTTCCCGTCTAGTCCCCCCTCACTACCCCCGCCCCGCCATAACCTTAGGTGAACGCGGGCATAGACTCTTTTCTTAAAAAAGCCTCGGGCCCCCCTCCACCTCTTCCTCCCACCACTGGAATATCGCCCCTCGCTCCCATAGTATCCCCCTCCCCCCTGTACTCCCACTCCCTTACTGCCGACTCCGGATCCATCCTAACACTATTATTTGCAGAATGCTATATATCCGTTGCAGTCTCCTGCATTGATGGAACGCATATGTTTCTATATAGAAGCGGATCAAAGGTTGTCCTCAAGCTCGAGGACATCCGAGTCATAGTATAGTTGGTTGTAGCTTAGCCTCGTCCCCAGGGTTTCAACATATATACAAGGCGCCTGGGAACGAGCCTAGTTGTAGCTTTAGTTCTAATAATTATACAACATCTCTGAGTGATCAGGCTATTTCTCTTCATGCAACTCAACGTAATAACGTGCAGGTGTGTGTGTATTGACTCCAGATCTTGTTATTCTCTGATCTTGTAGTTGTTCATCCTGTAGAGCTTTCCTCCGCTAATTGCTGAGTTTATCTCAAAATGAATGAGGCGCTGCTAACCATAAGGGAACTAGTGGGCACGCTACCCAGACATCGCCTAGCGGCTTGGCAGACCCTAGGTACGTCAAGGTCTGCCAAGCCGCTAGGTGGGCCACGTTGTTGAAATATATGGCTATATCAGAGTGGCAGCGGTATGGATATGTGGCCAATGAAGGAACACTTCACCTAGATTATATATCTGGACGTTATGCGTTCTGTAACTAAGAACCTATTGAAGCTGTGATGAGCTCGGAAGAGCTTCATCACCTATCTATATGCATGATTGCTATGTTACGTCACTCACGTGATGATCATCTCTCACATGAAGTATATGTTGGAGTTGCGTAAGGCATATTCCAACAGGCGTCTGGAGCGAGACTGATTATACAGGTATTTATAGTCAATGGGTAAATCACGGGGTTCATTGATAATCTATTCGCCCTGCCAAGAAAATACCACAATATGGGATAATAGAATATGCATGCAGATTGTAACAGAACTACCTAAGTACACTTCTCCTTTTTTTTTTTTTTTAAAAATTCATTACTCGCATGCAGCCTATGGAGACTATGGCGAGGGACCGCATCCCCCGAGTGGAAACCCGGCTCCTGCTTTGCCGGCTGCCAAAACTTTGCTCCACTCCCTCCCGCCAACGCCCTACCCCTCCTCCTAGGCATCCAGCACCAGCCATTTTCGACGACGGCCTCTTTCTCTTAGGATCACTGTGGCGCCGGTGATCCTGGTCGGGACACGGAGGGTTTCTTATTAGGGTTACTAGGTGATCCTGGTCGGGACACGGAGGGTTTCTTCTTATTAGGGTTGCTACCAGGCGATCTCGGTGGGGAGGCGGAAGCCTTCCTCTTTAGAGGGTCAGCTCCCAGCTTGATCTTCTTCGCTGAATCGTTCTGATACGCCGCAGGACATCTTGATGGGGTACCAGTGCTGAAAACCCACACCATCACCTTCAGCTGGGCGTTTGTAAGCACGGCGCAGATCGTCTTCTCCCCGAATGCTTGACTAAAGTCTGCTAACATAAACGCCACACTCCGGCCGTTATCGGACCCTAGAAGCTGGAGGAATGTATTTGGTGTGCGCTGGGGGGTCCAGACTAACCACGTCCCGGCCGGCTCTCCTTTATGGATCTCAGTGAGAATCGGCCCTGTCTGCGTACTCTTGATCTCCCACCGCACCATGTACTTCAGGTTCTTCACATCCGTCTTTTCGCGCTCTGCCGCGGCTTGGTATGTGTAATAGAATAGTGATGAGAGCGTGATTTTGGCTGTTTTCCCTGGCTTGATGTTTTTGTCTGCTTTCTGAAAGTTACTAGCGGCAACGATCACCCCATTCTTGGCGTCATAGTAGTTCTCGTAGGCGATTGCTACACTATTGAACTTGAATGGCGGCGGGGTGGGGTTTTTCGTTGTACCTCTAGGCATCGAGCTGAGAGCAACGAGGTCGTAGTCCTTTGCAGTAGAGATACCAGGGAAGATGGCGGGTAGTGTTCCGAAGATCGCGGCGGCGCCAGAGTTTGCAGGTGGGCCCCGTTTGAAAGGCGTTTGAGACACCATGGTCGTTTCGTCCCCACCAGCATGACCGACCTCAGCAGTGGAGAGCTTGAGATAATCTACATGATAGAGTTTTTGATAGAATTCCAAGAGATTGACGTCCGCGGTCTTGTCTTTAAGCTTTTTCTCTAGGACGGCCCAGGCCTTTTCCCCCGACTGCTGGGCGGTGACTTGTTCGGGAATGAGACGGCGGTGGAGTCCTGAATTTGTGACGAGGGGGGACGCGGCCACAGTTGAGGTTAAGCTTATCGCGAGGAGGACATAGCATGTAGAGATCTTCATTGTGACTGCCTAGGTGGGAATCGGCGAAACTGAATCTAGTGATAATGAATGAATAGGATATTAAAAGAAGAAGGACCAATTATATTATATAAGTCAATGGACAGAGGAAAAGTAAATGTGAATGAATGTTGCAGCTGTGTCTAAAATCTACTGGCCGGCAGTAGAGAAGTAAGAAGTGGAGGAGTGCCTGTGGTTGTTTGATTGAATTGCCTACAAGTCGGGGAGGAAGTCAGGAACATATATACACGATTACAAGTACTTATACCTAATTATAACCTATAGAGCTGCACAATCACCCAGCAGAATCATGCGCTTTCCAGTGTTGAATTGGTTCAGCCTATGTCTCGCATGTGGGATATTTCCCCATCTTAGACCTTGCTATACCGGACCTCGTTGAAGCGGAATCCTTGCTGTACCGGAATACCCCTAAGCCTCCACTACCAAAACCTCAGCTGTCCACCTAAAATGACCTTGCTATAGCGGATTTTTGCTCATACCGGACCGGACAGTATGCTGAGGGAGTACAGGGTCTTTCCACCCTTGTCCCCATACATTTCTCCCTTGCTATACCGGACGGGGCATATCTGAGTGCTGAATAATCTACTCTTTGAGGCTTAATGTGACTTCACATACCCCCATTATACAGAAAAATTGGGGTTCTTAGGATGCACGTGACTCCGTTACCCTTGCCTGAGGGCTAGTGCTATGGTTTATACTGGAACCGGCTGGATTTTGGTCGTCCGGTATAGCAAGGTTAGAATGTAGTAATTGGAGGAACAAGTCCCTCAGGGTACGACGCTCGGGATGAGGACGGAGGATGGATGGCATAAGTGGCATGGATGACATAAGGCATGGATGACATAAGTGGAATGCTGGGCACTGGGCACATATGCTGAAGGGAAAACGACAGACTAGACAAGATCATCACCACTCTACCACATATACCGTATCATAATACAAGTCCCTGTCCTCCCTCACTGCATACAGCTCTCTCATTACATACACCCTGCCATGTCCCTCTGTACCTGGTGCTTCCACCTGTCCTCCCTGACTGCATACAGCTCTCTCATTACATACACCCTGCCTTGTCCCTCTGTACCTGGTGCTTCCAGGTTATGAAGCCCGGTCACGTTTCTTCACTGCGAAATTAAGTTTTTTCTTATTCCGTGAAATCATGGCCGAGCCAATAGACAAAGATATCAGCATCACCAAACTGAACTCTTCCAACTACCAGGAGTGGAAGAGGGACATAAGGATGGTTTTAATCATGAAAGATCTGTGGGATATACTCTGTTACGGGGACCCCGAGACACTCGAGAAATAATCAAAGTAATAAAAGTAAGAGTTGCATAAGAGGGGCTACGCAAGTGTTCGCATGCACAGAGTCGGCATAAATGCGTGTTCGATTAGAACGAAGTATAAGATAGACTTAGAACTCTGCTTGGGGCTTGATTCATTAACTATGTAAACGCGGCAGCTTATATAGAATCCTTGATCAAATAATGAGGTTATCTGATCTTTGCTGGAACCTTCCATCATGACTAGTGCTTACCAGCTGTCTCTTGCCATTTCGGGTAGTCCCTTCCCAATTGGGAACCACCTGCTTTGATAATGCAGCCACAATCCCAATATCATACATTCAGGCTTACATACATGACCCAATATCCCAAATAACCAATGAACAATAAACGAAGACATCCCTATCTATATTTAAACATACATGAGGCTGAATCCTCAGGTCATACGCTTCCATATCCCTAACCTCTTGATGTCACCCATGATGCATGTTCATCGATGCCCTAATAGGTAATCAGCCTATTAGCATAACGAACAATAAGGTATAGGTTCCCCTAATTAGGGTAGGTCTCTTACCTGAGCCTTAACATTACTCCCCATTTCGAGGCAGTCATCTCGACTGAACACTTATCCCAAGATCGTTCTAGGAGCTCGTGTTAGCAATAGCTCAAGCAACTTCCTTGTGGGCTACGAGTACTAACATCCCAACTGCTAGATACCCTCCTCCCCAGAGACTGGAGTTCCCAAAGACCGGTGTGCCTATTGTATGCCCATGGCCATTAAAAACCTTCCTTATTGCCAAAAAACCCACACGGGAAAAAGACGACAAGTAAGGAGGATAAAAGGTACCATGTTTGCCAGTTAGAGCCCTTTGCTCTACCCATGATTGCCCAAGTTGTCTTGTTATAATTCCCGTATATTCCGTGGCTTGTTGGGATAGCATTCACGGAATGCCTTGACCCTATTTGGACAGTTGTCCAACTTATCGAATGTTTCCCAAGTATCTTCAAATTCCGTATACCCAACCCATCATACTCTGTATTTTACGACACTGCGGATTTTGCGAGAATCAATGATAGATTCGACCTCATAGACATCTGAATCATCGTTGTAACGGCGGTGCTACAATAGCGTTCACAAATAGGGGGGTCAAGGTGCAAGAACAAGAAGTGCAAACGTCAAAGTAATACCGGCGTTATTTGCGTGTTCGATAAGAACGAGATATAAGAATCAGAACACCGCTTAGGGCTTGTTGTTTTAACTAACTAACTCAGCTCGCTTTTATAGAAGCGTTGATCTGATAACAAGTTATCTGATCTGTGTCGACACTCCTATTAGGGAATAGCAAGCA
>Ga0307514_10002962_pt1 | contig 16858 bp, 12 predicted proteins | sample 16_EM_MG_FD_203088 | JGI IMG/M metagenome (GOLD analysis project Ga0307514, IMG submission 203088) | Populus trichocarpa ectomycorrhiza microbial communities from riparian zone in the Pacific Northwest, United States - 16_EM | ecosystem: Host-associated > Plants > Roots > Unclassified | place...
TGTTGATCGCGTCCTGGCCCTGCATCGCGTCGACGACGAACAGCGTCTCGACCGGGTTCAGCGTGGCATGCAGGTCGCGGATCTCGGCCATCAGCGCTTCGTCGATGGCCAGCCGGCCGGCGGTGTCGACCAGCAGCACGTCGAAGTAATGGCGCCTGGCGTAGTCGATCGCGGCCAGCGCGATGTCGTGCGGCTTCTGGTTCGGCTCGGACGGGAACCATTCGGCACCGGCCTGCTTGGTCACCATCTTCAGCTGTTCGATGGCGGCCGGGCGATAGACGTCGGCCGAGACCGTGAGCACCTTCTTCTTGCGCTTCTCGATCAGGTGCTTGGCCAGCTTGCCGGTGGTGGTGGTCTTGCCGGCGCCCTGCAGGCCGGCCATCAGGATGACGGCGGGCGGTTGCGCGTTCAGGTTGATGTCGGCCACGCCTTCGCCCATGGTCGCGGCGAGTTCCTTGTTGACCACCGAAACCAGCACCTGGCCTGGGTTCAGCGAGCCGACCACTTCCTGGCCCAGCGCCTTTTCCTTCACGCGGGCGATGAAGTCGCGCACCACGGGCAGCGCGACGTCGGCTTCCAGCAAGGCCATGCGCACTTCGCGCATCATCTCCTGTACGTTGTCTTCGGTGATGCGGGCCTGGCCGCGCATGGTCTTGACCAGGCGTGACAGGCGATCGGTGAGGGTAGTGGCCATGCGTGCGGGGCAGTGCGCTCCTTTGCGCCAGCACGGAGGGGCTGGCCGCAGGGCGCCGGTAAACTGTGTGGATGATTTTATCCGCCGCCCCCGCTGACCCCCTGGCCTGGTTGGCCATCGTCGGCTACCTGGCGGCGGCCTGGCCCGCGGCGCCGGGTCAGCGCTGGCCGCTGCGGGTGTTGGTGGCGGCATGGTGCCTGCATGCGCTCGCCCTGTTGGCAGGCACCGGCATCTGGGCGCCCGACGTGCCCGGCGAGCCGGAGCGAGGCCTCTTGATCGGCTTTGCGCCGGTGCTGTCGTTCACGCTGTGGCTGGTGCTGGCGGTGCACGTGATCGAGAGCCGCCTGTTGCCGGTGGTGGGCATGCGGCGTGTGCTGGCCTTGTTCAGCGCGGCTGCGATGCTGCTGGCCTGGCTGTTCCCCGGTGAGCTGCGCGCGGTGGCGCATTCGCGCTGGGCGCCGCTGCACTGGGTGCTGGGCCTGGCGTCCTACGGTCTGTTTGGCACCGCGGTGCTGCACGGCATGATGCTGGACTCGGCCGAGCAGCGGCTGCGCAGCGGCGGGCCGGCGACCGCCGCTTTTGGCATGCCGCTGCTGCGACTGGAGCGGCTGACCTTCCGCTTCGTCGAGGCCGGCTTCGCGGTGCTGACGCTGGCGCTTGCGCTGGGCCTGAGTTTTCCAGGCTACTGGCGCTGGGACCACAAGACGGTGCTGTCGCTGCTCGGCTGGGCCACGTTTGCGGCGCTGATTGCCGGCCGGCAGTGGCGCGGCTGGCGCGGCCGGCAGGCCACGCGCTGGCTGTATGCCGGAGCTTTGCTGCTGCTGCTGGCTTACGTGGGTTCGCGCTTCGTGATGGAAGTGGTCCTGCAGCGCCAGCTGACCTGAAGGCCGCGGAGTGCCATGTCACGTGTCGTGTTGCTGATCTTGTTGGTGCTGGCGGCGATCTGGTGGGTCGGGCGTCGGCGCCGGCCGCCGCCCGATGCCGGTCAGGCGCCTGTCGCGCCGCCGGTTACCCCGCCTGTCGCCACCGCCAAACCCATGCTGCGCTGCGCGCAGTGTGGGCTGCACCTGCCGCAGGACGACGTGTTGACTGACTCGCAAGGCCTGGCTTATTGCAGCGAGGCGCACCGCACGCTGGGCCCGGCGGGCCATTCGTCATGAGTCTCTGGTCCCAGGGCGCGGACCGGCGCGCCAAGCCCCGCAACGATGAGAAGCATGACGGCGGCTCGTGGTTCGGCGGGCTGGGTGGCGACTACAGCAGCCTGGACAGCACCGGTGGCGTGGCCACCAGCCTGGGCGGGCGCTGGGGCGACACGCATTCGGCGTCGGAAGACAGCCATTTCCTGACCCGCCAGGTGCAGCGCCTGCTGCAGAGCGGCGACACCACGCACCGCCGCATCTTCCTCACCTACCTGCTGGTGCGCGCCGGCCTGGGCTTTGCGCTGGTGCTGGCGCAGGCGGTGATGGGCTGGCTGGCTGGCCGCGGACCGAGCTGGATGCTGATCGTCTGCAGCGTGCATGCCACGCAGGCCATCATCTGGTGGCTGTGGCTGGGCCGTGCAGCAGCGCGCGCGCCGCGGCTGTCGACCTTGCACTGGTGGGCGACCATTGGCTTCGACGTGGCGGCCTTTGGTGCCATGCACTGGCTGGACACTTCGGCAGCGCTGAACTATGGCGCGCTGCTGGTGCTGCCGGTGCTGATGTCCGGCGTGCTCAGTGCCCGTGTGCCGGCGCTGGCCACCGCGGCCGCCGTCACGCTGCTGCTGCTGGCCACCGCGGTGCACAAGATCCTGCTGGGCGGCGACATGGGCAACCTGCTGTCGCAGGCCGGCATGGCAGGCGCGGGCGTGTTCGTGATTGCGCTGGTGGCCGGGCAGATGGCGGGCCGGCTGGCGCGCGAGGAGCGCGCCGCGCGTGGCAGCCTGGCGCTGGCGCACCAGCAGGCCGAGCTGAACCGGCTGGTGATCGACGAGATGGGCGACGGCGTGCTGGTGGTGGACCGGCGCGGCCGCGTGCGCGCCGCGAACCCGGCCGCGCGCCAACTGCTGGCCGAAGACGGCAGCTGCCCGAAAGCGCCGTTCCACCTGGGCGAACAGCCGGGCTGGCGCAGCCTGCTGGACCTGGTGACGCAGGCCTTCGAGACCGGTGAATGGCCAGGCGGCACGCAGGACCTGACCATCAGCGCCAATGGCGAGGTGCCGCGTTCGATCCGCCTGCGGGCTCGTTTCACGCGTGGCGCGCGGCTGCTGGTGGCCGGCCAGGTGCGGGGCCGGCAGGAGGTGCTGGCGGTGCTGTTTGCCGAAGAGCTGCGCACGGTGCTGGCGCGCCAGCGGCAGGAGCGGCTGGTGGCGATGGGCCGCATCTCGGCCGGCATCGCGCACGAGATCCGCAACCCGCTGGCCGCCGTGGCACAGGCCAATGCGCTGCTGCAGGAAGACGTGCTGCGGCCGGACCAGCAGCGGCTGGTGGGCATCGTGGCCGACAATGTCGAGCGGCTCAAGCGCATTGTCAATGACGTGCTGGAGGCCGCACCCGGCGGCAGCGCGCCGTCGCGCACGCTGGACGGCAGTGCCGAGGTCGGCGCCATCATTGCCGACTGGGCCCAGACCGAGCGCTTGCCGCTGGGCGCCGGCAGCCGGCTGCAGGTGCAGTTGCCGGCCGAGACGCTGGGCGTGTCGTTCGACGTGGACCACCTTCGCCGCGTGCTGGTGAACCTGCTGGACAACGCGCTGCGCCATGCCACTGACCAGCCTGGCGCGGTGGTGGTCACGCTGGAGGCGCTGGAAGGTGCGTTTGCGCGGCTGGCCGTGGCCAGTGACGGCGAGCTGATCGCGCCCGAGGTCGAGCCGCACCTGTTCGAACCGTTTCACTCGACGCGCAGCCGCGGCACCGGGCTGGGCTTGTACATTTGCCGCGAGCTGTGCGCGCGCCATGGGGCCATCATCGACTATGTGCGCCATGAAGGCGTGCGCCACGGCAATGTGTTCCTGATTGTGATGCGCCGCGACAGCCTCGCGGCGGAAGGCCGGCTGCACCTATGAATGAATCGCTGAGCGCCGGGAATGGCGTGCTGGTCGTCGACGACGAACCGGACCTGCTGACCCTGTATGAGCTGACCCTGCTGCGCGAGGGCCTGGAGGTGGAGACCGCGGCCAGCGTGGCCGAGGCCTGGGCGCTGCTGCAGCAGCGCGTGTTCCGCCTGGTCATCACCGACATGCGGCTGCCCGACGGCTTTGGCATGACGCTGCTGCACAGGCTGGAAGAGCAGAACCGCAGCGAGAAGGTCATCGTCATCACCGCATATGGCTCGGCCGAGAACGCGGTGGAGGCGCTGAAGGCCGGCGCTTTCGACTACATGACCAAGCCGGTGGACCTGAAGCAGTTCCGCGGCGTGGTCGCTGCGGCCATGGGCCGGGTGGTGCCGCAACCCGCGGTGGCAGCGCCGGGCGCAGTGGCGGCGCCGGTGTCCGCCGCGCCGCTGGCCAAGCTGGTCGGCCGCTCGGATGCGATGCTGCAGGTGCGCAACCTGATCGAGAAGGTCGCGCGCAGCATGGCGCCGGTGCTGGTCGAAGGTGAGTCTGGCACCGGCAAGGAGCTGGTCGCGCGCGCCATCCACGAGGTCAGCGCGCGTGCCGGCCAGCCCTTCATCGCGGTCAACTGTGGCGCCATTCCCGAGAACCTGCTGGAGTCCGAATTCTTCGGCTACAAGAAAGGCGCGTTCACCGGCGCCAACGAAGACCGCAGCGGCTTCTTCCAGGCGGCCAATGGCGGCACCTTGTTCCTGGACGAGATTGGCGAGCTGCCGCTGGCCATGCAGTCCAAGCTGCTGCGCGTGGTGCAGGAGCGCGCGGTGCGGCCCATCGGCGCGGTCAACGAGCTGCCGCTGAACGTGCGCATCGTCAGTGCCACGCACAAGGACCTGACGGCCGAAGTGGCGGCCAGCCGCTTCCGCCAGGACTTGTACTACCGGCTCAACGTGATCCGCATTCCGGTGCCGCCGCTGCGCGAGCGGCTGGACGACCTGGACAGCATCAGCAGCGCCTTGCTGGACCGCATCACGCGCGACGCCGGTGTCTCGCCGGTGCCGCGGCTGTCGGCCGGCGCCCGCCGCCTGCTGGCGGCCTACAGCTTCCCGGGCAATGTGCGCGAGCTGGAGAACCTGCTGCACCGCGCGCTGGCGATGAGCAGCAGCGAGCTGATCGAAGCGGCCGACCTGGGTTTGCCGGAAACCTTGTTCCAGGACAGCGCGGGCGATGCCGACGCGGCCGCTGCAGAGGCCGCCGCGCTGGACGCCCAGGCGGCCGAACCGTTGGTGTCGGAAGCGCCGCCGGCGCCTCGCGCTGCGGCCGCGCCGCCATCCTTGCCGGACGACCTGGCGCTGTACCTGGACGAAGTCGAGCGCGGCATCCTGGTGCGGGCGCTGCAGCAGCACAACTTCAACCGCACGGCGGCCGGCGCGCGCATGGGCCTGTCGCTGCGGCAGATGCGCTACCGCATGGCGCGGCTGGGCATCACCGAGGCAGCGCAGGACGCCGGCGGTGACGACCTGTTGTGAGCGTCCCGCAAACGGGTGACGCGATGTGGCGTGACGGTTGGTGGTCCGGTGCGCGGGCTGTGCCGTCCCCCAACTTCGGTCCTCGCCCGGCGGGCACGTGCATCGACCTGGCGCTGATCCATTCGATCAGCCTGCCGCCAGGCCAATACGGTGGTGACGAGATCGAGCGCCTGTTCACCAACACGCTGGACTGGGATGCGCACCCGTATTTCCAGGGCATACGCGGCTTGAAAGTCTCAGCCCATTTTCTGGTCCGGCGGACTGGCGAGCCGCTGCAATTCGTCTCGTGTGACCAGCGGGCCTGGCATGCGGGCCGCTCGGCCTGGCAGGGCCGCGAAGGCTGCAACGATTTTTCGATCGGCATCGAACTGGAAGGCCTGGAAGGCGAGACCTTCGAGCAGGCCCAGTACGACACGCTGGCGGGCTTGCTGCCGGCCCTGGCGGCGGCCTATCCGCTGCAGGGAGTGGTCGGCCACGAGCATGTGGCACCGGGCCGCAAGCAGGACCCAGGCCCCGGCTTCGACTGGGCCGCATTGCGCGTCCGGCTGGGCTGGCCGGTGAGCTGTTTTCCCGCGGCCGGTTGAGCCGCACAGCCCTTCCGAGCAGCTCGCGGCTGGCGCATTTCCGAAGGCGAGTCAAGCCCTTCCGGGCTTGGCTTGGTGGAAAAATAGACGCTACCGGTAGTGTCCGACAGGGTTTCCCAGCCTACATCTAGCGTTCGCTGTGATAACCTCGGGTTTCGGAAATTCGCCATGTTCAAGCACGTCGACATGCCTTTGCTTGACCCCGCCAGCCATGTGTTGGCGGGCTGCCAGCAGCACCTCTTCGCTTCTCCCTGGGGGTGGAGATGCAGCAGTCGACGAACGCCAGGCGCCGCGCCCACCTCAGGGCCGTGACGCCTGGCGATTGCCTTGCCACAGCCGGCCACGTCTGACCTGACGTTTGGCCTGACAGGCGCGGACCCGAAGCGGCCGCAGCGCCCGCACATCTTTCGTCTTCACCGAATCCACACAGGGGAATCCATGCAAGCTGTTTCCAGCACCGTCGACGCCGCCATTGCGCGTCCCAGCGCCGCCTCCACTGCCAGCGCCGCCGCGCCGGCCAGTGCCTTCCACGCCTACCAGATCATTCGCCGCAACGGCGCGGTCGTCTCGTTCGAGCCGAACAAGATCGCCGTCGCGCTGATGAAGGCCTTCCTGGCGGTGCATGGCACGCAAGGCGCGGCCTCGGCCAGCGTGCGCGAGACGGTTGACGTGCTGACCGAGAGCGTGGTTCGTGCGCTGATGCGCTCGCGTCCGGGCGGCGGCACCTTCCACATCGAAGACGTGCAGGACCAGGTCGAGCTGGGCCTGATGCGCGGCAGCCACCATGAAGTGGCGCGTGCCTATGTGCTCTACCGCGAGCGCCGGTCGCAGGAGCGTGCGCGCCAGGGCGTGGAGGCGGCGCCGGTGGCCGTGACCACCTTGACGGTGATCGACAAGGGCCAGCGCGTGCCGCTGGACGAGGCCAAGCTGCAGGCCCTGATCGTGTCGGCCTGTGCCGACCTGGGTGCTGACGTGAAGCCGGACCCGATCCTGGCCGAGACCCGCCGCAACCTGTACGACGGCGTGCCGATCGACGAGGTCTACAAGGCCGCGATCCTGGCCTCGCGCACGCTGATCGAGAGCGACCCCGGCTACACCCGCGCCACCGCCCGCCTGCTGCTGCACACGATCCGCCGCGAGATCCTCGGCGAGGAGCTGACGCAGGCCGACATGCACACCCGCTACGCCGAGTACTTCCCGAAGTTCATCAAGAAGGGCGTTCAGGCCGAGTTGCTGGACGAGAAGCTGCTGCAGTTCGACCTGGCCAAGCTGGGTGCCGCACTGAAGGCCGACCGCGACTTCCAGTTCGACTACCTGGGCCTGCAGACCCTGTTCGACCGCTACTTCCTACACATCGAAGAGCAGCGCATCGAAATGCCGCAGGCGTTTTTCATGCGCGTGGCCATGGGCCTGGCGCTGAACGAGATCAACCGCGAAGCGCGCGCCATCGAGTTCTACAACGTGTTGTCGAGCTTTGACTTCATGTCCTCGACCCCCACGCTGTTCAACGCCGGCACCCGCCGCTCGCAGCTCTCGTCCTGCTACCTGACGACGGTGGCCGACGACCTGGACGGCATCTATGAAGCGCTGAAGGAAAACGCGCTGCTGTCGAAGTTTGCCGGCGGCCTGGGCAATGACTGGACCAACGTGCGTGCGCTGGGTTCCTACATCAAGGGCACCAACGGCAAGTCGCAAGGCGTGGTGCCGTTCCTGAAGGTGGTCAACGACACGGCCGTGGCGGTCAACCAGGGCGGCAAGCGCAAGGGCGCCGTCTGCGCCTACCTGGAAACCTGGCACCTGGACATCGAAGAGTTCCTGGAACTGCGCAAGAACACCGGCGACGACCGCCGCCGCACGCACGACATGAACACCGCGAACTGGGTGCCTGACCTGTTCATGCGCCGCGTGATGGACGGTGGCGACTGGACGCTGTTCAGCCCGTCGACCTGCCCGGACCTGCACGACCTGTTTGGCACCGCCTTCGAGAAGGCCTATGTGGCCTACGAGGCCAAGGCCGACCGCGGCGAGATCAAGCTCTTCAAGCGCATGGCCGCCCGCGACCTGTGGCGCAAGATGCTCTCGATGCTGTTCGAGACCGGCCACCCCTGGATCACCTTCAAGGACGCCTGCAACGTGCGCTCGCCGCAGCAGCACGTGGGCGTGGTGCACTCGTCCAACCTGTGCACCGAGATCACGCTGAACACCAATGAAGACGAGATCGCCGTCTGCAACCTGGGCTCGGTCAACCTGGCCCAGCACTTGAAGGATGGCAAGGTCGACCAGGAGAAGCTGAAGAAGACCGTGTCGACGGCGATGCGCATGCTCGACAACGTCATCGACATCAACTACTACGCGGTCAAGAAGGCGCGTGACTCCAACCTGCGTCACCGCCCGGTCGGCCTGGGCCTGATGGGCTTCCAGGACGCGCTGTACGAACTGCGCCTGCCCTACGCCAGCCAGGAAGCGGTCGAGTTTGCCGACCAGTCGATGGAAGCCATCTGCTACCACGCCTATTGGGCGTCGACCGACCTGGCGGCAGAGCGTGGCCGCTACTCGACCTACCACGGCTCGCTGTGGGACCGGGGCATCCTGCCGCTGGACTCGCTGAACCTGCTGGCCGAGCAGCGTGGCGGCTACGTCGAAGTGGACCGCAGCATGACGCTGGACTGGGACGCGCTGCGCCAGCGCATTGCCACCCACGGCATGCGCAACAGCAACTGCGTGGCCATCGCACCGACCGCGACCATCTCCAACATCATTGGCGTGGACGCGTCGATCGAACCCTGCTTCGGCAACCTGTCGGTCAAGTCCAACCTGTCTGGCGAGTTCACCGTGGTCAACGAGTACCTGGTGCGCGACCTGAAGCAGCTCGGCCTGTGGGACAACGTGATGGTCATGGACCTCAAGCACTACGATGGTTCGCTGCGCCGCATCGACCGCGTGCCCGAGGACATCAAGCGCCTCTATGCCACCGCCTTCGAAGTGGAAACGCAGTGGCTGGTCGAGGCCGCGGCGCGTCGCCAGAAGTGGATCGACCAGGCCCAGTCGCTGAACATCTACATCGCCGGCGCATCGGGCAAGAAGCTGGACGACACCTACAAGCTCGCATGGTTGCGTGGCCTCAAGACCACCTACTACCTGCGCACCGTGGGTGCCACGCACGCAGAGAAGAGCACGGTCGCAGCGGGTGCGATGAACAGCGTGCCCTCGTCCGGCGGCATCGGTGGTTCGCATGCAGCGAGCCATGCCGCGCCAGCGATGTCGGCGCTCGACGCAGCGGCCGCACAAGCCCAGGCCATGATGGCCGCGCAGCAGGCCACGCCTGCGACTGACATCAAGTTCTGCGGCGTCGACGACCCGACCTGCGAAGCCTGCCAGTGAGCTTGAAGTGAACGTGAAGCGCACCGCATGCAAGGCCTGCGATGCGCTTCTCTTCATCGGCTCATCGAGTGTTCACACCACGCGCTGCGTGAAGCCTGCCGCATCGCTCGCATCGAGACGATGTTGAGAGGCAACACGCAGGCGTTTGCGCTGTCAAGAAGTGCTTGGTGTTTGAACACAACACTCTGATAATTCCACCCCAAGGAAACACGCCATGCTGGTCTGGGAAGACGACGCTCGTACCCCGCCGAATCCTGTTCAACGTACCGCGCCCGAGCCGACTGCCGGCGCACGGACAGCCGACCTGTCGCCGTCTGCGTTGACCCCTTCTTCATCGTCCGCCGCATCGGCGATGTCCACTGCACAAGCCACTGTCCAAGCTGCCGCCGCTCGCGCTGCGGTGGTCACGGCCTCGCATGCGGCCCCTGCATCCAGTGGCCGCGTCAACGCTGCCGACAAGCGCATCATCAACGGCCAGACCGACGTCAACCAGCTGGTGCCGTTCAAGTACAAGTGGGCCTGGGAGAAATACCTCGCCACCTGTGCAAACCACTGGATGCCGCAAGAGGTCAACATGTCGCGCGACATCGCGACCTGGAAGGATCCCAACGGCCTGACCGAAGACGAGCGCCGCATCGTCAAGCGCAACCTCGGCTTCTTCGTCACTGCCGACTCGCTGGCCGCCAACAACATCGTGCTGGGCACCTACCGCCACATCACGGCGCCCGAGGCCCGCCAGTTCCTGCTGCGCCAGGCCTTCGAAGAGGCGATCCACACCCACGCCTACCAGTACATCGTCGAGTCGCTGGGCCTGGATGAATCGGAGATCTTCAACGCCTACAACGAGGTCAAGTCCATCCGCGACAAGGACGAGTTCCTGATCCCGTTCATCGGCGCGATCATGGACCCGAACTTCAAGACCGGCACGCTGGAAAACGACCGCACGCTGCTGAAGAGTCTGATCGTTTTTGCCTGCCTGATGGAAGGCCTGTTCTTCTACGTCGGCTTCACGCAGATCCTTGCGCTGGGCCGCCAGAACAAGATGACCGGTGCCGCAGAGCAGTACCAGTACATCCTGCGTGACGAGTCCATGCACTGCAACTTCGGCATCGACCTGATCAACCAGATCAAGCTCGAGAACCCGCAGCTGTGGACCGCGGACTTCAAGGCCGAGATCACCGCGCTGTTCCTGAAGGCGGTGGACCTGGAGTACGCCTATGCCGAAGACACCATGCCGCGTGGCGTGCTGGGCATGAACGCTTCGATGTTCAAGGGCTACCTGCGCTACATCGCCAACCGGCGGGCCACGCAGATCGGCCTGGATGCGCTCTTCCCGAACGAGGAAAACCCGTTCCCGTGGATGAGCGAAATGATTGACCTGAAAAAGGAACGCAACTTTTTTGAAACCCGCGTCATCGAGTATCAATCCGGTGGCGCATTGAGCTGGGATTGAAGGTGAACAAGAGGCCGGTCCTGTACCGGCCTCTTGTCGCATTCAAGAGGCTTGCCAGAGAGCAGTCCTTCCCAGCATGTTGAGAGATCAAGATCCGCGACGCGTGCAGCACGGGCATCAGAAACCATGCGGCGAGTCGTCTCCCCATTCACCGCACCGAGGGGGCACCCGGCTTTGGCCGGGACAACACCGCGGGCGGTGAATTGCCGGGCTGTATCGAGCGGCCCGGTATTTTTGCAACTTGATCAAGGAGTTTGAAATGGCAACTGCGAAGAAGGCCGCTCCGGCCAAAAAGGCGGCTCCGGCCAAGAAGGCTGCAGCTCCGGCAAAGAAGGCCGCTCCGGCAAAGAAGGCGGCAGCACCGGCGAAGAAGGCCGCTGCACCGGCGAAGAAGGCTGCGCCGGCCAAGAAGGCAGCAGCTCCGGCGAAGAAGGCTGCACCGGCCAAGAAGGCGGCAGCTCCGGCGAAGAAGGCTGCACCGGCCAAGAAGGCGGCAGCTCCGGCGAAGAAGGCTGCACCGGCCAAGAAGGCGGCGGCTCCGGCGAAGAAGGCTGCACCGGCCAAGAAGGCGGCAGCTCCGGCGAAGAAGGCTCCGGCCAAGAAGACGCTTGCACCGGTGAAGCCGGCAACCAAGGCCGTGGCGCCGGTGAAGCCGGCGACCAAGGCAGTGTCTTCGAAGCCTGTGGCCAAGAAGGCTGCGCCCGCCAAGAAGGTCGCCGACGCGCCTGCGAAGACCGCCACGGCCAAGGCCCCCGCCAAGAAGGCTGCAAAGAAGGCCGCTGCCAAGAAGGCTGCGCCCACCCCTGCGCCTGCGCCTGCGGCTTCTGCCCCCGCCGCGCCTGCAGCCAAGACTGCGCTGAGCCCCGCGGCCGCCTGGCCGTTCCCTACGGGCAACAAGCCCTGAGCCTTTGGGCCGGCGTGAAGCCGGCCCTTCGCTCAACTCCCAAAGCCCGGCCCTGTGCCGGGCTTTTCTTTGAGTGCCCTGCCGGCCCTGCGTCGGGCTTTTCTTTGGGCATCCTGCCGGCCTTGCGCCGGGCTTTCTTCCTCGATCGGGCGTCGCCGCTCTGGCATCCCCCGTCGTCAGCCGAGGCCGAGCGCCGTGCGGTCCACCACGTGGTTCTGGCCGCCTCGCTGCGCGATCTTCAGCGCGCCCATCTGGTTGCCCAGTGCCACGCAACGTGCCAGCGGCCAGCCCTGCTCCAGGCCGAACAGCAGCGCGGCGCGGAAGGCGTCGCCGCAGCCGGTCGGGTCCACCACTTCGGTGGCCTTCACGCCGGGCACCAACGTGCGCTCGCCCTGGATCCACAGCTCGCAGCCCTCTGCGGCCAGCGTCACGATGATGCCGGCCAGGTGCGAGTGCGACATCTCTGCCAGGCTTTGCCCGGTGCGCTCGCTGAGCATGCGGCCTTCGTAGTCGTTGACGGCCACCCAGGTGGCTTGCGCGACGAAGGCACGCAGCTCTTCGCCGTTGAACATGGGCAGGCCCTGGCCCGGGTCGAACACGAACGGGATGCCGGCGGCATGCAGGTCTCGGGCGCGACGCAGCATCGCGTCGCGGCCGTCCGGGCCGATCAGCGCCAGCTTGATGTCGTCGCGCGCCGGCAGGCCGATCTCGTGCGCCTGCTGCATCGCGCCGGGGTGGAAGGCGGTGATCTGGTTGTTGTCCCGGTCGGTGATGATGATGGCCTGGGCGGTGTAGTTGTCAGGCACCTGCAGCAGGCTGCTGGTGTCGATGCCCAGTTGCTGGAAGCGCGCCAGGTAGTCGCCGCCGTCATTGCCCAGCGCGGCCAGCACGACAGGCTCGCCGCCAAGGGCCTTCAGCGTGTAGGCGATGTTGCCGGCGCAGCCGCCGTATTCGCGCCGCAGCGTGGGCACCAGGAACGAGACGTTCAGGATGTGGACCTGCTCGGGCAGGATCTGCTCGGCGAAGCGGCCGGGGAAGGTGGTGATGGTGTCGAAGGCGAGGGAACCGCAGACGAGGCTGGCCATGGTGTGTTGTCGGATGGAGGAAGGGCGGCGCAGCGGCTTGGGGCCGGCGCCGGGCATCAGGAAACGATGGGGCTCAGGGGTAGAAGACTTCCAGCGTGTAGCCGGCCACGTGCAGCTCGCCAATGTCCAGCCGCAGGTCCAGGTGCCAGGCGCCGTCGGCTTCCAGCGTGTCGCCGTGGCCCAGCTCGGCTGGCAGCAGCACCTTGCGCAACAGCACGCTGCCGCTGTCAGAAGAAATGCTCAACTCCAGCGCCGGAGTGCGCACCGGGTGCTCGGCGCGATTGTGCAGGTCGGCGTCCAGCCGCAGCACGCCAGGCTTGTCGGTGGCGCTGAGGTGGCTGGCATCCAGCACGATCTGGTCGAGCGCGTAAGGGCTGGCCACGCGGCAGCGCAGGGTCTGGCAGGCGGCGTTGAGGGCGGGCCGGAGACTGGGCCAGCGGGCGGCCAGCACGTCGCGCTGGTAGAGCGCCAGTTGGCCCAGCAGCAGCAGGCCCAGCAGGCCGCATGCGCTGGCCAGCACCGCGCGCACGGCGGGATGCCGCCAGCGGGCCGCGCGCTCGGCCTGGCGAATGAACTCGGGCTGGCGCGGCAGGTGCGGGTTGCGCTGCCGTCCGGGTGCAAAGCTGCTGTCCGGGGTCTCGCTGCCGTCGAAAGGCGCGGCCAGGGCGTCGGTGTCCAGCAACCTCGCTTCGTCTTCCAGGGCAGACGGGCTTTCCGCGACGAAGGACGAAACCGGCTCTGTGGCGACGGGGGGGGCTGGCGGCGGTGGCGGTGGTGGCGGCGCCTCGGCCGCTTCGCGTTCGGAGGGGCTGCGCGTGAAGGTGAAGTCGGGCCGCTCGCCGCGTGTTGGGCGTTCGGCCAGGGCATCCAGCGCTGCAGGCTCGGTGGCCTCGAAGGCACGTTGCGCGGCCTCGTCGTCGTCCAGGTCGGAAAACACCACCGAGGACGATTGCGGCATTGGCGCCTGGGCGCTTGTTGCGCTGGCAGTGTTGACAGCCTGCGTCGCCGCGGAAGTGGCGCCGAATGTCGACCGGTCGACGATGGACGGCCCGAAGCCGTGCGCCGGCATGGGCGGTGGCGCGACGGGTGGCTGTGGAGGCAGCTCGAACAGCCCCTCCAGCGCGTTGAAGACCTCGTGGCACTGGCCGCAGCGCACCCAGCCCTGCGAGACCTTCAACTGGTCTTGCACCACACGGAAAACCGTGCCACAGGCAGGACAACGGGTGGCCAGACTCATGCGGGGAATGATGCCATGACGGCAGGGGGATTCCGGGCCGTGGCCGGTCGAGCAGTGCCCATCGCGGTGGCCCGTGCAGCGACGGCACAACGCGTTGCGCAGCCGCGCTGCGCAAGGTCCGGGCAGGTCACAAGCGCTGGCCGCCCATCAGGATCCAACCGTCGTCCTGGTTCAGCACTTCCAGCTTGACCCAGGGTGCGTAGGCGGCCTGCAACTCGGCGGCCTGTCGGTCCAGGATGCCGGCCAGCACCAGGTGCGCGCCGGGGGCCAGGTGGGCGCTGAGCAGCGGTGCCAGCAGCTTCAGCGGCGTGGCCAGGATGTTGGCCAGCACCAGTGGGTATTTGCCCTGCGCGAGTTCCGGCAGGCCACAGCGCAGCGTCACGCCATTGGCTGCCGCGTTGTGCTCGGACGAGGTCACCGCGGCCGGGTCGATGTCGACCGCGTCAACCTGCTTCGCGCCATGCAGCGCCGCGCCGATGGCCAGGATGCCGGAGCCGCAGCCGTAGTCCAGCACCCGGTCCCAGCTGGCCGACAGCGCCGGTGCGTGCTCGGCGATCCAGCGCAGGCACATGCGGGTGGTCGGGTGGGTGCCGGTGCCAAAGGCCAGGCCCGGATCCAGGCGGATCACCCGACTCGCCGCAGCGGGGGGTTCATGCCAGCTCGGCACGATCCAGAACGCCGGCGTGATCTCGACCGGCTCGAACTGCGACTGCGTCAGCCGCACCCAGTCCTGTTCGGGCACTTCACCCAGGCTCTTCACGCCCAGGCCGGCCGCCCAGTCCTGGGCCAGCAGCAGCGTGCTGGCCTGCACGGCGAGGTCCTCGGTGTCGAACAAGGCCTTCAGCGTGGAGCGGTCCCAGCCGGGCTTGGGCGCCGGCATGCCCGGTTCGCCAAACAGCGCATGCTCGGCTTCGGTGTCCGCGTCGGCATCCTCGACCGACACGGCCAGGGCGTCCAGCTCGTTCATCAAGGCCTCGGACACCGGTTCGACCAAAGTCTGCGGCGCGCTCAGCACCAACTCGAACAAAGCCACTTCGGCATTCCTTTTTTCCAAGGGGCAACGGCCAGGCGTGCGGGTGCGCGCCTGGCCGTTGTCGGGGTCACAAGAAGGTGGCGCCGCGCCTTTAGCGCGTGTGCTCGCTCATCCAGTGTTCCAGGTAGTGGATGCTGGTGCCACCCTGGATGAACTTGGCATCGGCCATCAACTCGCGGTGCAGCGGGATGTTGGTCTGGATGCCTTCGACCACCATCTCGCTCAGGGCGGTGCGCATGCGGGCCAGCGCCTGCTCGCGGGTGTCGCCGTGCACGATGATCTTGCCGATCATCGAGTCGTAGTTCGGCGGCACGTAATAGTTGGTGTACGCATGCGAATCCACGCGCACGCCCGGGCCGCCCGGCGGATGCCACATCGTGATGCGGCCTGGCGACGGCGTGAACTTGTACGCGTCCTCGGCATTGATGCGGCATTCGATGGCATGGCCGCGCATCTCGATCTGACGCTGCAGGAAAGGCAGCTTCTCGCCAGCGGCCACGCGGATCTGCATCTGCACGATGTCGATGCCGGTGACCAGTTCCGTCACCGGATGCTCCACCTGCACGCGGGTGTTCATCTCGATGAAATAGAACTCGCCGTTCTCGAACAGGAACTCGAAAGTGCCTGCGCCGCGGTAGCCCATCTTCTTGCAGGCCGCTGCGCAGCGGTCGCCGATCTTTTCGATCACGCGGCGTGGAATGCCTGGTGCCGGCGCTTCCTCGATGATCTTCTGGTGGCGGCGCTGCATCGAGCAGTCGCGCTCGCCCAGCCAGACGGCGTTCTTGTGCTCGTCGGCCAGGATCTGGATTTCCACATGGCGTGGGTTCTCCAGGAACTTCTCCATGTAGACCTGCGGATTGCCGAAGGCCGCGCCCGCTTCTGTGCGCGTCATCTGCACGGCGTTCACCAGCGCTGCTTCGGTGTGCACCACGCGCATGCCGCGGCCACCGCCGCCGCCTGCTGCCTTGATGATGACCGGATAGCCCACGGTGCGGGCGATCTTGATGATCTCCTTCGGGTCTTCAGGCAGCGCGCCTTCCGAGCCCGGCACGCAAGGCACACCGGCCTTGATCATGGCCTGCTTGGCCGAGACCTTGTCGCCCATCAGGCGGATCGATTCGGGCGTCGGGCCAATGAAGACAAAACCGCTTTGCTGCACCCGCTCGGCGAAGTCGGCGTTTTCCGACAGGAAGCCGTAGCCTGGGTGGATTGCTTCGGCATCGGTCACTTCCGCGGTGGAAATGATGGCCGGCATGTTCAGGTAGCTCAGCGACGAGGCCGCCGGGCCGATGCAGACGGCTTCCTCAGCCAGCCTGACGTACTTGGCGTCGCGGTCGGCCTCGGAATAGACCACCACCGCCTTGATGCCCATTTCCCTGCACGCGCGCTGGATGCGCAGCGCGATTTCGCCTCGATTGGCGATCAGTATTTTTTTGAACATGGTGCGATCACTCGACCATGAACATCGGCTGGCCGAATTCGACAGCCTGGCCGTTCTGCACCAGCACCTGGGTCACCGTGCCGGTGATTTCGGCTTCGATCTCGTTCATGATCTTCATCGCTTCGATGATGCAGACCGGCTGACCGAGCTTGATGACGCTGCCCACTTCGACCAGGGGCTTGCCACCCGGGGTGGACGAAGCGTAGAAAGTGCCGACCATTGGCGACTTGATGGCCACGCCGGTCGCGGCAGCCGGCGCAACCGGTGCGGCGTCGGCGGCTGGCAGCGCCGGGGCAGGCGCCATGGGGGCGCTGGCCATCGGCATCGGCATCATCGGCGCAGCAAAGGCGGCGCCGCCCGATTTCACGATGCGCACCTTGCCTTCGTTCTCGGTGATTTCCAGCTCGGCGATGTTCGACTCTGACACCAGATCGATCAGGGTCTTGAGTTTGCGCAGGTCCATGGGAATTTTTTCTCCTGTCAGGAAGAAGG
>Ga0307514_10002964_pt1 | contig 16844 bp, 14 predicted proteins | sample 16_EM_MG_FD_203088 | JGI IMG/M metagenome (GOLD analysis project Ga0307514, IMG submission 203088) | Populus trichocarpa ectomycorrhiza microbial communities from riparian zone in the Pacific Northwest, United States - 16_EM | ecosystem: Host-associated > Plants > Roots > Unclassified | place...
ATTGGTTGCATAGACGCGTCGCAGGCGCCGTCGACAAATTCAAACAGAACAAGGTCACAGATTTTTTCAGGGCTCGAGGATCTACAGATGAGGTAGAGACCCAACCAGTAGACATTGAAGACATTGGTTCGGTATCCACTCAGATTGGCCGAAAACGTTTAATAGTCACTGAACGAACTTTCGTTCGCGAAAGGACCCCAGAAGCCTTTGAAGAGATCTTGCCAGACCCGTCTGAGAACTACTCTGCATGGATTCGAGCCATGCGACCACGATGGAAGAAAATGCATGAAGCTCGTTGGGCTGGGAATCCGTCCAGCGTCGTGCCCCACATGTTCAAGTCAGCCAGGGTCCGGACAAACCAGCGATGGGATATTCTCCAGCTTCGCGAAACGAAAATACCTGGGAGATTTATTCTATGGCTGTCGATTGACTCGGAGCTTGTTTCAGTACCCCTTCGGATACCCAGGGAATTTTATATTCATCTAAAGAACCCAGTCGACAATCTGTTTCAAACAGATTATTACTCGTGCGTGAAAGTTACGCGAACTTTGCCTCGGGATGCCCCTTGTACGAATCTTTACAAGATTACTGTCAAGGAAGATGTCTTTCAGGATATTCAAGAACATTTTATCGACATCACCAACGATCCGAACGTTGATGGTGTATACGAGCTTCAGGTGTGATCAGACTCACTTGTTCTGAAGTATTCATATGTAATATCATTCAGGTTCCACTCGTTCTACGCGGTTTTATCAAACTTGGAAGGACTTGTAAGCTCGAAGACACTACGATGACATTGAATAGGGCAAGACAAGTGGGATTTGACCTCCACCAACTTGATCGCTGTACGACAGCACCGTCCAGTCAAACATACATGAAGGGCGGGAGGACTGGAAAACATATCTTCTTGTATCACGCCTCATCCAATAATTCATCTCTTCACGTATTCGCCCTCTTCTTGCCCAATGGCGTCACTAAGCTCTTTCTCGTTGACCCTGCCAATCATCGTCAGCCCATTGCGCGTCTGTCAGAGCTTTACACCACTCTTTTGCGGAAGAAAGAAAAATCATATGGTTCGAGTGCCTCCATTTCCTATCCGACCTCCCTTGAATTCTCTCATACATATCACTCTACCGATATTACCGCGATGAAAGCAGTCTCTCGAGAGCTTGGATTGTTAGAAGACATGTCATTCATCATGGTAATTTCGTCGAGCAAGGATCAGTCTTATTTCGATCGCTACACGCCAAAGCTTGTGAAGTTCCCGGTACTTTCGATGCCCCAAGCAAAAGGCCCACACTCTCTGGATGTCTTCCCATGGCAGTCTCATGTTGGTCAGAAAATGTTAAGTAGGTACCTAAGCCTCGGCACTTGGCTTGATAGGATGCTTTCCCTGGCTGATTATTACGACGTCCCGATGGGTCACATCGAAGGCGACCAACCCCTTCTCTTGGCTGATATCAGTTTCGCCAGGAGGCTGGTTCAGCAGGACATGGTACTTTGGTGGTCGCCATCCGACTGGCCCGACTTGGGTGGTATTGAAAATGATAGAAGACAGACAGAGTCTCTCGCTAAAACAGACTTCCAGTGCACTGGAGTTTACACCAACGTTTCATTGGAAGTTACCGTACGCAATCTGGCTGTTAATTCGGTTCTACAATCGGTTTGGGTTAATGAGCTGGAAGGAAGCGGTGGTGCGACCGCTTTTGACTCGGTCTCTCACACGATTAACGAGTATTCGACTGGCGACGCGGAACGAAGTGTTACATTGGGCGACTCACAGATATCGGCCAACATGTTTAGCATCCTCAAGAGCATGGTCAAAGGATGGCTGATGGACAAAATTCGGGACAGTACGAACAGTCCCGCTACCGTGGCTATAGACCATTTTTGGCGATGGATCAGTTCGACGGCCTCACAACTCCACGATCCTAGTCTTCATCGTTTCGTCCATGGACTGATGCGGAAGACTTTCATTCAACTGCTTGCTGAATTCAAGCGATTGGGCTCGCATGTCGTTCATGCCGATTTCGGCTCTATTCTACTGTCTACTTCGAAACCACCCGGAACGGCTCACGCATATGCAACCTACATAACTACAGCTGTGACTGGTCATGAACTATTCCAGCACATCTATCTACGGACGGAGAGGTTCTATGATTTTTTGATATTCATGGATTCTGCGAACATGGGCGGTATTATTTGCGAAGATCCTTTGGCAGTCGAGCCCCCCGAAGAATTATGCATGGAAATGAGGTGGAACATCCAGCTTTTCTTGCCGCCAGCTGTCCAAGAAGATTTTGCCGCGGTCATTCAATATTATATTCTTGAGCTATTCAAGATCAGACAAAAGGTCAATACAGTGCCGAGGGTGCCCCTCCGTGTCTCTGACCCAGACAGTACACAACGCGATGGGGCGAAATCGAAAGAAATCGAGAGTATGCAGGAGTTCATTGCGCGCAAGTTAACGAGAAAGATGTTCAAACTCGTCGAGATCATCAAAGAACGTCACCGCTCCACCCTCCAAGACAAAGAGGATGCCGACAAGGAAAATTTTCATTTTCCCGTTCTTCCCGGTTCCCATCTGCATCTTAGCAATCCTCCCCTAGAATTTGTCAAATTCACATGTGCGGTTTTCTCCCTTGCAAAAGAATACCAAGTGGAGATCGGACTACTCAAGCGGAACATGTTGGATCTGATTGGAGTCCGAGAGTTCTCTAGTGAAGCCACATTCCGAAATCCTTGCGAGCCGCTCAAACTCGCAAATGTACCATGCCGCCATTGTGATGTTTTACGCGACTTTGATTTTTGCCGAGACCCGGAATTGCTTCCAAACAATATTGAAGTCAATCCTAAATGGTTATGCGTGAATTGTGGGGGTGAATATGATCGGACGGCCATTGAATTCGCGTTGATCGACATGGTGCGCAACTTGGAGAGAGCATTCGCCCAGCAAGATTTGCGTTGTTCGAAGTGCCAGCAGGTCAAGTCTGACAGCGTCTCACGGTGGTGCAAGTGTTCTGGAGCTTACCAGTTTACTATAAACAAGGCCGATGTAAGGAAGAAGTTGCGAACAATCGTCAATGTTGCCCGAGAGTACAATTTGCCCCGATTGAAGGTCTGATTTATTTTCTGCGATGATATCCTCGCATTCATAAATTTTGGTCCAGGAATGTTCGCAAACCGTCCTTGCTCACTGGTAAGGCTGCTGCATTGAAACGAAAAACAAGATACCAAAGTTATAAAAATACCCCTGCATATCTGTCAACTTGAATACTTATAAACAATGATTACAGTAGAAACATGCATGGATTTGTAAAATTACATATTATCATCTGGGGATGAAAAATTTAGGAGAATACGAAAAATGAGAAAAAATGTAGCTAGAGTGCCGTTCCTGCCATTGTATCTGGATGGGAAAAAATTGTACTGGAAGACATTACTTGGCACAGCGAGCGCGCCCACCGGAGGGCGGGATGCCATTTGCCTGTGGTTTATGACTTTCTAAGAAAAAGGTATGACCGAGACAGGGGTCGAACCTGCAATCTCCTGATTTGGAGTCTCGCGGACTTCGTAGTCAGACGCGATGCCATTTCGCCACACGGCCTTCATTTAATTTTAATTTGGATTACTATGAGAAGACCCATATTATTCCATTTGATAGGTTTACTGTATCCACAGAACCCTCTTAGTTCTTTGGACACAGCGCTAGCCGATGCACACTGTTGTAGTACGTCGATAGCTATGTTCGTACTCTATACAATATATAGTTCAAATATACACAATGTACAACAACGAGTCCTTGAGGTGGGTATTTATTGCTACAAATGATCAATGTGAATCGCAAGAGATGCAAGGATAATTTTAAAGAGAGACAACCCCATTCCCAAAGTAATACTCATCAAAAACGGGATCATCAAAAACTCCCCCTGGGCGAAACGCAGCGTCTTCGTCGTCGATCATTAAATCGTCTTCTCCAGACTCAGACTCGATGTCCTTATCACTTATGATATGAACGACCGAAGCGGGAGACGAGGCAGCAGCAGCAGTAATCAGCCCGATGTCACTGGCGCGAGAGGGCTTGACGTGGAAATTGAGGTCTTGCAAATCAGGTGCTCCTCTCGCATGACGGCATGAAGACAATCGGTTGATGATGAAATCAAGATCTTCGACGTCAAGATCTGAATCCTTGATAGTAAGGGAATGTAATCGTGGGCAGGGAATACCGTCGGAAGGAGTGGGGGAGTAGGGAACGAGGGCATGGATCGAGAGCATGGTCATACCGCTGAACTCCAGGTGGGTTACATGTCTGAGGGAATGGAAAAACGTCGTCAGTGGCTGGAATGTAGATTTGACGTTCCGCAACGTTACGTGGTCAAGGAGGGGGAATATACCGCAAGGTTGCTCGGCTTCTGAGTGGTCTGGGTAGAGGCAGATAGACCTCTTCCTCTTTTTCTCGTATTCTGCCACTGTCGTCGTCGATTGGCTGGCAGCGCTTTGGAAATTATGCTCACTTCCATCGCATCTTTTCTTTGCCAGATAGCTAAGCATAGGTCCAGCATTGACGTCTGATGGATCAGCAGGGTAGGTCGTATCGTCTAGCACAAGTGACTTCACGTTAGGTGCGTCAAGGAAGTGGAGCAACGATCGTCCTCCCGTCTCGGTACGATAACCCAGCGTGAGATCTTGGAGATATGGGAGATGTAGGGGTTCGTAATTATGTGCAGAGTCGTTCTCTGATCCAGGACCTTCCGGACCACTGCCGACGACAGACAACGACTGTAAATGAGGAGTCGATTTGAGAAGCTTATGGAATTGGTTCATCGATGGTCGGACATCCTTCGAATGGGAAGCAAGTTCCAGATATGACAAACCGCTTTGTGATCCTTCCAAGATATTGCCTAGCGAGTCCCAATCAACGTGGACACCATGAAGAGCAAGGTGTTTGAGATTAGGAAGAAGATCAGCTCGGGATTTACAGGCGCTGGTGGTGGTAGGCGTCAAAAACCCAGCATCCTTCAACTGACGAGGCTGAAACCGACGGGAATAACTGACATAGTCGTTGCATCGCATGAGGCTCAAAGATTGAAGAGATGGGGCACCGGAGAGCTCCATGACAGGGTTCATAAGCTTTAGGGCGACATACATAGGTCGCCAAGTATCCGTTAGGATTGTGAGGTGTTTCCACCTTGCAATATGAGGCAAGAGAATGGACAATGCGGCGCTCATGTGGTGGTCAGAAAAAAGGGGATCCATATCGCCCACGCAGCAGTCGATACCGACACTGAAAAATAACATGTATCAAACGCCAGGAACTGGGAAGAGAAAGAGTAAAACATACTCGGGCTCCGAGAAATCCCAATCTGGGTCTCTTCCGTCGATAAGAATATTGAGGGGGTGGTTCCGGGATCGAGAGATATATGTTTGAACTTGCGATGAGTTCAGCTTAGAGGAACGGATTCCATTATCAGACTCCCAATCTAACAATTCCGGAGTGATACAGATGTTTGACCACAGGTTCGCCTGTGGAAGGGTAATCGATCTCCATCGACGACTTACACTGGAGAGAACGATCGGAACCAGGATACTCTCGGAGTTGATCACTGGTGGTGAATAATCACTGCGTTCAGTGACTGGATTGGCCGAAAGGGCACAGATATTGAAGATTTCCGACAACAGCTCCACTGGTAAACTGTTGATATGGCATGTAGAAAAAGCTCTGCTGTTGCGAAACGGATACATTGCGATAAGAGCAGAGAGTAAAGGTGTTGGAATGACTTGGATGGATAAAACAGTCGAGGTCACTTAAATATCGAGCATGTCCGAAGCTATTATCACTGAGAACAAAAAGAAAACGGATGACGACGGTCGGAATCAATGGGTCATATCCGGAAAAGTATCCAGCGTCAGCTTTTCTTATTGTTTAGCGGAACCAACTGCCACACGAATATGGATACATACCTATAAGTGTTGCAACAGATGACAATGAAAGATCCAACAATGGGAGCACAGAGAAACCCGCAAGTCGCCTCTAAATTTAATGAAAATGCAGAAGAACGAATGCCAGGTGAGGTCAATAACATAGAATCCCTTCATACCAGAGTTATGAGCAAAAGTAAAGTGCTATACAGTTCTCCGATTTCATTTCGGGAAGTCAAAGGAGTAACCCATTTTAATCCAGGAAACAAAGGGAGACGCCCAATTAGACGAGCCGCGCGATCAGGGTTCCGCGATCAATAATGTCCTCTATTGGCCCATTCACACCACGCGCATCAATTATCACCGCAAAAGCATAATTGTCTCTGAGAACAGCACTGTGGTTGGGAACCTTTGGGAACTCTTGAAGAATCCTAATCCAACCGTCGCATTAATAATTACTATTGTAGAGAATAATTGCCCTGGAACCGGTTGCAACCATACATTTTGATCGTCTCGCAAACGTGGCCACCTAAAAGAAGCTTCCAAGAATACGACTTGGAAGTTTGATGCCCTGCGAGAAGACATAAATTGAATACCTCCACGGTGTATTACTCAGACAATGCAATATGAAACAATTAAGAAAAGATGGTCTCCATTTCGTATTTTCTAGGGCAGGTTGTGCGGAATCTGGGAATGATAACAGCACGAACTACATTCGGGATATGGACCGTGACCAAGGTTCATCTTACCCATATGGGTCCATGCAATGAAATACTTGTTACAAAAATCCCCGTCTGAAGAAAACCGGAACAATACTCTTTTCCCTTCGAATTTTCTTGAGTCGCAAATTTTCAACGACAGAAAACAGCAAAACAGACAGAAACGCATTTTTGACCAACATTCCGGCAATCAAAGCACCATGATGACATTGTCACTTTTACGTAAGCACTTAAATCCAATTGTAAGGGGAGCGCCCTTGAACTCAAGTACTCCTTAAAGTAGATTTGGAATGGCCAGAAGAAAATTTTATCATTGGTCTTAGACATCCAGACGTGTTATGATGTAGAGTCGAAGCATTTCCATGACGGGAAGTACCATGCATAGATCCCTGATGATATGATTGAAAATAACACAAGTGGATTATTAGAATGGAGAATTCATCAACATTGATATCAGGAAAACATAAAGGTAGAGCCAAATTATCTTTTTCTGACGTACATTATTATCAAAGACGGCGACGTCGCAACTCTCTTCAAAAATCCGGAATTAAATTGCGCCAACATTCTAGGCTCCATTGATACTTTACCGCGACACTTGCGCCTGCATGATAGGAGCAAACCACGCGGTCGTATCCATGCCCCCTGCCTTGAACAGCTCAAGCATCTCTGGGAGGACATACATTTGAGATTCATCCCGCACCTCACATAAAATTTTGTCGAACGTTGAACCGTTACTCTCAGCCATAGAAAATTGAGCTTGGTTCAACGTATTAGTAGAAGATGTCGGTGAAGCCGGCCCCGAAGCTTGAACAGATTTCGGGGTATCTACAAGAAAATCTGATGGAGAAAATGCCTCCAGTGCGCCATCATGTTGGGATGAGTTTGAAGGGGAGTTGCAACTGTTGAGTTTGACACCTGATGTAGCTTTTTTACGAACGGGGCGTATCCAGGGCGGCCGCGAAGTACTAGCAGGCCGCGTGTCTTGATGTGAAGTTTCTAAAGGAATACCGGTGACTAGAGGATGATTGAGATACGAGTAGGAAGCAAAACAAGACATCCTCACGTCGACAGAATTCTTCCATGAGATCCCCTGATCTGAGTCCACACACATAACGGCTGCTAAACCTTCGGAGAAGGCTAATGCAAGAACGAAGTGCATCCAAACCAGAAGGAATCAAATGTTGTAAAGTCTCTGTCTTGCAGCACAGTAATACTGCAACCAGGGTTCTGCCAGCCTGCGTTAATTGATGTATGACATGTACGCCGTCTGGGGGTTATCGATTGAGTAAACATTGGCGAGGGAAAGGTGTCAAAAACGCACAATAAGTCATAAGACCCCTCGTTGCAATGGTGACATTAGCTGCTATGACCTGCACCGCTGAATTGTGCGCAGCTCCTAGTGCCGCTCTTTCACTTTCCAACTGGTCCTCTGGGGTTGGTCCATTGATTCTCTCCGCAATGAGTTCCGAGAAGCGATGCCGGTAAATTAGTAGCCGAACGAAGTGCTCGGCGCAGTGCAACCTTACCGCCTGAGTTAAGCAAATTGTGTCTTCGGTGTGCAGGTTTTCTGCCATGTAAGCCCAAAAAGGGGGTATGCTCCGATGTATGTCATCCAATAAAATCTCCTCTTCTCGCAACTCTTTGAACCTGCTCCCTCCATGCAGAATGTTCGTAGCCCGAAGCAAGAAGCATGAGGGTTCATCTGCCGATCGAGCAGGGGGAGCGTCGAGTACGGACTCCAAGACAACCATGATTCTCAAGGCGATAATAAATGCGCTCATACGACATTCTGTGCCAGAAGGTGGTACCCCGATCGCCTCGCGAGTTATATACTCGTCGTCTACCGCTGCAGGCTCTCCAACATCGCAATCCCTTAGCCGTAGGATAGACGGTCGTCCAAAGTGGGCACTCATCTGCTTATCCCAGATATAAACACACCAGAATGTGCGCTTTCTGACTTCGTCTTCAATTGAATCAAACAAATCGTAGTTGTCTGCCGATCTATGGAGGCCTGCGTCCACACACATCGTGCAGGCTTCGGCAAGAAGTGCTGAAGCTTTCGTCAATTTACCACTGCCAACTGCGTATACGGCGGCAATGAGGTTTGCCTGGATGTTATACAGTGTAGGTCTGTCTGAAATCGACACCGTATGTAGACGTCTGAACAGCTCAAACCACTGCACGCCGGCAGAAATGCTGTTATTAGGATCTGCACGAACTCGAGCATCGTCCATATGGCGAGATGCTAGACAACAGATTGCAACTATGAAAGCGGCAAAACCTGGTTCTGCCCATTTTTGTGGGTTGCCGTAATCCTATAGTGGACTGAAATGACTATCATGGACAACTGAGGAGACGACACTTACAGAAAGGAATGTGGGTACATGGAGGAATGGCATGATGTAGGAAGAGGTTGATAGAAAACACTGCACAAGGCTGCGGTATGTCAGTACCATTGATCCAGAGTCGAGTCCTCACCAACCTATCCATGAGTTCCGGGACAATGTGCGACACGATTAGTTTCCAGAGTGACTGAGGGTCTATATCCGGGCGACGGGGTTGACGGTCAGGGAACCAGTCAGTATTGGCTGCGCCTGCAACTGCAACTGGGTTGTCTGAGCCGGTTTTGCCTGAAGTGTCATTCCTTTTTTCAACGAGCAGATCAAGAACCGGTAATCCTGAAGTTTCCCCTTGCCATCTTGTGTAGCCTTCATCATCGAAATAGAGATAGGATGCTGTAAGAGACATCTTTGACATTTCTTCCGACAATTGGTCGTCTGAACCTGTGTGAAGGGAACTACCAGTGGTCTGGCGCAATGCAGAATTCCCTCGAGAGTCCAAACCGCAACCGCGAGTAAAATGAGTAGACGGATTTACCAGAGGGAAGACATGCAATGATGGAGGGGGTACTCCTGGATCTGTGAAAGGAGTGACAAAGTTCAATGCCTTTCCAGACTCAGAAGTCGGACATCCAGACGCAATCTGGGGCATAGCAACTCCGACCGCGAAGACGGCTGGCGGAATGGCTTTGATTAGAGTCTCAATGTGGTGCATCCGATCTTCCAATGTCACGGCTCGTCTGAAAAAACATGAGCAAGACCCGGCGTTGAATTCTGTGCAAGTGACCGTCATCTGAACGTCTGAACCCACTTGGATTTGTGAGCGTGTGCCCTCTTTCCTGTCTCTTCGAATGTACAAGAGGAGTTGGCCGTCAAGCACGCTTGACAGGGATGTCCTTCGTCGCACTTGATCCTTCTTCTCCTGCCCAGACTTTAAGAATGGAAAATCGTATACACAAGGGGTCAAAATACCGGCAACGATCGCATGCTCTTCAATAGATTTCAGTAAGCCGTCGAAACTTCGAGATCAGTAACTACCTGCTCAGTTTAAATCGCCTCTCTTTAAGAGCGGAATTTGATGTGGAGGCGACAGGCTCTTGCATGTCTAGAGTCAATGGTTGTTGTTCAACGACTCAGGATTGGGACTAGAAATTTGAGATAAACTTCAACAGCGGCGTCAATAGGTTTTTCTCCAGGGAGTAAAGCATGTGATAAGTTGCAACTGCAAAGGCTACTAAACAACATAAAGTGAGATATACATCTTATAAAAACAGCACTGGAGTCCAGAAAAATGCCTAGAAGAGTAGACAATATTCGAAAATGTTAATAATCTATAACTACAAAGCCGTAGCACCTTCCCATGTTGTCACTTCAGATGTACTTCCATGTAATGTCAGTGTACTTTGATCGTCCTCAGCTGATAGCGGAAGATGAGATATTGATTGTTGGCCATGCCGTAGTTGATAATCCGTTGGATTGATTGTACCTCTGTCGTCCTCTGATAGGAAATCATCATTGGCTGTAGCAAAGGACCCATTGGACGTGTATGACATTTGGCTTGCCGTCCTTGACGCGTGTCCAGGGGGATGACCCGGCGACGCAATTCGCGACTCGTACTGGGATGGAGTACGTACCCTCATCTCGTGTGAAGAGTTATCATATGGTGTCCTTGTGCCGAAAGAGGGCACCAGCAGCGTAGTGGGACCTGGCTGCGATGGAAGTGGGGTTGTTGGCATAGGTATGGATGGTGTGCCTCGAGAGATATTTGTGGCAGAACTCTGTTGCCAAATGGCGGTGGGAGTTGCATTCCCCTCTGACAATTTGTACTTGGGCGAAGGCAAAGGCGATGTTGGAGGGAGATCGGAAACAGAATAATAAGACACAGGGGATGGTATTGGAGGTTCAGATTGTGGGGCAACAAGGTGTTGAACACTAACTTGGTCGTGGTCTGCCGTCACATATTCCGCCGCTTTAGCAGGGTTCGTGATTCTAGTTTCACTCATAGGGGGGTATACCATTTTCGCCGCGACGTCGGATTCGGGACTACTGTGACCAGTTGAATCGAAGGGGTAACGCGCATTTTCAAGTTCTGAAAGTGAACGGTTGTGCTGGTCACGGAACATAGGGGCAGATTCGAGAGGACTTTCAGAGGTGGCTCTATTTCGTCGTGCTTTGCGGTGCTTCAGACCGAGTTGGTCTTTCAGGTTCCCCTCAACCCACATTTCGCGGACAATGTCTTTGTCCAAAGGCTGATACACCGTTGACCAATACTTTACAATGAAACGAGGAGCTGAAAATAAAATGAATTTAAAAACATACTCCGCGTATTGAGGAACATACCGAGACAAATGCAAACAGTTACAAGGACAGTAGCCCAGAAGCTCACAGTTCCAAAAAGGATGGAGACTTCATCCACAAAGTCTATGCTCGGAAAGAATGAATAAACCACAATCCAAGCCATCATGACTAGAGTTGACCCAAGAACCACTGTCCACGTCATTATTGTCCAACTGAAATACCTGTCAGTCGAATAAACTGTCCACGAGCACACAAAACTCACTAATTTGTATTTAACCCAACATAAGTGTTGGCAGCTGCAATTGCAGCAACAGCGACAGTCGTTCCGAAATCCGCTAAGGAATTAACGTCTCTGCCAGTCCACGAAATAGGGAATCCGTATATCAGAGCAACATAAGGAATGAAGAAGACAACCAGTGACTGATAAAGACCATCAGCCATATACATCCAAAACTTAGCCCGTGTGTATTCTAGACCACGAATACCTCGAATGTAGAGTTGGGGGAATGCCAGAGCGGCTTTGGCATTGATGTCCTGGTCAAAGGCTAGAAAGTGCGAGGTGTATCTATCAGTATCCGCCCTGCAAAAAGCGACCATGACAAACCTCCAAGCACGATGACAGGGAGTGATGTAAAGGCAAGGTTGTAAAGCAGAATAAAAGTGTATTGATACAAGTATGTCGCGTCAAAGCTTACAGGAGAAATCAGAATTACTGCATTGAGTTATATGGTAAATGAAACTTACCTATTGAAAGGAATATACCAGAACAAAGCGACTGTCCAAATGATATTCTGGCGTATTGTCATCAAACAACCCAATGCCCAGCGAAACATGGACATACCTTGTAGAAGAAATTGGCATGCATATCAGCAACACGTTGGTAAGACCATCGTCCATGGACAAGTAGAAGCTTCGTGAGAAACCTAAATTGTCCGAATGCATAATCAGCCGACATAGCAGCTTGCGATCCCTCGAGGCCGAAAAGTCCGCATCCAATGTTTGCTTCCTGAATCATGGCAACATCATTTGCTCCATCCCCAATCGACAAGGTCATTGCGTTCCGGCCTTCCTTGACCTTCGCACGGTACAATCAGCCAAATGAAACGACCAAACGTAATGGAGTTACACACCAAATTAACGGTCAACGCCTTCTGCGCCGGCGACACACGACAGCAAACAACTGTCTCGCATTGAGTTCCGAGATTCAAAAACAAAGGTTTCAATTCGGGTGTCAGGGCGTATCGAAGAGTTTCGCCATCGATGACAGCCGCGAACGATGCTTTGGCGCCAGAAACAAAACCACGTTTGCGGGTGTCCCAACTTGGGGGCCCGAGAATAGATGCAATTTTGTTTAGACCAGCCTCAATTTGTGAACGGGCTTGTTCGACTGAGTCAGCAGACAAGATCATAACGTCCATGTCCTGTTTAAGAAGGTTGCAGCTGTAACCAATCTCTATCGCAGTCTGTAGTTTATCACCTGGAAAAGCATTAATAGTAAAATTGGAAAAAGACGGTGCCATACCCGTCAGGATCCAAAGTTTGATTCCGGCTCTATGAAGCATTTCAATCGCCTCCGGCACACCTTCTTGTAGCTTATCTTCCAATGCTGTCGCACCAAGAATGATGAGTGAATGTTCTATCAGTGCATTTGCTTTGTCTATTTCCTCTTCTCGATTCTCGATTGCGCTTGTAGCCACATCGTGAAGTCTTGACCAGGTCAGGTACTCCTCCTCATCGACATATCGGTACGAAATGCACAACGTCCTCAATCCAGTATTTGCGAACATCTCCATATCTTTACTCGTTTGGTCCTTCAACACAGGATCATGATCCTTGCTCAGCCGTTCGTAGATGACACTATCCGCACCCTTGCAGTACAAAATGAGTCGGCCATCCGGCCCACGGACTATCACACTCATCCGTTTCCGGGTACTATTGAATTCCAACGTCCTCAGTAATGTGTACTTTTCTGACTGGCCCATGACTTCGATCTCCAGCGTATCCTTGGATTTATGAAGAAAAGGAAAACCCGCATCACGAGCGGCAGCGACCAACGCTGCTTCATCAGGAGACTCTGCCTTGTAGTTGATCAGATATGGATCCAATGAAGGATCAGCTCTTTCTGCCAACACGCTGTGACATAACGCCAGCGCCCGGAAGAAGGCAGTGGCCTTGCTCCTCTGCCCTGAAGATTTATCCGCGAGATGTTCTGCGAGTTTTGGGGAAACCAAAGTGAGCTTGCTAGGCTGCATATAACGGTTCTTGAAGGTCCGTTCCATGATAGCAATCATATGTTGCTTCAAGTTTGCCATCTTCTCCGTTAGCTCAGCAGGATCCAGAGCATCTGCTTTTCCATCCCGAGTAGCGGCACCCCGTTGAGCTTCTGTGACACCTTCGCCGTAAGCTATGCCATGTATTGAACATTTCTGGAATTCCATGATATTCTGAGTGAGGGTACCAGTCTTGTCAGAGAAGACGTATTCAATCTGTCCTAGATCATCAGAGATGTTCCAAGTCTTGGGTACACAGGCCGTGTCGTACGGTTCGTAATACATGTCGAGGTCTTGCGAGATGAAATATGCCTGAATCGTTTTTACAATTTCAATGGAAATATAAAGTGAGATGGGTACAATGTTCTGCAAAGCGATTAAGCAGGACCTAACGGAGTAGACTTAGAATCAAAAGACGGGCATATAAAAAAACACATACACAAAGGTAATGACCGAATTGACAATGTTGGAATTCGTTGGATCTGAATTGGCTTCAAAATACTGAGCGCTTGTGTCCGTTTTCGAGTTTTCAACCCCGTTAAAGATGGCGGCGATAAGACACATAATGGTCAAAAAGCCGAAATTGACGATAACATTGAAGTTTGTCTCCTTCTCAATCTTGCTACGTTTTGATGGTGTCTCGCCTCCGTTCAGCATGATCTTCGTGTCCGCACCCGTAAAAACAACCAAACCAATTATCCAAGCAGTGTTCCGTACTGCACAGCCTCGTAGTAGAAGCTCATTGATCGTCACGCCTTCCTGCTTCTGGTCGCCCGTCGCAGGGTCCTGATACCGCAAGACCCCATTATAAGAGTACAGATTCTGGTGCGGAGGCTCGGAGTCGAGATGAAAAGACGACTTCTCGATGTCGTCTTCAGACATGATATTGGTCGTTGCCTTCACAGATCGTCGAGGCTTCAAATTTGTTTCTCCGTCCAGGTTCTTAGTCTCGAGATAACACATCCCGTCTGGGTCTGAAGTAGATAGAACCACAATGTCCGCTGGGACCTGATCGTTGTCCCGGAGAAGCACGATATCGCCAACTTCAAGCTTCTTCCACAGAGTTCGTTCCCAACGCGCCGAACCCGTAGAGCGTTTCCTCCAATCAATAACACCGACAGTAGACTGAGAGTGAATTGACTGCTGGTATTGCGAAAAAGTTCCAAATTGAGCCCACTCGCGATTTTGAGCCTGAGTGATGGAAGAAGAGCCTTCAGAAAGCGATAACTTCGAGGCTTCGGCAGGTACAGTCGGAGGATAGCTATGCTCGTCTATGCTCTGGATGTCTTCCAATCGACGACCACCTGCTCCCCTTAACTCGATGCTATGCTGACTGACATCATGCGTGAGCACGCTGGATGAATCATCTCCCGTCTTTGAAAGCACCATGCGCACTTCTTTCCCTGCTTCACCTGCCTCTCTGTCGCGTAGCCTCTTAACGCCTTTCGTCACTCGTCCTGGAGGATTTAGCCCGAGCAACTTTTCAAACCAATTCCGTGGATCCCCGGGTTGATTGACGTTACGCCATCCTCCACCTAATTTTGTCGAGCTTGAGGTGTTAACTTCCTCGTCGAGAATGCCACGCCGATAATCTTCCACACCGTCTTTGATAGCCGTGACCATCAAAATGAAAGCGAGAGGAAGTACAGCTACAGAGCCCGCCGCAGAACCAAAGATGGGGAATACTGGGACAGTGATTGAGAGACAGTTCAAACAGAATTTTTCTACCCACCTTGTAAAATGACAAGGGACAGGAAAAACAGATTTGCGACACTAGGGTGCGGAGAAGTATGATTCATGACGGTGAAGATGAGGATTCTGAAAACGACTCACCGTCGAAATTGTTCGTACAGGTTTTTGGGTACAAAAGTAAAAATGGTATATTCTGAACCAAGATTAGCACAGAGATACATGAAATATGAGATAGACACGCACTAGTTGTCCGTACTTTGTTCCTTACATATCGCACTTTCGGCTCGCCATTATGATCGACCTCCATTGCGGACAGAGGGTGATTTATATAGATATTCCTTCGAGTACCTGGTAGTCTTGTTGGAGCAGGAATATCTGTCGGAGGTGCCGGTTGTGGTTTCTTGGCGGCAGCCTGTTTGCGAAAGAACATTGACCCTTTATGTCGCGACTTCCTTCTTTCCGCCCTCTGCTCCGACATTATCGACTCTGCAATAGCAGATGCCGCCGTCCGTACTGTTCGTAAACGTAGCTCTGGATCGATGCCATCGTCGTTCTCTTCATCCGTGTCTGGCTCCTGTATGCGATTTCGCTTGAAGAAGGACATAGAGCGATGCGTCGCAGTTCGACTGGATCAATTATCAGGTAGAAATAGAGTAGACCAGCCTTCCAATGAAGCCAGCGCGGTAAAAGAAAACGACAAGCAAAAGTTGGTGAGTGGTTGCCTCGACCGTCGCGGTCAATTGCAAGAATGCGCCGGGCGCTGCCTACCATTCGCGGCGTGAGAAAAATGTAGACAGCTGAAACGCCCAAGAAACGCCAAGCAGCTAATCCTCTACTCTGAGCTTTCACTACCAAAATTTTTGTTTAACGAGTCTAGATGATTTGCCTTTATGCTTCTAAATGGTGTTTCCTCGTTGATTTCCGCTTCTGGTGAACTCTTTTATTGAAACCCACTGACGCCCCAAACTTTGTCCTGAACGAAGTAGGCTAGCGCTTAGAAGTCAGCACAGGATGAATGGCATAGCATTGATCGCAACTTGTGGACAACCTTTCACCTGGCTAGTAAGCCAGCACATCGGGACCCCTATTTCCCTCCGGAGACTTGACAAGCTCGTCCTAGGTTCTATGCTCTCTGCGCTCAACTTTCCACTGTCCATTCAGGACTACCACTGCCACCAAATTTATTCAAATACAGCGATTGTATACCCATCGTGCCCGCCCCATACATATTCGTCTATACACCTTGGAGGAATTGAAATTAGTATTTCCTCCAGTTGAGTCATCCATTTGCGATGCCCGCATCAAACCAACAAACCCATGTGTTACTTCCCTAATATGCTCGGTGCAAGATACCTCGTACTGCTGAAGTGCCAGAATTCGCCAATCATCAGCTCAAAATTCAAAACTACAGTGTCGGCCACGTTCAAAAAGCTCAATACTGACATTAAAAAAAGCGGTTTGTCTCTGGCTCACCGAGCATTTAAAACTGCTGTTGAAGCAACACACATACCGGGTCTTCCAGAGGCCCAGTATGTATTCTTGCATGCGTCCTCAGAAGGTAGTCCAGGATTTGTAGAATAAAATTGGATTTACGGGCCGGAGTATCC
>Ga0307514_10002965_pt1 | contig 16842 bp, 15 predicted proteins | sample 16_EM_MG_FD_203088 | JGI IMG/M metagenome (GOLD analysis project Ga0307514, IMG submission 203088) | Populus trichocarpa ectomycorrhiza microbial communities from riparian zone in the Pacific Northwest, United States - 16_EM | ecosystem: Host-associated > Plants > Roots > Unclassified | place...
CCTAACCCTAACCCTAACCCTAACCCTAACCCTAACCCTAACCCTAACCCTAACCCTAACCCTAACCCTAACCCTAACCCTAACCCTAACCCTAACCCTAACCCTAACCCTAACCCTAACCCTAAGAGTGGAGAAATGTAGACATAGGCAACTAGATAGAGTTTATGTATGCCACTATACATGGTACATACTTCGTGGCTGACGCCGGAACATGCCAAAACTTGGAGAGGATAGAGGTACCCCTGGCGCTTGATGTGGTTGTAGGAGCTAGAGTATACATGTTACCATGGACGCTGCATTCCGGTTGATTCCTCTCCGGGTCCAAGTTCTATTTCTGGCCTTTCACTGTCTTCGAAGCTTCTGGACACTTCTTTCCTTCCCTGCTCCTGACCCAACATCACCGTCCCGGAGTGAGATTGATGTAGCGGTCGCTGAATTGAGGGCATGGTATCTTTGAAGGGAGTACTGTACTAGCCTAGTGGTGTATGGCTTGAGTCTTGTCTAACAGGAAGGTTGATCGCGATTCTATGTCTGAAGGCTGACCATTAAAGTTGTTCTACATTGATGGTGATGAAGTGTAGATAAGCACCCCATACAGCCCGAATGATTGATTCATCTTCACCATGATCGATATCGTGACGGGGTGACGGAGGATGGGGAGATTGAAGGGTATATATTCTAATTGTATTTATATTTATAAACTGCTGGCTAACACGTTTGATTGCAGATGTCTTCAGAATTTGCGATGGTTAAGCTTGTGGACTGTGGTAGGTTCGTATTGAATATTTTGTGAGAGGAAACGTGGGGTTTATAATAGGATTCAGTGCAGTGTTATAATTATTTCCATATCAATTACGATAAATAATGTCGCAAACACTATCACCGCTGCTTCGATCTCCAAACCAGCGATAACGACAATAGACTCCGATAGATAAACACGTTACGCGTTCACAGTACACACCTTTAGAGAGCTGAATCCACCATCAAAACCAAAGATAAACAAAGTATCCATCGAGGCTTTCTTTGAAGCCAACTTTCACTTTGTTTCGAGCAACTGGAAGCATACCACCGGTACATCAGCCCTGAAAAACTTCTGAAACGACAGCACATTTGCCATCTACCATAGTCGCTACCTCCTCTACCTCCTAAGTCACAGAGGAACTACCCATCGACACCTTTCATTGGGGCCAGGGTATATGGAAGCTTTCTACCGTACGTCGGTGGATTAGCAACACCACATTCGCTGTCTGCCTTGGTCATTGCCTCTAAAGCATCCAAGTTCAAAGATAAAGGAGCTACCCATCCACCTTCTTCATTCAGGGCATTTGATAAGTCATTTCAGGAACAGGAAGCCTGCCAGTACATCCACGTATTACCGAGCATCTGAAACGAGAACATATTCACCGGCTTCCTTCATTGTTCCTTCCAAAGTGTCATAGGTCGTAGAGGAACTACCCATGTACTCCCGCACATTCGCTGTCTACCTTGGTTGCTACTGTACTACACATTGAGGTCAAGACGGTAGCAATCAGTAGCAGCTGTCAAACTCTTTATTTGTGCGTATTGGTCAGCATCAGGAAGCCGTTATCTCATGAATATTTCTAGTGGGCACTGGCTGCATGGAGATTTCAGATAAAGGGTAACATCAGCTGATCACCGACATCAAATTCGCCATCTGCCGTGGTCGTTACCTCCAAAGCCTCAGGTTAACTTTGAAGGCGCTACCTGTCGACATTTAACTTTTGAGGCAATTTATACCTTGTCTCAGGAATTGGACGCCTGCCAGTGCATCATCAGTCCGCCCATCATTTCAAACAATGTACACCTGCAGTCTGCCTCGATTTCCAGGTTTAAAGCCAACTACTCCATCTCCTACGAGTTGATTCAGAATTTTCAGGCAGGTACCTAGCACTCGAAACCTGTGTGGGCCATACAGTACCCGACAAGTGGAAATCATCATTCAACTGGACCTTCCCGATAAACTTGTTTATCTACAACACCACATTCAACACTTCGATCTAGGAATATCACTGGAGGAATTGTCAGACAACACCAGTATGTTCAAGCTAGCTTGGGTTTTCAGGAAGAGGCTTAATATACATCCAATGCCAGTATGAGGCCAAAAATTCCCGACTAGTGCGTTCGACTGGAACTTCCAATTAATTATGATCGACTAAAACCCCTCGTTTGGCATCGAGTTTCAATCTGTCCACCAGCATACTACTTGGACAATCACCGAACTGTTGCCCAACATCGCCGTATTCATGATTCCGGTATGTTTTTTTGCCCTCGCCGAGTTCTCTCGATTTCATTCTGTGTTCTCCTTTGGTTCTAGTTATTTCTTGACTGGCATCAGCTGGTCATTGCAACTGGCACTTCCAACATTCGACTCGGACGGTATTGTTTTTCCACATCGAATATCCAGTCGAGGAAAACTGGAACTGGAATGATTCAATTTTTTCATGCGCAAGTTGAAACAGAGGGGATAACAGTTACATTAATCTGTTGTCCTCAATAATATTCAGTTCCATCCCAGTTCGTGATCAAAACTTGAAGTCGATAATTGGTCTACCCTTGGAGATCGCACTCAGATCTGTAACATTCAGTTTCAGATCACCCTGCTTTTCGGGACGCCAATATCTGGAAAGGAGCCTTCAAAAGTACACCCTGGGTACCTTGAGAGCAGCTCTACTGGATCCCGAGCTCGGTGCTTTTAATGTTTTGGTTGGGTCTATGGATATGTTGAAATTGGAAGAGGAATGGGTAGGATGTGCTGTCATTTGGAAGATGGAGGGAAAGTGGAAGAAGGCATGGTGTCATATGCGAAGAAACCTCCTTACATGCATGCGGGGTTCCAGATGTACCAAGAGGTCGCTTTTTCGGAACTGCTCTTTGAAGTGGTTGCTGTATATGTTTCTTTTCCTCGACCTTTGCTTTCCTTTTATTTTTCTGAATTGTTTCACCGTCAGCCTGAGTGGAGTAAAGCCGAACATAGCAATGAAGGCCTACAATTTGATGCAGAATTGGATGCTATTTCAGAAGCTGTGAAGGATGCGGCGGGAGGATAAAACCGACAAAATCGGTTGGAGATGGTCGCGGTTTTACGGATTCATCAGCGCAAATTCAATGAGCTCAAAGGATTTCTGAGATATCATGGCGACTAAAACCTTGATTAACATGTTCCGCTTCACCACACTCAGCCTGACCGAGAACCAATGGCGAAAATTAAAAGGACAGCAAAGGTTCAAAATAAGAAACCAATAAAGCGGCCACTTCAAACAGCAGTGCCGAAAAAGCTACCTCTTGGTACATTAGGAACCCCGCATACGGAATAACCAATACCAGATAAGAGGGTTTTACTTTCTTGCAGATCATTTATAGGTGTTCCTGACCGGAACTGATAACTCATTGAACCAATTTTGAGCATCAACTCACATGAACGAGCAGAACACCAAGAGAAGAAGGCAACAGTGTAAGATCGGGGATCAAATATTGAAACGAAGGAACTGCCGGATGATCAAGATGATAAGTTGCAGATGGTCACAGCTTTTATAGATTCAACTTCGGTACTATTTATGTTTTTCTTTTCCTCATCCGTTATTTTCCCATTATTTTTTCGCTTTGGATGGATCATGTGTGAAGTGGAGAGTAAAGGTTGCAGGCCTCTGTGATATTAGAATGTATGATGAGATGGAGTTTTAGAGCAAGGGAGAGCTTTATGCTGATTGTATATCGCTGATTGGGCACGCGATGGTAAAAGGCAGGGAGTCTTTTGCACCATAGTGCAAAATCTACCATAAAGTTGATTGTTAAACTGCAGCCTTGACTGGATATTGTTCCTGGCAGCAATCTCGATAGCATAGTCTAGCCAGTGGCAGCTTTGAAACAACGCTATCTAAACCAACTTCACCAGCAAAGTCACGAGATCGGGAAGCACTGAATTAGCTTCACTCATGCTTCCCAAAAGTGCATCCGGAGTGGGAATATGGCTGCCCGATCCCGGACCGCGATTGGTCAGGCCGATAGATTTTGGGCAAGAGCCCCGCAAAGCCAAGTGATATTCGAATGAAGCGAGTGATATACTGGTGAATAGCCTTCATTGCAATTTTGCTCATCTACACCAGTTACAAGGTTCCAATGTCTAGTATTGAGATAAGAGAAATTTATGCCATATAATTAATTATGAAAGGAGTGGTTTTTAATCTAAAAAACCCCAAGATAAGGAGCATTAACCTCTGCCAAGGCCCGCTAGATCCCGGCCCAGGGCTCTAGGTAACTACGTAAACCACGACCTGAATGACGATGGTTTGCCCTGAAAGACTGGCGATCGCTCAGACTATTGGGAAGCCTGGCTTGGCTGCCTCGTAAAAGATTGTTAGGCCAACTGCAGTGCTGTTGAACACTTCCCGGCGGGCCATCATTTGCATACCGTGAAAGTCTCACCCTCAATTGCCTCGAATGTGATCGAATGGGCTTACTTGTCTGAGCGAGTCATGTTACTGAACTGAGCACGAAGAAATTGAATAACTTTGAATAGGTCCCAAACGAGACCTAAATAGAGACATTATCTAAATCCTGCGTCAACTTCGAGACAGAGGATTCCCAAGCAGGGGTGACAGAACAACTCGAATGCGATTTGAAAAAGCCCCAACAGGGTGTTCAATAGGAACTATACAAGATCCCCAAAGGGGGTTGAATAGGGACCATACGAAAGTCCCGAACGGGGCTTGTATCGGAACGATACGAAATTCCCAATCTGGTCCGCGGGAATGGAACGCAATAAAAGCTCTGTTGGGATCAGAACATGATCCAAATGACACCTTAAAGGAACATTTTGTTTGTTTGTTTTATTCATACTGTATTCATTCTCACTAGAGTATGATAGAACCAAATTTCCCTCCGCCTCCTGGCGGCCGGTGAAGGTGACAGAGATCCCCACCCACTACCCTTCATCCCCGCTGACAAATGAAAAGAATAAGAGACTGACCCTACCTAAAAGAGCACCAGACAAAGGGAACAAGAAAAGAAATAAGAAAGGAAGAGAATGAAGACCGTCTCGTCAATCTCCAGTAACGAATTTGGTAGGGCGGGAACTCTCCAATGTCGGTCGCCGCTAGGCAGTGCATCACCGCCTGATCACATGTCTCCATGGAGTATAGTTTAGAGATCTGGATATTCTGGAATCGGCTCACTTTCCAGCCCATCGCCTTCCCGACCTCTCTCCAAGCTGCTTCTGTTCTTCTTTCCATCGGCTGGAGTGGCAAACAAGGTGCTACTGTGTCTGGGCTGTCGTTCCACCACACCACAAGCACTGGTCGTCTTCTCGGTGTCTCAAGCATTCCAGGTATACTCCTTTAGGTGCACGCCTGGCCTTTAGTTTTTATAACCTGGTTGCCAAAGACTTCACATTTGTCATTGGGATGGGTCTCTTGCTTCCGGCCTTGCCTTTCAGTCTGTTACCGCAGAGCTTGCTGCACATGGAGGCCTCCCACTGTGGCTTCGCCGTTGATTGTCACTCGAAGATCCGTCTGGCTCTGTATGTGGCCAAGGTGTATATTCGCTCACGTACTGTATATCCTCGGACTTTCGAAGTGCAATTCCGAATGCCCACAGCTCTGAGTCGAACAACTCCAATCTTCATGTCCCAAGGTAGCTGCGGTAGACTGTCCAACCGTCTCCGTTTAATCACAGCGCTGCGGCTCACACTCTCCCATCGTCCGTTCGAGAGCCATCTGTCCACCACATCCAGACTCATGATCCCGCTTTTCCTTGCTTGTCTTTCGCCCATTGTTTGGTGGCTCTCTTAGCTGCAACTTTGTCGTCCAGTATTATAGTCTTGACTGCTGGCTCCTACCAGGGTCCTGCCAGCACATGGTCTCTGCTGTCCAGCTGCGTTCGTGCTCTTTCTTGACTACTCTGCATAACGGCTCGCCAGATGTTGGGTAGTCATGCGGCTTCTTCAATTTGGACCCCTCACACGCGTCTGCTAGCCACGCTATGAAACGTGCTACCTAGACGGCTCTCATGGCCGCTGGTACAACTGCATAAGGTTTTTTGAGTGACGGGAAACATGCTTCTGCAGCTTTAGCCTTCTTCATACAGCTAGTGAGATGCTCCTTGAATGTCAGGTGCGCGTCCATCCAATTTCCCAGCCACCAAATCGCTTCTTTGTTAAATTTGACGAAGCCATCTTCCGCTTCCGCACTTTTCTTTGCTGTTATCTTCGACCGGAGGTGTCTCCGGTGGCCTCGTCTGCATGTGAATAGTGCCGCTTCAGTTATTGCAAAGTCGAAAGCTAGACCTTGCCTATCGGCCCAGTCAACACTTGCTCTTGCGCATGCTTGCTCCTGCTCATGCTCCCAGAGACTTACAAAGTTGATTAGAAAGCTCTAACTTCTGGTTGGAGGAATTCCCGCATATATAATTCTGAACTAACATGTCCGGATCTTGTGTAACATGGTGCAAAGTAAATCGTTAATCAATAGAATGCATTGGCAGCTCTATTATAACTTGCCATTTTTCTTATGGACATTGCACTTAGCTGATTGACCTAGTTCGTTTCAATCCTTCTGCATTCACTGTAACTAGTGTATGGCAAATCCCTTCTACTCCTCCAGATGGTTAGCTAGGTACGAGCAGCTCCCCTCTTTCTATCGTTCTACCCCTTCTTCCCTTTAAAGAATTGAAGTAAAAGCAAATTAATGGTCACACCTGAAACAAAAGGAACCAAACAAAAAACTGCTAAGTACACTCTTCGGCATGGGAACTCCCCGACCACTGTGGCTGCAATGTAGTCAATCACTGCTTCCTCGCATATTTCCCTCAGATATTTGCAGTCAGTTTTTGTTGCTGCTCTCTGTTCGCGGATCCTTCTTGATCTATTTGCCGCTGAGACGTAGGCTTCTACTTACACTGTGCTTACGCCACCTTCACGGATTGCATTTGTTTGCGAACATGCTTCTTGATTCCCATGACTGCCCAAAGACTCAGGAACCAGCGGTCTGAAGCTGGATTCTACTGCCGTCGTGCCGCGTGATTATTAATGCTGGCCTGGACGGTACAGACTATTGAGATGGCACCCTGATCGTGTCCGCTGCACACAGCCTAAGCTTCCTACCTATCAGATTCACAACTCTCCGTTAGAAATTCCTCTCTCCACGGATTGCATCCCAACAGTGTTTCTCTCCAACGCTATTTTGACTGTCCTGACATTTAGGATGCCGTTGGTTCCTCTCACAAGATCTCTGTTGATCACATTGCCTTTGTAGTGTTGAGCAACCTCCTCTTGTGAAGGTTGAGTTGATATCCATCAGGAACAGTCATGCATTATTATAACCTTGCCACGTAACACAGACTCTCTCAATGCTAATAGCCACAGCGTCAATTTCTGATCTCTTCTTCCTGCTCCTGAACTCCCTGAGAGCGTTCATCTGATCCCATTTGTGGGTTGAAGGAGTATTGTCCATTCAGGTTTCGTTCGGAATTTCTTAGAGCGGTTGGCTTCTCAAATTTAGCATGGCAACAAAACTTACCACGATTGACCCAACACGTATGCCCGGCATGATGTTATGATTTATCACAAGAGTTGGGTGAAAGGAAGGTGGGCTATCTCATCCTAGCTGAGTTATCCACTATCCTCTGGAGTTAATACGTAGATTGTACTACTTGCTACTTGGTGGCTCTTGGCAACCTCCACAATCTATAATCCAAATCAATGCCTGTTATAGGCAAACGGCTTGTTCATTGAATACAGTGCATTAGCATTGTCTTGTAGGAGTAATAAATAAAGACTGAAATTGAATGTGCAATTGATACTACCACCAGCTGTGAGGGAGCTCCTGGTGGAACTTCACCCCATGGTGCAGCCCCATGGATACTGTATCAGACTTAATCGTTCAAACTGTAATCAGTGATTATGGTGTATTTTATTCGTTATTGGGGCGATTGTAAATTAAGATCTGTTGATATGCTCATGATGTATTCTGGTAAAGACGAGTGATCGAGGGTGACCTAACAATATTCGGCTGCCTAGTGTGGAACTTGTTCTAGTCCATTCACGGATGATGTTGCTACTTCGAGTATACTCACTCCACGGGCTGACAGGTTTCTTGTGAGAGCTGACACTTGGTAAATGCTCTGCAGGGATTGATCAATGATATGCATGCATCTATCCGCGCTCAGCATAAACAACTCACTCCAAGTATTTCAAAATCGAAGTTGAGTACACACTGCATTGCCATGGGGAAGATGGTGGTATACACTGCACGCATACTGAATTATCTGCAGCTGCATCCGGTAATATCAATCTTGAATGAAGCACGTACAGAATTGCTCTAAACGGGCTGAGTCCGAATCAAAAGGGCCATCGGGCAAATCAACAAGAAGAAGCTTCAAGCCAGGTCCATCCTGGGCGCGTTACCCACAACCCCACTGGGTGCGCTTATGAGAGAGTCAGGGCTTACACCCGCACCTGTAATCTTAGACTCCAGACAACAGCAATTTGCAGCGAGACTAGCAGACGCATGCAGTAGGAAGCTAAAAGAGGTACACCGAAACTCCTCTTCCGGTGCACCGATACGGAGAGTAGTCAAGGAAGAGCATGAGCATGGCCGGACAACCGAAGGCATCAATTGGCCAGCCCCGGGCGAGGAATCAGTGCTCAGGACCACCATACTGGATGACACCACCGCTGTTGAGAAAACCGCACAGCGCTGGGCGAGAGAGAAACAAGCCAAAATCGGAGCTGGGGTCTGGAGGTGGTGGACAGACGGGTCGTGCACAGACGATGGCCGAGTGGGAGACCCAGCAGTGTGCAAACACAGAAATCCATGGATGTCCCGCCGCGGCTATCTGGGCACTTGACATATGGAGGTCTTCGACGCCGAACTTTGGGCGATCAAACTCGCGCTTGATGTGTGACCATCGAGAACAGAGAAGCATTGCAAAAGCATGGAGTGAAGACAGTGGCAGTCTTCAAAGACTCACAGGCCGCGATTCGGCGAACGGCACACATGGAGACGGGCCCAGGGCAGAGACTAGCGAGGCGGCTCAACCGAAGGGCGCAGACTCTCCTTGCCCACAGCATCACATCCGAGATCCATTGGGTCCCGGGGCACTCCGGCATCCCTGGGAACAAAGAAGCAGACCATCAGGCCAATTTAGCCCGAGATGCAAGCGAAAGCACTGTGATAGACCGGCCATACACCTTGGCCTTGAACAGGGCTAGATGAATCTCCGAGGGAAGATCAGCAGCCAAGACAAAGTGTGAAGCAGACAAGTGCAGCAAGCACTTCAGCTACATGCTCAAGGGCAAGGCGGGGACCAAGAGACCTATCCCAATGAACAGCGCGAAGTTGCTGGCGGCCAGATTCTACCGACTAAAGTCCGGGCATACACCCACTGGAGTCTACCTAAAACGGTTCGGCCATCGAGAGGAAGACAAATGCTGGTGGTGCGGCGGCGGAGCCAGGATGGCAGCCCTGACGCGGGAACACCTCTTCCGCCACTGCAGCCGGTGGAGAGACCGGCAGAAAGCGCTATTGAAGGCGGTGGGAAAGGCGACGGGCTGGAAAGCAGGCAGATGCCGACACTTGCAGATCTCTGAGCTGTTTTCCATAGAAGAGTGCGATCAAGCGGTGATGGACTTCCTGGCGGCAACTGAAGTCGGGAAGTTCCCGCCCAAATGAAACGGAATGGCGGTATGGAGAGGGCGCAGAGCCTAGGAGCGAAGGGGGCGGCGATAATGGGGTTATACCCCTCTTCCTTCCTTCCTTTCTTTGTTTCTTTCTCTTTTTCTCTTTATCTTTCTTTCATCAGCGGGGAGGAAGGGTAGCGGGGGGGGAGCTCCGCCATCTAGCATGCTCGCCCGTCGGCGGAGGGGGGTTATTATGGTCCTGTCATACTTGAGTTAGAGTGAATACAGTATGATTAAACATTGACAACGAAGATGCTTCAAAGCAGACTGATCCCTGTTCCGGTGAGGATTGCATGGAGGATACTACTCAAGATAGCCCCGAAATTGATTGGTCTGAACTGGATATCGGGGCAGGAGAAGCTCCAGAGAAGGATGAGATCATTGCAGAGGTGGAGGTGGATAATGTTGAGGAAGAGGGCAACGAGGAAGAAGAGACAGTTTCAAATGATGCCACGGAGTACAATGTAACTGTAGAGTGTTGAGAGATAATTGTTGCTCTAAAGACAGGATGAAAAAAGCATCAATTTGGACTTGAGATGCCAAGTCTTAAGCTCCAATTCAGCTTGTAGTCTCAAGCACGATTGTCTTGTGTGCAATACTCGCAAGAATTAATCACAATATGCGTAGTGAAATGTACTTCATCTGCAGTTATTGAAAAGAAATTCAACTATCTGATAACAGAAGAACCTACTTCTAGAATCTTGAAAACCAAAATCCAAGAAACATAAGTCAGACTAGAATCCGATTACTCTTTGTCCCGTGCACCAGCATTCGCACTTCATCGTATGGTTAGCGTAATATTTATGTATATCTTCCATTTCTGCCGCAGTAATGTCCATTCAGGTGTAAACAAGGTATTGCACCAGGGAGAAATTATTGACGTATAACACCTAGCGGAGTATATACGAAGTTATGTTATAAATCGCTAACGTCCACAAGTAAAATGCGACGATGATAGAAACGTATCTTCATGTGTTAACAAGGAATTAACGGTGGCGGGCCTGTAACATTGGAAAGTACGATAAGATGGGGTTCGATAGAGAAGGAGAGCTTTTGATGGCACTTATATAACAACTATACACGGATCAAGAATGGTTTTAGATAACTCCGAACCAACTTGAATTCAAACTATAGTGAACCGTTTTATAAATCTCTGAAGGAATGAAACTATGAAGGTCAATGGGATTTGAATCGGACCAAACCAGGATCTGAAGAGGACCCAAACAGGAGCCGAACAGGACCCGAACAGGACCCGAACAGGACCCGAACAGGACCCGAACAGGACCTCAATGGGAGACTTCCAGAGTCAATTGTAAATGACAACTTCCGGCTGGAGGATTCCCCAATATAGAATGTCTCACTGCCAAGTCCTGGATGGGAGTAACTGACCTGAACCCGAATTGGGACCCAGAACATGAATGGGGTTATATAGATTCATAGTCTAACTTCCGGGTACAGAATTCGGCTCACAGAAGGGCTAGCTGGTAAGGCTGCAACTTCCGGGCGGAAGATTCAGACCAGCCAAGGTTATTGTGTTAAGTGGCAATCTTACGGGCGGAAGATAGAGTTCAGCCAGCATAGGAGAAGACCTCAAATCACCGGACGGAGGATTCAAACAGTCTTACATTGTCGCCCCTCACCGGTCTGTGCTATATGTGACTTTATGGCGGTCCACATCATAGACCTAAGTACCAAGGTCCAACTTCCGGCCGCAGTACTGAGAACGATACCTGCGTTCGAGAATTTCTCAACTTTCCAGTCGGAGGATTTAGAAAGTCTCACATGGTCGCCCATAACTATACCATCCCGCATGTGATGTTATGGTGGTCTCCCTTGGTAGACCAGGTACGAAGTGCCAACTTCCGGCCTGAAGAGAGAGTTCTGGCTGGGAGAAATTATCAACTTTCTGGTCAGAGAACTGGGTTCAAGGCTGGTAGAAACTCACTACTTCCGGTCGGAAGATTGACTACCAGCTGGCTGTGAAAAATTCTCATCTTTTCGGTCGGAGGATTGAGCAAGTCACACATAGTCGTCCATAACTAGATCTTGCCATACGCGACATCATGGTAGTCCTCTTGCTACACCAGGTGCCAAACTCTCAACTTCCGGGCGGAGGATTTAGAAAGTCTCACTTGGTCGCCCATAACTAGACCATGCCACACGCGAGTTCAAAATGCTCTCCGTTGGTAGACCAGGTACCACGTGGAATCACCCAGCCGGAAGAGTGAATTCTGGCAGGGAGAAATTATGCACTCTCTGTTCGGAGAACTGAGTTCAAGGCTGTTAGAAACTCACATCTACCGGTCAGGAGATTCACTACCACCTGGCTATGAAAAATTCTAATCTTTTCGGTCTGAGGATTGAGCAGGTCACACATAGTAGTCCACAACTAGACCTTGCCATACACAACTTCATGGTTGACCTCTTTGATATGCCAGGTGCCAAATCTGAACTTCCAGCCGGAGGATTTGTTTCTCGCTGAGTGAAATGCTCAACCTTCTGGTCGGAGGATTTAGACAGTCCCATATGGTCAACTGTAACGGGACCATGTCATATACGACTTCATGGTTGTCCCCCGTGGTGGACGAGGTTGCAAGGGTCGACTTCCGGCCGGAGGATTGAGCTCGACCTAGCACAATTTCTGAACTTTCTATTTGGAGGGCTGAGTTCAAAGCTGGCAGAAACTAGCACCTTCCGGCCGGAAGATTAAATACTACGTGCCTGGGAGAAATTTTCAACTTCCGGTCGGAGAATGCAAATGTTCTTGGGAAGCTTTTAACTGCCGACCAGAGGATTGAGCTCTACCTAGCACAAGCTCGGAATTTTCTAGTCGAAAGACTCAGTTCAACGTTAGCAGATACTATCACCTTCCGGCCGGAGGATTCAGTACTATTTGTCTAAGCGAAATTCTCAGCTTCCTGTACGAGAATGCCATTCTTCTTGGGTAAATTTCAACTTCTGGCCAGAGAATTGAGCTCTACCTGGCAGAAGCTCAGTACATTCTAGTCGGCAGACTCAGTTTAAAGCTGGTAGAAGCTATTTTCTTCCGGACAGAAGGGTAAATATTGCCTGCCTGGGAGAAATTCCCAACTTCTGATCGGAGACTATGCAATTCTTCATGGGAAAGTTTCATCTTCCGGTGGGAGAAATGAGTTCCGCCTAGCAGAAGATTGGAACTTTCTAGTCGAAAGACTGAATTCAAAGCTGGTAGATACTATCGCCTTCCGACCGGAACATTCAATACTATATGTCTGAGATAAATTCTCAACTTCCGATTGGAGAATGCCATACTTCTTGGGGAAGATTCAACTTCCGGCCGGAGAATTGAGATCTACCTAGCAGAAGCTGGGAACATTCTAGTCGGAATACTGAGTTCAACAGTGGTAGAAAGTATCATCTTCCGGGCGGAAGATTCAATACTATCCCCCTGGGAGAAATTCTCAACTTCCGGTCTGAGGATGGCATTCTGTGTGGGAAAGTTTCAGCTTCCGGCCGGACGATTAGTTTTAGGCTTGGATATAATCCCACCATCTGGTCGGGGGATGTAGTTCTCAGTTGAAAAGTTTCAACTTCCGGCCAGAGAATTGAGATCTGCCTAGCAGAAGCTTGGAAAGTCTCTAGTCTGAGGACTGAGTTCAACACTGGAAGAAACTATCATTTTCCGGCTAGAAGATTAAATATTACATGCCTGGGAGAAAATCTTAACTGCCTGTCGGGGCATGCAATAGTGTTTGGCAAAGTGTCAGCTTCCGGCCGGAAAATTGAAATGTACCTAGCCTCAGCTTGAAACTTTCTAGTCGGAAGACTGAGTTCAACGCTGGTAGCAACTATTCTTTTCAGCCCGGAAGATTCAATACTACCTGGCTGGGAGAAGTTCTCAACTTCCGGTTGGAAAATGCAACTCGTCTTGGGAAAGTTTCAACTGTCAGCCTGGAGAATTCACATCTACCTAGCAGAAGCTAGGAGCTTCCTACTTGAAAGGCTTAGTTCAACGCTGGAAGCAACTATCATCTTCCGGCCGGATGATTTAATAATACCTGCCTGGGAGAAATGCTGAACTTCCGGTCGGAGAATGCAATTGTTCTTCGGAAAGGTTCAACTTCCGGCCGGAGAATTGAGAACTATCTAGCAGAAGCTCAGAACTTTCTAGTCCGAAGACTGAGTTCAACACTGGTAGTAACTATCATCCTCCGGCCGGCAGATTAATTAACATCTGCCTGGGTGAAATTCTCACCATCCGGTCGGAGGATGAAATTCTTAGTGGGAAAGTTTCAACATCCGGCCGGAGAATTAGTTTTGGGTCTAGATAGACTCATATGTGCTGGTCGGAGGACGTTGTGCTCATCTGAAAGTTCCAACTTCCGGCCGGAGAATTGTGATCTACCTAGCAGAAGCTCGAAATTTTCTAGTCAGAGGACTGTGTTCAATGCTGGTAGAAACTATCATCTTCCGGCCGGAAGATTCAATACTGCCTGGCTGGGAGAAATTCTCAACTTCCGGTCGGAGAATGCAATTCTTCTTGGGAACGTTTCAACTTCCCAGCCGGAGAATTGAGATCAACCTAGCAAAACCTGTGCGCTTTCTACTCGAAGGGGTTAGTTCAACACTGATAGAAACTACCACCTCCCGGCCGGAAGATTAAATAGAAACTGCCGGAGAGACATTCTGAACTTCCGGGCGGAGAATAATGCAATTTTCGGTGAGAAATTGTCAATTTCCGGCCGCAAGATTCGTAGACTCCCAACTTCTGGTGGGAGGAAATAGTTCTAGTTTCAGAAGTTCCTACTTTCCGGTCGGAAGTGTAGCCTTAACCCCAACCCAGCGACTGAAAATCTGGCTATAATACTTCAAATTATCACCCATCCGTCCACCCTCCAAAGTGCCAGAAAGATACCCACCCACAACCCAAATCCTTGAACAACCGTCCAGCCAGTGCATTCCATCCTCACAACGACAAATTTGCAGCTGGGCGGCTGCGTTTTCGCTTCCAATTGGCCAAAGAGCCTGCAGCGGGAGGATTCACAATGTGATTGAGCTCAGGTAGCCAAGCCACATCCTCATCAGCAACAACGCTTTGCTCGTAATCGGCACAGAGACCAAGGGCACGGGTTCGGATTACTTCAAGGTATCGCTGTTGTCTGGTAATCCTCTTTTGAAGCTTCCGTTCAAACTTTTGGAAGCCTGTTTTCGTCGTCGGGAAGCTTCTTGGATTTGGGCACCACATCTCACCATCGTCATCTGATTCCTCCCCGATATCGTCGATCATACGCTCGGCTTGAGGTGGGAGGATGGCATCCAGAGGACGGTAGCTGCTGCCACCACGCATAGGTGTCCGGGCACCATCTGTGCCGTCGGCTTGTTGGCCACATTCAACAACGCAACAACGTTTTGGGTTGCTTAATTTTATCGCCTCCTTTACCCATCCGGCAGCAGTATTGTTGTCAAAGATTGGGGTAACATTACGGGCGTACGGACCACCATTTCCATTTGGTTCCTCCAGGCAGTCCCAAAGCTCTCGGATTTTCCGGGTGGGGTCTGGCAGACCGGCGACTGCACCGTTCACGATGGAGAAAATGGTCGTGTCGACGATTGATGTCAGTATCGGAACTATCGATTCATCAACCCCAGGCCAGTGCCATGAGAATAGCTGAGTGTTGTTTTCACCCACACTCTTCCCAGCAATGTCGGGTTCCACATAGGCGATGGAAAAGCGAAATGGCTCGACAACGAAATCTTTCAAGGCGTCGCAACACACCTTTATCGGCGAAGACCTGTGAACCAAGGTTCCTTCCTCATCATCCTCTGGATCTACACATCATCAGGAAGAGCAACAGAAGCATTGGGGCGATGAAATACATACCAACCTGCACGAGTTTCCTCATCTTAGTCAGGGTTTCTTCAAATGTATTCTTCCTTCCGGGAAGGTCAACCTCCCCAAAGTTGTCCAGTGCTGCCCTGAGTTTCTGACCCTCGAGGTTAGTCTTGTCTGCCATATACCGTTTCCGAAGCGGCCTTTTAGACTCCAGTTCACTGATTCGAGTAACACAAGGATCAATTAGGAGATTTCATTGCTCGGGTCCAGCGCCTTGCTTGTTGATGATGCTCATGGACAGGGCAATCTCCCAGACGCGCTCCCTCATTTTATTATCCATCCATTGCGTTGTCAAGCCACCCTTATCCTGCCAAATCCCCATGGTTTTTGCTGCCCATTGGCTTACTCCAACACAGGCATTCTCAGCCCAGACACAGACTTGAAGAGTCGGCATCTGCATCGTTTTAGCATCTGTGACGACTGATTACAGCAACCAGAAGGCATGACATTACATTGTAGGTTGTCAACGGCGGTCAATCAGTGAGTGGTGGATATCGAATGCTTGTTACTCTACACAAGCGTCGGCAGTGTTGAATATATCGTAAAGGGTGATGCGATGCGGTAGCAGAGGTGAGGAGGGTGTGTCAAAGGTTCAGGAGATTGGACCTGAGGTGGGCAGGCAAGGCAAATATATATATGGGCTTGGAGGGTTTTCTTGATCCGGTGACATCATCTTGTCTGCAATTCAGCTAGGAGGCAATTTGCTTAGCATCATCTAAGCGCCCTGATTCGTCGACTGAATGCTTAAGATCATCACAAAGACAACGAAAAGCATGCTCTCCAGTCATATCACACTCGTTTGTCCATGCTCTAGTTGTTGTACCCCGCGATGACGTCGCTGAGTCGGTGTCACGGCGCAGATAGGTACAAGAATACTTAGAGATAATGGGAGGAGATTTTGGTGGTGTCAAAGGAATTGTATTACGGAAGGACGGAGACGTTGGAAGACGCGGAGGAAGCGGTAAGAGGGAGGCGGTATAATTTAGAAAGATAAAGAAGTGGGCTGAGGTGCTGCGACGTCGGGTGATGTGGCGTGGTTGTTATGATAAGAAATAGTGGAGTGGTGTGTAAGATCATGGGATGAGATTCGGACGGTACATCGGAGCATGAGGAATGGTTCCAGGGTGACGGACGGATTGTATAGAAAGCGAGTGTTGTTGGTGGTGGAGGATTTCCTTTTTCTTCTCTCTTTACTCGTTCTCTTGTATAGCAAAGCAAGTTACGACTTTGAAACAGCTTCGACTCTTGTCTTGTCTTGATTCCCTCGAAACGAACC
>Ga0307514_10002966_pt1 | contig 16819 bp, 13 predicted proteins | sample 16_EM_MG_FD_203088 | JGI IMG/M metagenome (GOLD analysis project Ga0307514, IMG submission 203088) | Populus trichocarpa ectomycorrhiza microbial communities from riparian zone in the Pacific Northwest, United States - 16_EM | ecosystem: Host-associated > Plants > Roots > Unclassified | place...
AAGGTTGGGTCTTGAATCCCGGCAACCATCGCCACTGCCATCCCCTCCATCATCCTGGGAACTGGCAGCACGCGACACCTTGATAGGCCGGGTTCGCGAATTCGGCCCTGCGTCGCTAAGTCGCTACGTTGACCAGCCAGACCGCGCCGCGGGTGCTCACCACCTGCGCCACTGCCCAGCCAGCCGCAAGGCCGGCTCAGCCAATCAACACCACCTGCTCCGCACCGGCCCTTCGCGCTCAAAAAGCACAAAACGGCGGCATTCGGCAAACAGCTGTCGGCTAAACCCAAGGAGTATAGCAGGCTGGCAAGCCCGATCCGGGCCGCACATGTCAAGCCATGTGCCGGGGCCGGGTTGCACGGACCCCACGAACGCCGCCAAGCTGCGCCCGTCGCCGGCAGCAGCGGCAGCGCACAGGCACAATGCTGCCGCTTGACAGGTGGTTACCCGATGGCACGGCTGCACACTTTTGCCCCCTGCGCGCAAACCACGCTCGGCTCAGAGCCCTGTCGCGCCCACAAGCGCCGACCCGCTGCGCTTGCGGTCACGCGCTGCTGACGGTGTCGCCGGCCTTCTCGCCTCATCCGATTTTCCCACCTTCTCGCCCTCCCCTCCTTGTTGTTCGTGCGCCCGGCGCCATCTGCCCTGTGATCACCTGCCTCGCCAACGCCCCAGGCCCCGCCTTTCCATTCAGGAGCTGCGCATGCATGTCGCAGTGATCGGCGCCGGCATCAGTGGCGTGAGCAGTGCATTGGCGCTCGCGCGGGCAGGCCACAGGGTCGAAGTCTTCGAACAGCACGGCAGCATCGCTGCGGGCGCCAGCTTTGCCGACGCAGGCCTGATGCTCCCGATCGCCCTGCAAGCCCTGGTCCGGCCGCGCCGTGGCTGGCGCAAGCTGACTGCGTGGCTGGGCGGACCGAAAGCCACCGTCACCGCATCGCAGCAGGCCCAGCGCGATACCCAGCGCCTGCTCGCGCTGGCCAGCGCCTCGTTGCTGCAGGAGCTGACGCCTGCGCTGCACCTGGACCACGCGCACAGCCAGGGCTGGACCCTGCTGCTGCGCACCGAGAAGGAACTGAAGGCGCTGGCACCAGACCTGTCGCAACTGGCCAGCGCCGGCATTGCCCATTCGCTGCTCGATGCCTCGCAGATCCGCCAGTTCGAACCCGCCTTGAATCCCGAGGCTCCGCTGCATGCCGCGCTGCACCTGCCAGGCGCACCGGTGGTCAACACCCGCCAGCTGAGCCAGCAGCTGCGCATGGCCGCCCAGCGGGCGGGCGCCCGCTTTCACCTGGACAGCAGCGTGCAGCGCATCACGCCCGGCCAGCCGGTCCAGTTGCACTGGCAGCGCAGCAACCCGCCGCCCCGCGCCGCCGCAAGCGACGGCGACACCCGGCCTGAACTGCCACCCGAGATCGGCACCCCCAGCGGCAGCGGGCGCTTCGACGCGGTGCTGCTGTGCGGCGGCCTGGGCAGCACCGGCCTGCTGCGTGAGCTGGGCCTCAAGCTGCCGCTGCGCGCGGCTGGCGGCTGCTCGCTGACGGCACCCATGAGCCTGCCCGAGGCCATGCCCGACCCCGGCCCCCGCAGCGCACTGACCGATGCCCAGCAGCAGATCACACTGACCCGCCTCGGGGACAGGGTGCGGGCCACCGCCATGTGGTCAGAGCCAGACGCCAGGCAGCAAGCAGAGACGGAGACGGTCGAGCGGCTGTATGCCGCGCTGGACCTCTGGTTCCCTGGCGCCGCCAAGCACGGCCACCACCCGGTCTGGCAAGCCAGCCGCGTGGCACCCGCCGACGGCGCGCCCGTGCTTGGCGCCAGTGGCCTGCCCGGCCTGTGGCTGAACCTGGGCCACCCGGACCACGGCACCGCCCTGGCCATGGGCGCCGCCAGCGCGCTCACCACCATGATCTCCGGCGGCACCCCGCTGATCGACTGCAGCGCCCTCAGTCCACAGCGCTGGCGCTGAGTCAGCGCGCTCAGCAGGCGGCGCTGGCGTTGAGCCGGCGCGGTGTTAGGCTGGCCCGACCATGCGCCAGCCTTCCCCTCCATTGCCCGCAGCAGCCCTGCATGACGCACTGACCGGCGGACCCGCCTGGCTGCACGACAGCGCAGCCTCGCGCTCACTGGAGACGCAGGCACTCGCGCAGCAGCCCGCACCCGGCCACCTGATGGCCCTTGCCGGGCTTTCAGTGGCTCGCCTGGCGCTGGCCATCACGCCACGCATGCATGCCGACCAGGGTTGCGTCTGGGTGCTGGCCGGCCCTGGCAACAATGGCGGTGATGGCCTGGTGGCCGCGCGGCAATTGCACCAGGCCGGACGGCGGGTGCGGGTGGTGCAGGTCGGTGACACAGGCCGGCTGCCGGCGGATGCGCGCCAGGCCTTCGAGGCCGCACGCGATGCCGGCGTGCCCTTCTCCGACGCGCCGCCAGCATCCGGCGCCTCCCGCGAAGACCTGATCGTGGACGCGCTGCTGGGCCTGGGCCAAAGCCGACCGCCCGACGGTCCGATCGCCACGCTGGTCGCGTGGCAACGCCAGCAAGCCGGCACGCTGACCCTGGCCGTGGACCTGCCGACCGGCTTGTGCGCTGACACAGGCCGTGTGCTGGACCCGAGCGGCGAGCTGGCCGTGCAGGCGCAGCACACGCTGTCGCTGCTGACACTCAAGCCCGGCTTGTTCACCCATCACGGCCGCGACCTGGCCGGCCGCATCTGGCTGGACACCCTGGGCCAGACCGACGCGGCGTTGGCCGCAGGCGCCAGCGCAGGGCTGCTGCGCAGCGAAGCGGCGCAAGCCGCATGGCCTGCGCGCCACCATGCACAGCACAAGGGCAGCTTTGGCGACCTTTGGGTCATCGCCGGAGCGCAGGGCATGACCGGCGCCGCCTGGCTCGCCGCCCGCGCGGCGCTGGCGGGCGGCGCCGGCCGCGTCTACCTGGCAGCACTGTCAGGCGCGACCGAGGTCGACCCGCTGTGGCCCGAGCTGATGCAGAGAACCACCGCCGACTGGCAGAAGCCGGGCGTGCTGGAGGCGGCCACCGTGGTCTGCGGTTGCGGCGGCGGAGGAACAATCGCCGCGCTGTTGCCCGAAGTGCTGGCACGCGCCGGCAGGCTGGTGCTGGACGCGGACGCCCTGAACGCCATCGCGGCGAGCGACGCCTTGCTGCGCGCACTGCAGCAGCGCCGCTCCGCCGGGCTCGCCAGCGTGTTGACGCCGCACCCGCTCGAAGCCGCGCGGCTGGCAGGTGTCCAGACAGCAGAGATCCAGCAGCATCGGCTGCAGGCCGCTCAAGCACTCGCACTGCGCTGTGGCAGCGTGGTGCTGCTCAAGGGCGCCGGCACGGTGATCGCCGGGCCGGCAGCCATGACCTGCGTCAACGCCAGCGGCAACGCCAGGCTGGCCACGCCGGGCAGCGGTGACGTGTTGGCAGGCTGGCTGGGCGCAGCCTGGTCCGCCATGCCGACGCCAAACGCGAATGCGGCCGACACTGATCAACGCTGGCAAGCCGCCACGCTACTGGCCATGCAGGCCGCCGGCGCGGCAGCCTGGGTCCATGGTGCGGCAGCGGAAATCGCCCCAGGCGATCTGCGGCTGCCGCTGCGTGCCAGTCAGCTGGTGGCGGCCATGACACAGCTCCTGCAGCCCGCACCCTGAGGCGCTGCCACGGACCGCCGGCCTTCAAGCGCCGCTGGTGCGGGACTTGGCGGGTTTGCCGCCTTTCGCAGGCTTGCCGGTAGCCGCAGCCTTGCGGGCGGCGCCCTTGCCTGCCGTGCCGCGCGCCGAACCCTTGGAAGCCCTGGCCGACTTGGCCGCGCTGGTCACGCGGCGCTGCGCGCGGTCGGCCGCCTGGACCTCGGCCAGTTCGTCAACCGCCTTCGTTTCACCCCGCGCCGGAGTGCGCCCCTTGACCGGCGGTCGATCAGCTTCGTTTTCGCGGATCATGCGGAAGTCGATGCGGCGACCGTCCAGGTCCACGCGGCTGACCTGGATGCGCACCCGTGCACCGATGGCGTAACGCACGCCCGTGCGTTCACCACGCAACTCCTGGCGCGCCTCGTCGAAGCGGAAGTACTCGCCACCCAGCTCGGTGATGTGCACCAGGCCGTCGACGTACAGCGCGTCCAGCGTAACGAACACGCCGAAGGTCGTCACTGCGCTGACGGTGCCAGAGAATTCCTCGCCCAGGCGCTCGCGCATGTAGCGGCACTTCAGCCAGGCTTCGACGTCGCGCGAGGCTTCGTCCGCCCGGCGTTCATTGGCACTGCAATGCGCGCCCGCACCGTCCCATGCCGCCTGCTCGGCGGCAGACACCCTGGGCGGCTTGGTCGGTGGCGTGCCGGGCTTGGCGCCCGCGACCAGCGAGCCGCTGCTCAGCTGAAAGCGCTTGCCCTGCAGGATGGCCTTGATGACCCGGTGCACCAGCAGGTCGGGGTAACGGCGGATCGGGCTGGTGAAATGGGTGTATGCCTCATACGCCAGGCCGAAGTGGCCGCCGTTGTCGGGCGTGTACAGCGCCTGCTGCATCGAGCGCAGCAGCATCGCGTGGATCTGCGCCGCGTCAATGCGGTCCTTGGTCGCCGTCGCGATGGCCTGGTATTCGGCCGGCGCCGGATCCTCGCTGATCGTCATGCCCACGCCGACGCTTTTGAGGTAGTTTTGCAGCGTCAGGCGCTTCTCGGGCGTGGGGCCATCGTGAACACGGAACAGGCTCGGATGCTGGGCTTGGGCAATGAAGTCCGCCGCGCAGACGTTGGCCGCCAGCATGGCTTCTTCAATCAGCCGGTGCGCCTCAGTGCGCACCCGCGGCACGATCTTCTCGATGCGACCGTTTTCGTCGCAGACGATTTGCGTTTCGGTGGTTTCGAAGTCCACCGCACCGCGCAGCTGACGCGATTTCAGCAGTGCGCGATAGACCTCGTGCAGGTGCAGCAGGTGCGGCAGCACCGCGGCACGCTTCGCAGCCTCCGGGCCACGGGTGTTGCCCAGCGCCGCGGCAACCTCGGTGTAGGTCAGCCGCGCCTGCGAGCAGATCACCGCCGGGTAGAACTGGTAGGCCGTGACGTCGCCATGCTCGTCGACCAGCATGTCGCAGGCCATCGTCAGGCGGTCGACTTCCGGATTCAGCGAACACAACCCGTTGGACAGCTTCTCCGGCAGCATCGGGATCACCCGGCGTGGGAAATAAACCGAGGTCGCGCGCTCGTAGGCGTCCACGTCCAGCGGCTCGCCCGGCTTCACGTAGTGCGACACATCGGCAATGGCGACGATCAGGCGCCAGCCGCTCACCGCTGTGCGACCACGGCCACTCTGGTAAGGCTCGCAGTAGACCGCGTCGTCAAAGTCGCGAGCGTCTTCGCCGTCGATGGTGACCATCGGCACGTCGCGCAAATCGATGCGCTGCTTCAGGTCGACCGCGCGCAGCTTGTCCGGCAGTCCTGCCGCCTGGGCCAGCGTTTCGGCCGAGAAGCGGTGCGGCACCTCGTACTTGCGCACGGCGATCTCGATCTCCATGCCCGGGTCGTCGATCTGGCCCAGCACCTCGGTCACGCGGCCCACCGGCTGCGAATACATCGAGGCCGGCTCGGTCAGTTCCACCGCCACGACCTGCCCGGCCACCGCATTCGCAATCCCGTTTTTCGGGACCAGGATGTCCTGGCCGTAGCGCCGGTCTTCCGGCGCCACCAGCCAGATGCCGTTTTCCTGCAGCAGGCGGCCGATGATGGGCGTCTTGCGGCGCTCCAGGATGTCAACGACCCGCCCTTCGGGCCGGCCCTTGCGGTCCAGCCGCGCCACGCGCACGAGCACGCGGTCACGGTGCAGCACGGCCCGCATTTCCTGCGGCGGGAGATAGATGTCAGGTTCTCCGTTGCCACGCTGCACGAAGCCGTGTCCGTCGCGGTGGCCGAGGACGATGCCCTCGATGTCGTTCAGCATGACGCCTGCCGTCGCGGCGGCGCTTGTATTGTTTTTGGCTTTAATGGTATAGTCCTATCTTTCGGCTGGCGCGCAATGCGCAGCCGAGATCTGTGCAGTAAAACGTTCTTGAATATGCTGTTTCAAACGGCCTTCCAAAACGTACTGCGCATGCCCAGGTGGCGGAATTGGTAGACGCACTAGTTTCAGGTACTAGCGGGTAACTCCGTGGAGGTTCGAGTCCTCTCCTGGGCACCAAGCATAACAAGAACGAAGAAGAACAAAAAAGGCCGGCACGAAAGTGCTGGCCTTTTTGCTTTGCGCCTTCGTGCCTTGTACTTTCATCTTCAGGGCGGCGTGCATCGCACGCCGCCGAATGCGAGTCCAGGTCCAGCTCAGACCGCAAACGCGGGTCAGACTGCAAACTTCTTCGCCAGCCCTTCGGGCCTCAGGCTGTCGTACTCTTCGAACGGCTGGTGAATCCAGGGGCTGGTTGCCAGCATTTCGACGTAGTAGTCCGGCATGTAGCTGGACACGGCCTTGGTCCAGATGACCGCGGAGCGCAGCTCCTGGATCTGCGGCAGGCCACGCAGCCTGTCCACCACGGCCTTCAAGGTCTCGCCGGAGTCGGACAGGTCGTCCACCAGCAGCACCCTGCCCGCCAGCTCACCCTTGGGCATGGTGATGTACTTGGCCATGTCCAGCCGGCCCTGGATGGTGCCGGCTTCGGCCCGGTAGGAACTGGTCGACATGATGGCCAGCGGCTTGTCGAAAACACGCGACAACACGTCGCCCGGGCGCATGCCGCCACGCGCCAGGCAAAGGATCTGGTCGAACTGCCAGCCCGACTCATGCACCTGGATCGCCAGGCGTTCGATCAGCAGGTGGTAGTCGTCCCAGGACACGTACAGGTGTTTGCCATCGTCAGTCAGCATGCGGTCTCCGGCGGGTTGGCGGTGGGCAATGAAAAGGCGATCAGGATCACATCAGGCCTGGTACGGATGGCGCAGCAGGATGGTGTGGTCGCGGTCCGGGCCGGTGGACACCATGTCGATCGGCGCGCCGATGTGGGCCTGCACTCGCTCCAGGTAGCGGCGCGCGTTTTCCGGCAGCTTGTCCCATTCGGTGATGCCGAAGGTGCTGCCTTCCCAGCCCGGGAAGGTCTCGTACACCGGCTCGCAGGCGGCAATGTCGTCCGCGTCCAGCGGCAGGATGTCGATGGCCTGACCGTCCAACCGGTAACCGACGCAGACCTTGATCTCGCTCAGGCCGTCCAGCACATCCAGCTTGGTGATGCACAGACCGGACACACCGTTGATGATGATGGAACGCTTCAGCGCTGCCGCGTCCAGCCAGCCGCAGCGGCGCGGGCGGCCGGTCACGGTGCCACGCTCCTGGCCCACGGTCGACAGGTGATGGCCAACGGTGCCCGGCTCGTCCATCGGCAGCTCGGTCGGGAACGGACCGGAGCCCACACGCGTGGTGTAGGCCTTGGTGATGCCCAGGATGTAGTGCAGCATCTGCGGGCCAACGCCCGAGCCCGCGGCGGCATTGCCGGCCACACAGTTGCTGGAGGTCACGTACGGGTAGGTGCCGTGGTCGATGTCCAGCAGCGTGCCTTGCGCGCCCTCGAACAGGATGTTGGCGCCAGTCTGGTGGGCCTTGTGGATCAGGTAGCCCACGTCGGCCATCATGGGCTTCAACACCTCGGCCATCTTCATCGCCTGGTCGAAGATGGGCTGGAATTCCAGCGCGCTGCCCTTCAGGTAACCAGTGAGCGCGAAGTTGTGCAGTTCCAGCAGTTCCTTCAGCTTCTTCGCGAAACGTTCCGGATGCTTCAGGTCCTGCACGCGCAATGCGCGGCGGGCGACCTTGTCTTCGTAGGCCGGGCCGATGCCCTTGCCGGTGGTGCCGATCTTGCCGGCGCCACTGGTTTCGCGCATCGATTCACGCGCCTTGTCGACCTCGACGTGGAACGGCAGGATCAGCGGGCAGGATTCGCTGATGAACAGCCGCGAACGCACGTCCAGACCGGCCTTTTCCAGGCGCTCGATCTCGCTGAGCAAATGCGTCGGGTCGACCACCACGCCGTTGCCGATGTAGCAGGCCACGCCGTCGCGCATGATGCCCGAAGGGATCAGTTGCAGCGCCGTCTTGACGCCGCGGATCACCAGCGTGTGGCCCGCATTGTGGCCACCCTGGAAGCGGGCCACGCCCTGGGCGTGGTCGGTCAGCCAGTCAACGACCTTGCCCTTGCCTTCGTCGCCCCATTGGGTACCGACGACAACGACGTTGCGGCCGCGCAAGATGGTCGCGGCTGAAGAATTGCCTTGTTGCATGGCGTTCTAGCGAGTTCTCAAAAGTTGTTCATCTCGGTGCAGCGGCGGTTTCGCCAAAGGCTCAAAGCGCGCGCAACACCCACTGTCCGTCGACCTCGCACAGCGCACGGTCGCAGTTGAATTCTTCGGTCTGGTCGGCGTGGCCCGGCAGCATGCAGACCACTGTTTCGCCCCGGGTGCGCAAGGCACGCACCGCCGCTCGCAGGCCCGGATCTTCGCCCCAGGGCGCACGCACGGCAGCGTGCGGAGGCACGCTGCCTGCCACGCTGGCGAGGTTCTTCAGATCCAGGCTGCAGCCGACAGCCGGTCGGTTGCGGCCGAAGACCGCACCCACCTCGTCGTAGCGCCCGCCACGCACCAGCACATTGGGTGACCCATGGCCATACACCGCAAAGCGGGTGCCGCTGTAGTACGCGTAGCCGCTCATGTCGGAGAGGTCGAAGCCGACCCGGACATCCGGATAGGCTTGGCGGATGTGGCCCGACAGCCAGGCCAGATCATCCAGCGCCGCATTGATGGGCGCGCGCGCCGGCAGGCGTTTGCGGGCCTCGGCCAGCACTTCGTCGCCGCCGTAGAGGTCCAGCAAGGCAGCCAGGCCATCGCGCGTGGCCGCCGGGCAGTCGCGGGCGATCTGGCGCACGGTGCTGCCATCCTTGGCAGTCAGCGCGGCGACCAGTTCGGTCAGCGCCATGGTGTCCAGGGTCACGCCGGCCAGCACCGAACGCACCACGCGGGCGTCGCCCAGGTCCAGCATCAGGCCCGACAGCTTGGCAGCCTGCAGCCCGTCCAGTGCAAGTTCGATGATTTCGAGGTCGGCTTCCAGGCCTGCGTGGCCAAACAGCTCGACACCCAGTTGCAGCGGCTCGCGCGTGGCGTGCAGGCCGGCCGGGCGGGTGTGCAGCACGGGGCCGCAATAGCAAAGACGGGTCACGCCTTCGCGGTTCAGCAGGTGGGCGTCAATGCGCGCAACCTGGGGCGTGGTGTCGGCCCGCAGTCCGAGGGTGCGGCCGCTGAGCTGGTCCACCAGTTTGAAGGTCCGCAAGTCCAGCTCGCGGCCGGTACCGGAAAGCAGGGACTCCAGGTGTTCGAGCAAGGGCGGCATGACCATCTCGAACCCATATGCGCGCGCCAGATCCAGCCACTGGCGGCGCAATTCCTCGATGCGCCTGGCCTCTGCGGGCAAGACGTCAGCAATGTGCTCTGGCAACAGCCAAGCAGAGGACATGAAAATGCACCGGGGGTTAAAACCGGCATTGTACAGGTCACCCCCTACAAACGAAGCCGGTCGCGCCGATGCTGGTCAGCTTCGGAACAGCAGCAACAGCACGAGGCCCAGCACCATGCTGCTCAGGCCCAGGAATCGGATCTGCTTGTCGCCCAGCTGCGTGGCCCGCAGGAACAGCTCCCGCCAGATGCCTGGATTGAGGAAGGGCAGCAAGCCCTCCATCACCAGCATCAGGGCCAGCGCGGTCCACATCACGTCACTCATGCGCCCTCACCCGCCTCCATCGCCCCGCATCGCCAGAGACCCAGCCGGCCCAGGCGCAGGCTTCACTTGCGCGCCGGTGACGCCGCCGGAGCCGCGCCGGCACCGCGCATGGCCTTGAAGAAGTCAGAGCTCGGGTCCACCACCATCACGTCATTGCGACTGCGGAAGCTGGAGCGGTAAGCCTCCAGGCTGCGGTAGAACTGCGCGAACTGTGGATCGCGGCTGAACGAGGCGGCATACAGGCTGGACGCCTCGGCATCGCCCTCGCCCTTGATCTTCTGCGCGTCACGGTAGGCCTCGGCCATGATCACCTGACGCTGGCGGTCGGCATCGGCGCGGATCTTTTCGCCTTCGGCCTGGCCTTGCGAGCGCAGCTCGTTGGCCACCTGCTGCCGCTCGGACTGCATGCGGCGGTAGACCGAGTCGGTGATGCTGGCGACGAAGTCAACGCGCTTGATGCGCACGTCCTGGATCTCGATGCCGAAGGACTTGGCTTCGTCGGCCAGGCGGGCCTTGACGTCGCTCATCACCTTCTCACGCTCGGTGGCCAGCACGCCGCCAACGGTGCGCTTGGTCACCTCTTCATTGAAGGCCGCCTGCACGACCGGGCTCAAGCGGTTTTCCAGGCTGCGCATGTCCACGCCGTTGTTGCGAATGAACTGCCGCGGCTCGGTGATGCGCCACTTGATCAGCCAGTCGATCACCAGGCTCTTCTTCTCGGCCGTGAAGATGGGCCGGGTTTCCGGGCTGTCCAGGGTCTGGATGCGGCGGTCCAGCATCACCAGGTTCTGGAACGGCGGCGGCAGCTTGAACTTCAGCCCGGGCTCGACGATGACTTCCTTGATCTCGCCGAGCGAATACACCACGGCGATCTGCCGCTGGTCCACCACGAAGAGCATGGACGAAGCCAGCATCAGCGCGACCAGCACGCCACCTGCAATCAGTGCTAAACGATTCATGTTCAGGTTCTCGTTTTTCTAGGCAGGCCGTGACTCAGCGCGATTCGCGATCACGCGAACGGGCGCTGTCACGGACGCGGTTGTCGCTGGCGGCCGGTACGTCGGACTGCACTGCCGTGGCCGGCGCTGAGGTCGCCCCCGAAGCCGAGCCGACCGCGCCGCCACCTGCTTGCTGCATCAGCTTGTCCAGCGGCAGATACAGCAGGTTGGAACCGTTGCGGCTGTCCACCATGACCTTGCTGACGTTGCTGTAGACCTCGCGCATGGTGTCGATGTAGAGCCGGTCGCGGGTGACGGCGGGTGCCTTCTGGTATTCGGCATAGACGGAATTGAAGCGCTGCGAATCGCCTTCGGCGGTCGCGATCACGCTGGCCTTGTAGCCCTCCGCCTCCTCGTGCAGCCGCGCGGCCGTGCCCTGCGCCTTCGGGATCACGTCGCTGGCGTAGGCCTGGCCTTCATTCTTGAAACGGTCGCGGTCGGCACCGGCCTTGAAGGCGTCGTCGAACGAAGCCTGCACTTGCTCGGGCACCTGCACGTTCTGCAGGTTCACGTTCTTGATCAGCACGCCGGCCTCCAGCTTGTCGAGCTGGGCCTGGACGGACTTGACCAGCTCGGCGGCGATCGCGTCACGGCGCTCGTAAAGCACTTGGTCGACCCGGCTGCGGCCGACGATCTCGCGCACCGCAGATTCAGCCGCCTGGCGCACCGCTTCGTCGGTGTTCTTGTTCTGGAACAGGTATTGGCGCGCATCCTTCAGCGTGAACTGCACGGTGAAGCGGATGTCGACGATGTTCTCGTCCTGCGTGAGCATCGAGGAGTCACGCAAACCGGTCGCCTGCGCCACCGATTGACCCCCGACCTCGACCGAACGCAGCTGCGTGGTCGGCACGATCTCGTGCGCCTGGACGGGATACGGCATGCGCCAACGCAGACCCGCTTCCAGCGTGCTGCTGTAACGGCCAAAAGTGGTCACCACAGCCTGGTGGCCTTCCTGCACGATGAACACGCCGCTGCCGGCCCAGATCAGCACCACCACCGCGGCGATCAGGCCGACGCCGATGCCGGCACTTTTCATGTCCGGCTGGAAGCCGTCCGGCCCGCTGCCGCCCGGTGGCGTGGACTTGCCGCCAAACAAGTTGGACCACTTGCGATTGAAGTCGCGCCAGAGCTCGTCCAGGTCAGGCGGGCCGTCGTTGCGGCCATTGCTCAGCACCACGGTCGCGCCGGCCGGGCTGGGCCGCTTGCGCTGCAACGAGCCGAACAACAAGGCCTGGCTGGCACTTGCCAGGGCTGACAGTCGGCCGAAGAATCCGGCCCGTTGGGGAAGTTCACGCATGGTCATGCCATTCGGAGAAAGGTCGGAAAACGTCAGGGGGAGCTCAAGCGCCGTCGTGGCCGGTCAGTCTACCGGCCAGGCGTCGTCGGATTCACCTTCGCCGCGCACCGCCGCCACCGCTCGCCCATCAGGCAAGGTGGTGACGACGCCGCGCGGATTCAAGTCGGGCGCAGGTGCGGCGTACTCGGCAATCAGCTGGCGCAGCAGGTCCAGGCCTTCGCCGGTCCTGGCGCTGACAAACACCCGTGGCACACGTTGGCCGTTGGCACGCGTCAGTTCATCGCGAAGCTGGCGCGGCCGCTGGCTGGACTCGATCATGTCCAGCTTGTTGTAGACCAGGACCTGCGGCAAGCCGTCGGCACCGATTTCTTCCAGCACCCGCTCGACCTCGGCCTGCTGGTCCTGGAGATGCGGGCCAGCGGCGTCGATCACGTGCAGCAGCACATCGGCGTCGGCCGCCTCCTGCAGCGTGGCGCGGAAAGCCTCGACCAGCTTGTGCGGCAGGTCGCGGATGAAGCCGACCGTGTCGGACAGCGAGACCGAACGCCCGGCTTCGCCGAGGTACAGCGAACGTGTCGTCGTGTCGAGGGTCGCGAACAGCTGGTCGGCAGCGTAAGTGCGGGCCTTGGTCAGTGCATTGAACAGCGTGGACTTGCCGGCATTGGTGTAGCCGACCAGCGAGACGCTGTAGGTGCCGCTGCGCTCGCGCGCGCGCCGCTGGGTGCTGCGCTGCCGCTTGACCTTGACCAGCCGCTCCTTGATCGCCTTGATGCGGTCGCCGATCATGCGGCGGTCCAGCTCGATCTGGGCTTCGCCAGGGCCACCGCGCACGCCGGTACCGCCTTGCTGGCGCTCCAGGTGGCTCCAGCGGCGAACGAGGCGGGTCGACAGGTATTGCAGCCGGGCCAGTTCGACCTGCAGCTTGCCTTCGTGGCTTTGCGCGCGGGCCGCGAAGATCTCGAGGATCAGCGCTGTGCGGTCAGACACCGGCACGCCGAGGTGACGCTCCAGGTTGCGCTGTTGCGCAGGCGACAGGGCCTGGTCGAAGATCACGCCGTGGGCGCCATGGGCCTGTACCAGCAGCTTGATCTCATCAGCCTTGCCTGAGCCGACAAACAGCGCCGGGTCGGGCGACTTGCGTCTGGCGACCACGCGCGCGACAGCCAGGTCGCCAGCCGATTCGGCCAGCAACGCCAGCTCATCCAGCGTGGCCTCAAAAGAAGAACCCGGACCCAGGTCCACGCCCACCAGCACCGCGCGGGGCTGGTTGGCATTGACCTGGTCCGGGGCGGACGCGGGGGCGCTCACGGCATCATCCGGTGGCGCCGGTCGGCAATGAGGAAACGGGGAAAGGGCTTCAGTTGGTTTCGCCCGCGTCAGCGGCGTGGAAGTTGACCGCGCGGCCCGGCACGACGGTGGAAATGGCGTGCTTGTAAACCATTTGGGTCACGGTATTACGCAGCAGCACGACATATTGGTCGAACGACTCGATGTGCCCTTGCAGCTTGATACCGTTGACCAAATAAATGGACACCGGCACATGCTCCTTGCGCAGGAGGTTCAGGAAGGGGTCTTGCAGGAGTTGCCCTTTGTTGCTCACGATATGCTCCGTGTTGGAAAGATGAAGACGGCTTGCACGTTAACACAGGCCGCCCGGCGCCACATTGCGTGGCACCAAGAGTCAGTGTTCGTTTTCAGCAAATGGGTTCCCTGAAAGTTTCATCTGAATGCGCAAAGGCGTGCCCACCAGCTTGAAATGTTCCCGGAAACGCCCTTCGAGATAGCGTTTGTAGACTTCGGTGACGTGCTCCAGCGAATTGCCGTGGATCACGATGATGGGAGGATTCATGCCCCCCTGGTGCGCATAACGCATCTTCGGCCGGTAGGCCCCTACGCGCTTGGGATTCTGGTGCTCCACCGCCTCATGCAAAAGGCGCGTCAGCACGGGCGTGGGCATCTTGCAGGTGGCGGACGCATGCGCGTCGGCAATCGCCTTCCACAGCGGGCCCAGGCCCTGGCGCCGCAGCGCCGAGATGTTCAGCAGCGGCGCGAACTTCAGGAAGGCCAGGCGGGACTCGATCGAGCGCTCCAGCGTCTGGCGCTGGTAGCTGTCGATGGCATCCCACTTGTTGATGGCAATCACCACCGCCCGTCCGGAATCGAGGATGTAGCCGGCGATGTGCGCATCCTGCTCGCTGACACCTTGCGTCGCGTCGATCATCAGCACGACCACGTTGGCATCGGCAATCGCCTGCAGCGTCTTGACGACCGAGAACTTCTCGATCGCCTCGAAGACCTTGCCCTTGCGCCGCAGGCCCGCGGTGTCGATCAGCTCGAAGCGCTGTCCGTCACGCTCCAGCGGCACCTTGATGGCGTCGCGCGTGGTGCCGGGCATGTCGAAGGCGATCAGGCGCTCCTCGCCCAGCCAGGTGTTGATCAGCGTGGACTTGCCGACGTTCGGCCGGCCGGCCACCGCCAGGCGGATCGGACCATCGGCCTCGTCCTCGGGCTCATCCTCGTCTTCGGGGAAGTCTTCCAGCGCGGCTTCCAGCAGGCTGCGAATGCCCTGCCCATGCGCCGCCGAGATGGGGTGCGGCTCGCCCATGCCCAGTTCGTAGAACTCGGCCAGCAGTGGCGATTCCTGCATGCCTTCGGCCTTGTTCACCGCCAGCAGCACGCGCTTGTTGGCCTGGCGCAGGAAGCGGGCAATGTCGTGGTCCTGCCCGGACAAGCCGCTGCGCACGTCGACGACAAACACCACCACGTCGGCCTCGGCCACGGCCTGGCGCGTCTGGCGCGCCATTTCCTTGACGATGCCGGTCGTGCTGTCGGGCTCGAAGCCGCCGGTGTCGACGACGATGAATTCACGGTTGCCGAGACGGCCGTCGCCATAGTGGCGGTCGCGTGTCAGTCCGGAGAAATCGGCCACGATCGCGTCGCGGCTCTTGGTCATCCGGTTGAACAGGGTCGACTTGCCAACATTGGGCCGGCCGACAAGGGCAATCACGGGTTTCAAGCCAGGCCTCGGGTCAAATCAGTCATTCAGGACGGAAGCCGAACAAGCCGCCATTGCGGGTCGTCACGACCATCGTGGTGTCGGACAGCACCGGCACGCCGATCACCGCCGAGCCGTCGGTCGGCAGACGCAGCAGCGGCGTGCCGGCGTCACGCGACAGGAAGTGCACCTGGCCTTCGAAATCACCGAACACCACCGTCTTGCCGACCGAGATCGGCGCGCTCAGGCTGCGGTTCAGGAAGCGTTCGTTGGTCCAGACAGTGCTGCCGTCGCGACGGCGGCGGGCGCTGATGCGGTCCGAAGCGTCTGCGCTGAACACGTAGTCAGCATCGGCCGCCACGCTTTGCACGCCGCCGCCAGGCATGGTCCACAGCACTGCGCCACGGTCCACATCGACGCAGCCGACGCCGGTCTGGAACGCACGCATGCACAGCACATTGCCATTGCGGGCCGGCGGGCCGACCAGGTCGGACAGGCGCTCGACCTCGTTGGTGCCGCGCGGCGTGGCCACGGTGGCTTCCCAGCGCACATTGCCCTGGGTCGGGTCCAGGCCCAGCAGACGCGAGCCCTGGGCGGCCAGCAGCGTGTCCTTGTAGGCGGCCAACACCGAAGACTGGGCCAGCGTCAGCGCGTCACCGGGACGGCGCAGCGTCCAGAGCTTGTGGCCGTCCAGCACGTCATAGGCCGAGACGGCGCGGTCCACGCTCATCACGAACACGCGCTCGCCCGCCACCAGCGGCGCGGTCACCACGCGGGCGTCCAGCCGGGCCTTCCACTTGTCCTTGCCAGCGTCCAGCACGACGAGTTCATTGTCCTGCGTGACCACCGCGGCAAAACGCCCGTCGCTGCCAACACCGGCGCTGAGCTTGCCGTCCACCCGGGTGCGCCAGATTTCGCGGCCGGTCGCGGCCTCCACCGCCACCACGCTGCCATTGTCGGAGGCGGCGAAGACCTTGCCGTCGCGCACGACGGTGGCCATTGGGAAGCTGACATCGCTGCCCAGTGGCAGGCGCCAGACCTGGCGGCCGGCGATCTGCGGCTGGACCGGCTGCAGCGGCGCGGGCGGCGCCTTGTCGCTGGAACAACCGGCCAGGCCGAGCGAGGCGGCGGCCAGCACGCCCAGCAAGCCACCGGACAGCCAGCGGTTCAGCGCGCCGTTCATTTGGCGGCCCCGGAAGCGGCCGGCGCAGGTGCGGCGGCCTGGGCGGTCAGCTTGGCGTCGATCACGCGACGGTAGTCCTGCTTCTCATCCATCGCCTTCCAGGCCTTCTGCCAGGCAGCCACGGCCTCGGCCGTCTTGCCCTGGGCCATCAGCACGTCGCCACGCCTGTCGTCGGCCAGCGCGGCGAATTCGGGCGACTTCACGGCATCGACCTGCTTCAGTGCTTCGTCATAGGCCTTCTTGTCGATCAGCAGCGCGGCCAGGCGCAGGTGTGCCAGCGCCTGGTAGTCGTCGTCGCTGGCCTGCGTGGCCACCCACTCGAGCGTGGCCTGCGCGGCATCGGCCTGGCCCTTGTCGGCCTGGACATGCGCCGCCAGCAGGCCGCCTTGCTGGGCGAAGGTGGTGCGCGGGAAGCGCTGCTTCAGGTCATTGAAGACCAGTGCGGCCTTGGCGGCGTCACCAGCCTGCACGGCATGATCAAGTTCGTCGAACATGGTGCCGGCCTTGGCGGCCTGGTCACGCTGGTAGTAATTCCAGCCGTTCCAGCCGGCGAAGCCGGCCAGCACCAGCGTCAGCGTCCAGGTGATCAGGTTGCCATAC
>Ga0307514_10002967_pt1 | contig 16817 bp, 21 predicted proteins | sample 16_EM_MG_FD_203088 | JGI IMG/M metagenome (GOLD analysis project Ga0307514, IMG submission 203088) | Populus trichocarpa ectomycorrhiza microbial communities from riparian zone in the Pacific Northwest, United States - 16_EM | ecosystem: Host-associated > Plants > Roots > Unclassified | place...
TTTTTGCCGGTTGGCAGGGGCGGGAGTGAGAGTGAGGAAGGAAAGGCTGAAGGAGATGGGGGAAGGGTGGAGGGGAGGTGAGAATGAGGGTGGGGGCTGGGTGATCTGAAGGTTATAAGAGTTACATATTACATAGATATTGGCTTGATATCAACTCATCCAGCAGTGGAGGTAAGGTAGCTAGCTACACAACATAGCTCCATAAGACGTAAAATTCGTATTTCATTTCACCATGTAGCACCCTTCCATATTTGCCCCTAAGAGTAAATTAAACCACCTTGGAAATGGATTGCCTAAGTAATCACTAATTAGCAATCATTCTCTACGGTTGAAGCTGGTGAATATTCACATCTCAATAATGGAATTCTGCCTCTCATCCCTACTAACCCTATAATAATGGTCACAATAATCTGAGCAGCCCATATACCTCAAAAAGTCCTCATCATGGGTAATAACAATCAGTTGGAGATCAGCTTGTTTCTGTCTCGTTTCGGCGATCTGTGCAAGAGATTGGGTGAGGGATTTGATATTGTCTCTATCAAGGTTGGTGGTGGGTTCGTCAAAGGCGATGAGCTAGATTCCCAAATTGTGACTGAGAGTTCAGGGTAAGAGATGGTGGTTGGGTGTACACCACAGTTAACACCAAAACACTCTGCGGGGGCGAGACGGATGATGATGCATGCGAGAACTTTTTGCCCGGCACTGCAGCACCTGCGCATACCGGCATCTTGTTTGATCATGCAGACCTGTAATTTACCACAGATATTAGCTTCCTCTTATGGTTTTGGGGGGAAGGTGGGGGGAGGTGCGTACTCTATAATTATAATTCCTGTTCCCTTTCGTATTTTCGGCCTCCGACCTAATCATAATAATATCCACATCCGTCCCTCTATACGTCGCCTTCCACAGCTCATCAATAATCCTATTAATCTCTTTCATCTTCATACTATGATACTCCATAACCGCCATCCAGCGCAGTACTATACTTTGTCAAATCCTCAATCGTGGCCTTGGTAGTCTGCACCGTAGCAGTAGCCTTCCTGTAGTTATCTTTGGCATCTTTAAAGTCAATATCATATTGCCTTATCAGATGCACCAACTCATTATCCTTCGCTTTCTTGACACCAAAAATCTCACTGCGCTGTGTAGTCAACCGAAGGTTTTTCTGATCCATACGCTCGGCTTGCTGCTGGAATCGCTCTCGATCGCCCTCAGGATCCTGTGCTTCCAGTTCCGCGATTTCTCCTCTGAGCTTTTGGATATTCCGCAGGTTTTGGCGATATTGGAGAATCCTCTGCTCCGTATTCTTTGCGTTGGTATCTCCCCCTGGTACTATGTAGCTGAGAAATTGCATTATTAGTTTCATCTTGGTACCTTTTGACTTCTCTCTGGAGTGTATCGACTTCCTGCATACAGTGTTCTAGACGCCGCTATTGATGTAGTGCTCAATCTCATTATATGCAGTCTTCAGCTGATTGTAGCTGTCAAACAGCCTAGAAGTTTCTTTCTGGAAGTGCTTTTCCTTGACGGTGCTGGACTCTGTGATATCATTGACCTTTGCCTGCGCTTTAGCGAGGTTAGTGTTCTAGAAGGAAAGGATACACCTCTCTTTCTTGCTCTTTGCAGCTCCATGTGAAGTTGACCTTGCTGTGCTTTGAGTGTCTCGATTGAATTTTCAAAAACGCACATTCTGGTGTCATAATCTCGTTTCATGTTTTCGAGCTCTTCATTGCTATCCTTCACTAACTCCAGCCCCTTAGCCAGGTCTTCAATATTTTCTTTCATGGTGACCATCTGTTGCCGCTTCCCACTCAAAGTAGCTATTGTTGCTTCAAACTCACTGGCTGTCTCCTCTATCGAGGGGCTTGTGCCAACCAGACTATGGCTGTCTTCCAATACTCTTGAGTCTCTTTAGTACTAGCTTTGATTTCCGCATCGAGAGCTGTAATTTTGTCCCCTAGACTCTCAACCTCAGTATGTAGATAATCATGGGACTTCTTCTCCGCTTGCTCTGCTCTGTCTTTATCGATCCTGTACTGCTCCAATCGCACCTTCTCCTGCCCGAGGCCCTCTTTTTGCTTCTTGACAAGAGCTTTGATATTCTTGATAGCGTTCGTGTATTTGACGACTTCGGATATATCATCAAATTTCTTCTTTAGAGTAGCAGGCTCACTCATAGGCCATAGACTTTCATCTTGGTGGCAAACAATGCCGTATTCAAGGATAGCTTTCGAGACACCAAGGTATTGAAGCATAACTCCATTCAGATCTACAACTTTGGAGCTCAGAGTCGTCCGCTCTCTATTCTTTACCACTAGAAGTTGCCCCTTTAGGGACTTTTGAGATCGGGTATTTTCTTTCATGGTAAACGAGTACATACGTCCGATCTTTGCTCCGTCAGTGCTTTTGAAGGATAGGTTGACTTGAGCCTAGCTTTTTCTCCCTACACATCTAAACACTAGAGTCAGACCGAGATATGGAGAACAGGGCCTGAAATTCGTCAAGTACCTGAGGATCATGGACAATGCCCCTCCTTTGCTGTTTGGGGGAAGATCCCCACTGGTAGCATATTTCAGGCATTCAATGATGGTCTACAACACCGTTCCGCTTCAGTCCCTTGCCCTGCCCCGACAACAAACTGTGACATACAGTTTTTCCAGAGCTTATCGATACGAGCTTCACTCAATCAGACTTATTTCTGGAGCTTGGGCCCTCAGATGCTTACACCTATCCACCAGATCCCAGTAAGACTGCCTCAATATCATTATGAAGAATTGGTTTTACATTTCCCACAATTGATATATATGTGTATAGTACATACTCCTCCGACAATGTAGTCTGCACGCCCATCATGATATGCTGTTTCTAGCATTTCGGCAACTGATATCATTGTGAGTGAGCGCATTCAGAACCCCAGTCGTTTCTCTGCTTCTACCGTCGTCATGCTGGAGTCGCTGAAGATGTCGAATTGTGTGGTTAATATTTGGGGAGCCGCAAGCCCTAACTCAAATTCTGCAGTATACCATGCTGTGTCAGTCCACCAGGCTAGCAATCTCTTTCTATACCGTGTATATTCATGACCAATTTTCAGCCTTAAGCTGTTAAGTAGCCATGGTAAATCGCAGCAATGAGACGGACTTCGACCTCAGCAAATTGATATACGCAAAGGTGCCATCGAAAAAGGCAGAGTCAGCATCCCTCCTGGACGCTGTGAAACGAACTGAAAAGCAGGTATTTCCGACTGGAGAGGCCTTCCAATTCGATTCCGAGCTTGCAAAACGCACAATGAACCTTTACTGCGCCTACTTGCATACGGTGGAGCCTGCGCCACTGTATCGACTGTGTGGATACGTTGTTTATTTGAGAACGAAGGCACTGACGAGGATACACAAGGTATGCGTGGTGGAGTCATTAAGAGGAAATGGGGTGGGGAGGTTTATGATGGCGAAAGTCATCGAGGAATTGAGAAAAAGTGGAGCTGGTGAAGTGGATTTGTGGGTTGATGAGGGGAGGGAGCCGGCAAGAGGACTGTATAAGGCGTGTGGTTTCGAGGAGATGGAGTCTGTGGAAAACTATTATGGGGAGGGAAGGGTGGGGATTAGGATGAGGCTTGAGCTCTGAAGATAACACTGCACCCGAGCGGAATACTACCACAAACACGGGATGCCGAAGCGGCATACCGAGCGCGGAATTCCACCTCCTGAAGGGGGGTGTATGTTGCCCAGAACCTCATTCCGTGACCAGATCAACCTGTCGACACATCCCTTACATGTGGGACCCACACCATGCCATTCCACAACCACTTGCTCCCCTCAACCCCTCAGAATCCCATTCCGAGGCATTTACTCCACAGGCGGTGATAGCTGGGTTCTGCCCAAGATGTTGACTGGCTATATGCTGAGTACAGAGGGGAGCTACTTCAGAATGACTGAGACGCATTTAGCTTTGGTCTTTGCCATTGTATTCCTCAATCCACCCTCGTTCTTACTCTCGTTGAAATTTCCTTTGAAAGAGATAAGCCTTCATCTCTCTCTTTAATAATTCTTCTGAGCGAAGCCTGTCGTTATTAGGCTCATGGCACTTTCAATGGCGCGGGCTACAATTCGTTTGGTACTTTCATTGACATGGCTAGCACACTTGGCTGTGTCTACCCCCCAGCTTCTCTTTCCTATCAATTCACAATTTCCGCCGGTTGCTCGCGTCCTCCAGTTCTTCAGCTTCACATTCTCGGAATTTACATTCGCGTCAGATGGTTCACCACTGCAATACCGCCTAGAAGGTGCACCTCCGTGGCTTCAGTTTGATGGAGGAGCACGAAAATTTTATGGGGTTCCCAGTATGGGGGACGTGGGGGAGATGTCATTGAAGCTTCATGTAACAGACAACACAGGGCATCTAAAACATGATGTTGAGCTTGTGGTATCTGCATTTGCTGCCGCTACAGTGGGGCGACGCATCGGAGAACAGTTGTCTGGAATAGGGAGGACAGATGCTCAGGGTGGATTGATTCTTCCCCAAGGTCAAAAGTTCAACTTCTCCTTCGCCGAAGACACATTTTACGGACGGGACAAGATCAAACGGTATAATGCCGTATCTTCAAACAATACACCATTACCATCGTGGATACGCTTTCACCAAGAAAATCTACACTTTTCAGGCGAGGCCCCGCCTCTTGGATCGCAAGACACACCTCCTCATAGATTCGGATTGAAATTGATTGCGGAGGACTTCCCCAACTTTGAGGGTTCATCAGATGCTTTTGAGGTTGTGGTAAATCACCATCTTGCAGCGGCAAGGCTGGAGATCAAAGTGAACGTGACGATAGGGATGGTACTGTTCTACCGACTTTCACTCAAAGAAATTATGCTGGATGATAAGCCCATACAAAGAAACCATATCCGGGACATCTCTGCGAATGCTTCTGAGTGGCTACAGTTTAACAACAAAAATTTAGCGATCACTGGAAGTGTGGTATCTGCACCAAGAACGGAGGTTATGTCCATTACCGTAAGGGACATCTACGGTAATGAGGCAAAGTTGAGCGTCAATGTCAGAGCCATCTGGGAGGATGTCTTTAGCATGAATTTGGGCAACATTGATGCAACAAGGGGCAGAAAGTTCGAGTATTCACTGAACTCCACCATCGCTAATCCCTCCGGTTTGAACATCACTCTGAGATTGACACCCTCTGTGGACTGGATTATCTTCACCCATGAAACTCTAACTTTGACTGGAGACATTCCTTTGGATGCTGAGGATGTCCAGGTCGAAGTTTATGTGGAAAACACATCATCTGGACATTCAGACTCTCGGACATTCGATATTATTATGAAAAATCCAGAACTAGGAGATGATACGCCGACATCCGACATAGATGTCAATACTGCCCATCAGCCCCAACCCCGCAGCAAAGTCAAACTCATTGTACTGGCTACCATCCTTCCAATCGCCGGTGCCATCACAATTCTTCTTTGCCTTGCATGCCGCCGAAGTGTGATTAACAAACTGAGGCGGCGAGGGCCCGGCCTGCGGTCTGGAACCCCGATGATATCTCGCCCAATTCATACCAACCGTGACCCCACATCCGAACCATGGCCGGTTGCTATGATTCCAAAAAAAGAAGTCAAATATACCCCAGTTGTGGAGCGGGGCTACACTGGCCCAGGCTTTGTAGGAGTAGCGCCGGCAGTGAGGAAGCACACAAAAGACAATTCAGTGGGAAGTGATCTCCTAATGAGGGTCGGTACAAATGGCATTGGGTCTGCTATCACCACCGATGATACCCACACATCTGGGGGGAGTTTTGGCGATATGCCCAAGAGACTCACCAGTATCCCAATGCTAACCAAGATTGTCAGCGGTGAGCCACTCAAAGTCCCTTCAGCTAAGAGTGGCAACAATAGTAGAAATTGGTCACCCTTGGATACTGGCTCTAGAGAGAGTATACTAGGGGAAGCGATGACTTCAAGCACTCGGAAGTCATGGAGGAAAACCATGCTGTGGGCGCAGCGGGGAGGGCCTAGGGATAGCGGCGCGACTGTGGATACAGTATCAACTGCAGAGGTGTTTAGTGTTCGGTTGGTGGGAAGCCCGATAATAATTGGGGATACGGGAGAGCCCAGGCAGTGGCAACCACGTGGTTTACGAAAGGAAGATTCACAAAAAGACAGGTTTCGTGTACCTAATGAGGAGCGACAAAAGGAGAAGGAGAAGGAGAAGGAGAAGGAGAAAGAGAAGCATGTCTACTTCGGAGATGAGTGGGAAATTACAGAGCTTCCCACTCCCGAGCAACATTATGTTCCACGGCCTAGCCCAAAGGCCACACAGCAGTCACTGCAAAAATATAGGGATAGCAGGGCTTCCTTTGGTAGTGGGTCACTCGATGACGATTTCAGCTTTGCGCGTACCCCTGCCTCTAGAGTGCCTTCACTTCAGGGACCATCAATGTGGACAACATTAGTTCAGGGTAAAGTGAGAGGGCTTGGGGCTGGTTTATGGAGTATCAGTGAAGAGCGGCAAAAATCCAAGACTTTAGATGTGAAAAAGGCCGAGGCTGCAGGGAAAGCTACTGAGAAAGCGTATGGGTGGCCGTTCTAACGTTTACTGCTGGCAGATGGAATGGTGCATGACCCTGATTTGCTCAGCTGGCTTGAAACTTCATGTCAGATGGGATGATACATTCTACTCAATCTCCAAGCAAGGGTTTCTTGGCAGCTGACATTGATTTCACAAACGTCATTGCTAAAGATTTTTTCCTTACATGTTATAGGTATTGAGAATTTATGTTTCGGATTTTTTTCCCATTTTTATTGGTTTGCATTCTTGTTCTCGGTAATGCTAAGCATTTTGATCTGGACTGGGTGCATATCGATAAGACGGATTGGTGCACGTGAGACACATACCCCACTTTGCTGCAAAGGCCCACGGGTACAGGGGAAAGAACCGCCTTATAGCCTATGTAGACATATAGACTTCCCCCAAAAAAAAACCAGGGAAAAGAGTGGTGGAGCGACACAGCATGTTTACCCCAGTTGAAGCTTGCATATTCAACCATGCACTGTGGAATTTGTATTGAAACAACCGTCATATGACCTCCACCAGACCTTTCCCCTGTACCGCGTACATATTGTATGTTGGGGTATGAAGCGCACCTGCATAATATGCCACGCAGCTGCTGTAAGGCCAATTTACATATATAAGTAGTATCGTTTCATATATAGCCTATGGCTCCTCCCTGTGGGGTACAGACGTATAGACTCCCAAAAAACGGTACAGTACATATAAACAATATGGATGCTCACAGGAGTGCTGAAGCTTGTGCAACTAGGGTAATACAGTATATTCATAAATTTACAAGGGTTTCCAGAGATCAGATTTTCAGCTACCGTACCTATTTGTTGGCCCCCCAAAAACAGACTACGGCAGAGGTTTGGTAGCATATGTAAGATCGATCGATATACATGCGGGTGGATCCTGCTACTAGAGATCCCCAACAGTAACCCAGGAATTTCCTCCCAAATTTTGCTTTCTATACGTCCCTCGCTCAATATAAGCTGCATTCACGGTTGTCCTTTCAGGTGTCCTTTTACCCGTCCTTTGAAGTGTTCTTGGCAAAAGCACAGGCAAAGGATTGAATACGACACCGAATCTCCCGCTATGCTTTTAGAACAATAGCGCAAGTAGCCGTCTTGTTTTTCTTTCCAGCAGTATTGGCAATGCGGGACACTGTTGTGGCAGTATCTTCTCTTGTTCTACAAAGCCTCTGAGGTGCTGTGTATCAAATCTCTACTTACGTATGCGTGCCAGACTGATGCGTACTGGGTGTTAATTCTTCTGGCGTTGGTATCCCAATCATGGTTTCATCAGACGGGCTATAACATATTTTACTTAGACTCTTACTAGCGCTTTTCTTAGTGAAAGGACAACTCGAGAAGGACGTGAAAGGATCCTCGCAGAAAGGGCCGAAAGGACACCGAGTGGAAATCCGAAAGGACACGAGAAAGGACAACTGTGAACGTCCGTATTGTTTAATGAAGGTCTACACATTAGATTTCGGTTGACTGATATGCCTCATACTTATTCACAAGCGAAATAACCTTTCCTTTTTCAAAGTCAGTCAGGTGCTTTAGACAATTGTATCTGGAGAGAGACTGAGCTTGAGTTGACGTGAAAGAAAAGTGGTAATTATTGAGTAAAGATATCACGGAATTTCTTCTCTTGTGTAGCACCCCAGTGTGTATGAATATAATACCATGTCTTCAAGAGAACTAAGACATCCGCCAAAGTTGTGATAACTGCGGCTTGATGTATTAGAATCTGGGTCAAGCGCTGTGTATGCTCAGATCTTTTATGCAGGATACGAGATTTTTTTGCCTTCTATCTGCACTATATACCAGTCATGATACTGTATAACGTGGACGTTGAAACCTCGGATGAGGTGTTCTCGTGCCCAGATGAGGTGTTAGTCTGAATTGCTCCAAAGCCAAAAAAAAAAGCGTGAATGCAGAAAAGCATAAATTCAGGGTAATTTTAGCCTCGGCAGGTTAAAACCAACCTGGTTGCACAGCACTTTGACGTACTATTTTGAGGCGCAGTATATGGTTCATATGCATCCACACTATAGCTACAGTACGGAGTAGGGCAGGTACGTATGAACTTGAACCTGTGAGTATGATACTGGTATTACCCTAATGCATACGCAGAAACATCCTCTGTGCTACATTGTATCTAAGGCCGTCTCATAGCCTAGGACTCCACAGGCGTAGAGGAAAAAAAAAACTGTACCTAAGTATGCGCATACAGCATGAAGTTGTGTACGCATAAAATTAGTCATCACGGAGTCCGCCTCAGCTCCCCCCGGGGGAAAAGGCGTATAGACTCAAAAAAAAAAAAAAAAAAGTCATCACGGAGCCCGTCTCATAGCCTTCGGGAGGAAGACGTACAGACTTAAAAAAAAAAAAAAGTCATCACGGAGCTGCCTCATAGCATAAGGTCCCCTTTGGGGGAAAGGCGTATAGACTCAGAGTCATCACAGAGAGGATAATTCTGTCCTTTACAATTAGCCTTCGGGGGAAAGACGTATAGACTCAAAAAAAAAAGGGAAATACTTACTGCCCTTACATCTAACTATATGTATGGTACTTCTGAAATATTACTCTGCTCTTCTTCTGGAGCCCCTTGTCCCTCTTATCCTTAGTAGTATAGGTATGTATCTAGTACTTCACCCTGAGCAGCGAAGCTGCAACGATTGCCTCCTACATACTCTACTTATTCCTTCCTTACTATAGGAACGTCCTTACTTACCGATCTACACATATCTCGAGCCACAACCCCTACAGTTGTCTGTGATCGTGAGACATCCTCCACGGTTGTCTTGTCTTTGCTTCTGTCGTGCCCCTCTGCACTCCCCCGCCCTAGCACTGCAACCACTCAGCACCAGCACGCGACAAGCAAAGGACCTTCACCCCTCTGCTGCGACCCTTTCTTCGTTTCCACCACCCCTTTCGCCTAAGAAAATCCAAAACTATCCCCCACACCTCTCCCTACCATCATCCTAAGATTCTCTCATCTCCAGGTTACTATATTCTACAGATCTATCAAGTATCTCTCAAGTTTATTGCACGATATTGCCCACCACTGCACACTGGCCGCATTAACCCGTTCCTGTTTTCCCAGACCACACCTCAATCTACATCTGATAATCTATCGAGACAGTTACTCCTGGACCGCACAGAAAGCTCTCGTCTGCTACTTCGTCAAATCTTACGGTTTAGACGTCTAATTCAAACAGTGATGGGTCAGACACTCTCTGAGCCAGTGGTTGACAAGGCGAGTAAATTCGACCTGTTTTTTTTCGAGAAACCTTAATCCTTCCTATGGATTGGAAATATTCACATCTCCTGCACATAATAAACATTCACTGACAAGCTGAGCTTCCCAATAACAGGAGTCTGCATCTGGTGCCGATGATAGGCTTTTCTGGGGACTTTCTGCTATGCAGGGTTGGCGCATAAGTATGGAGGACTCTCATGCTGCCATACTTGATCTGCAAGACGGCCAGCAGAAACAATCCTCCCCAGAGGAGAGGGTCAGCTTCTTTGGTGTGTATGATGGGCATGGTGGAGAGCGAGTAGCGTCGTATAGCGGGAAAAATGTACACAAGATCGTGGCTAGCCAAGCCGCTTTCAAGGCAAAAAATTATGCCCAGGCATTGAAAGATGGGTTCCTAGCTACCGACAGGGCTATTCTTCAAGGTATTGGACAGCTAGCGTTGGGTGTTACAGGAAGTGAGACTGACAAGATTGAACAGACAAGAGTTATAAGGATGAGCTCTCAGGCTGCACTGCTACCGTGTCCCTCGTAACGAACTCAAAGATCTATGTGGTATGCATCAGCTCCCTGATCTCTATTTTGTTAGTCTGGGATGCCCGGGCGAGATACTGATTAGTAGATTAGGCCAATGCAGGAGATTCAAGAACCGTCCTTGGTATCAAAGGTCGTGCTAAACCACTGTCTCACGATCACAAGCCACAGAATGAAGGTAGGGCATCGGTTCTTTAATTATTGTAGTACATTGGGGAACCTAATGTGCCACTATTAGCTGAGAAAGCAAGGATCGTTGCCGCAGGTGGTTTCGTGGATTTTGGCCGAGTGAACGGTAATCTTGCATTGTCTAGGGCTATTGGAGACTTTGAGTTCAAAAAGAAGGCGGAGCTCCCCCCAGAACATCAAATCGTTACTGCATTTCCAGACGTGAGCGAGCATGATATCACCGCCGATGATGAGTTCCTTGTCCTTGCTTGTGATGGTTAGCTCTATCCAGTGTCCAACTTACTTCCGCGCTTGCTAACGCAGCATCAGGTATTTGGGATTGTGAGCCTTCTCAAAGCGTCATCGAATTCGTTCGACGAGGTATTGCAGCGCGCCAGCCACTCGAAAAGATCTGCGAGAATATGATGAACAAATGTCTGTCAAATGGTGCTGATACTGGAGGAGTTGGCTGTGATAACATGACTATGATCATTGTTGGTCTACTTCATGGAAAGACTCAAGAAGATTGGTATAATTTGATCGCGAAGCGAGTTGCAGACGGCGATGGACCATGCGCTCCACCGGAGTACGGCAAGTTCATCTATGTTTGACTATATGAATATCGCAAGGCAGCAAGCTTACTTTCCTTCATCTCCAGCCGAAATGAGGAATCTGGGATGGCCACGCCGCTTTGACGAGAGTCCCGATGAGTTTGACAACAATGGGGTGGGGGATTCCATGCGAGTCACACGAGGCAGTGGAAGGATAATTGTTTTGGGGGATGGTACAGAGGTTTTGTCGGATAGTGACGATGCCGAGATGTTTGATGATGAGGGTAAGGATGAGGAAGAGCTAGAGAAGAAAAAATCACCTGGATCCAAGGGAAGGAATGATGGGGGGGTGGATGACCCGTCAAAGATTGCGGAAGTGGAAAGTAACGGAAACCCTGAGGTGGTTGTTCCTGGTCAAAGCTCCCGTTAGTTGCGGGGATATTTTCATTGGTTAGGTGGAATCACCAGTTAGAGGGGAAGTTGATATTGCCATGTACCGCTGTGACAAATTACCATCCATAAGAGGCAGGAAGGGGATATTGACGGAGCTGAAGGTTTCCTATAATGCTGATTTACTACTGCTATGGACTATTGAGGGCGCTTTTTAGTTCTTTGACGAAGAAATGATTGTGCTGCGCGGATCGAAAGAGTCACCCCCGTGGCCTGACGTTTTTGCCAAATGATTTCATTGATCTCGATGTTTGTGTCCTTGGGGTTAATCCAGTTTTATTCTTTGTCTTTTCCAGCCCCCCTCTCCTAGTGATCGAAATAACATGAATACACAAAAAACAAGCGTCTTGTAAGTTTGCTGGTTTGATTAAGATTTTTGAGCATTTTTAGCTGATCATCATCGGAGTAAGGGGTCTGGGCACGGTTGAGGGACTGGTATACAGAGGGTCTGCTCTAGTCGATGTATTCTCTAGATCAAGTATTGAACTTGAGGTTTCAATATACATATCCGGCCTTGATGTTGGCTTAAAGTTACTATGGGTGTATACGGCGATGCACCCGGGCATATATATATGCAAGTCAGTAGCTCTCGATTTTTTTATGCAGTACTGAAAATTGGCTGAGAGTACCCACGAAGGGGCTAGCTCTAAGCACGAGTATCTATATACATGCGTGGAGATCTAGAGATTTAAATATCAAACTATTCAATCCGAAACTTTCTCCCCCAGCCCAAACAATTTTATACTATTCCTCCACGCCCTATACCATTTAACAGTCAGTCAGTCACAAGCCACATTTCAGGGTAACCATAGAACAGGTGACTTACGCCTCACAGACCTCCTCCACCGTCACACCCTTCACCGCGGCTACAGCCCACGCTACATGCGATATCGCAGCGGGCTCATTCCTCCCACTAACCCTCGCGCCGCTTTCCCACAGTTTTCTTTTCTTGGCTTTAGGAAGGGCTGGTGGGGCCCCGAGCGTACTTGCTGTGGAGGGGTCTTGCAATAATTTTGTGAGAAGCTTCGATGAGGCATGCGTGGGGCGAATTTCGCACCACGGCCCGTCCGTTTCAAGCATGAGGCGATCTAAGGGAAGTTCTTTCACAACCTCTAGGTTCTCGTCAGTTTTTAACGAGCAGCCGTTGATACCAATATACAGCCCCGAAGCGAGTAGTTCTTTCATTTCCTCAAGTGTGCCGGTGAAGGAGTGGACTACCCCACCCGGGAGGTGCGGAAGATGTGGGGCGAGGAGGCTGAAGAAATCTTTTGAGGCGGCCCGGGAGTGCAGGAAGAGAGGGAGGTTGAGCCGGCGAGAAAGATCGAGTTGTAAGCGGAAATACTTGAGCTGCGGGTCTTTGGGACAGAGTGTGAAACGGTCGTAGTCGAGGCCGATTTCGCCGAAGGCGGTGACAAGGCCCCTTTCTTTAGCGGAGAGAGCGAGTTCTTCTAGATCGGCCATGTAGGCGTCTGGGCCGCCTGGGTAGGAGTCGAACTGATGTGCGGAGCAGGGGTGTACGCCGACAGTGGCATAGATGATGCCCGCTGCAGAGGGGACGTTAGTGGTGAGGCCTAGGGTAAAGAGCTAGCTAGCATCATGGAGGATGGGGGAGGGATGAACAAACGGTATTTCTCAGCCAACTTAACTGCCTCACGACTCTCGTGGAGGTCGCTCCCCGTCACCATCAACTTTTTGCAGCCAGCTTCAAGAGCACGCTGGATTACGTCTGAGAGATCGGCTTTGTGGTGCTAAAGCTTGTACTCCAACCACCACCCCTCAGGGAGGGGTTGGGAAAAGGGGAGTTGTTAGCTTCCCCAACTCATGAAAACTGCACGGGCAAAGTGGTTGGTGGTAGGTACCCTCGTCTTACTATATATCCCCTGGTACATCTTATCCGTTAAATTAACCCCAATATCCACATATCTGGGGATATACCCCGATCCTGCCACCCCCTCATGCGCAATCGGTGGGGGAGATGGATCGACGGAGGAGGCTGGAGTCGTTGCGCCAGAGGGCGAGGCCATACTGTTAACGTTAAAAATTCCGCTTGAAACTCTGGGGTTCGAGGGATATCTGTAAATGTGAATCTGGAGCTTCCGAGGTGACGTTGGTGCTGATGCTGATTTATATACGGGGCAGACGGGCCTCGTTGTCGATATGGCCAGCCGAGAGATCCTCAGAGCCATGCCTACTTAACCATCAACTTATGTGCTTGGCGCAGGGCAGATCCAAACCTGAGGCCCTGAGAAAATAAGTGTCGGCCCTGTCTGCACAGATCGAAGAATCAGATAAGAGTATCGAGGGGTTTTCTACAAGGGGTTGTTACCTACGAGGGGTTGTCTACGAGGGGTTGTCTACGAGTGGAGTGGTTGTCTACGAGGGGTTGTCTACGAGTGGGTCTACGAGTGGAGTGGTTGTCTACGAGGGGTAACAATGTCGGCCCTGTCTGCACAGATCGAAGAATCAGATAAGGATATCCACCAATGACGACGAGGGTTGTCTTACAATAACAACAGTACGGAGTACAGTAAAATTATTTTAACCAGGTGTGAAGTGCAGGATAATTTAGTACTAGTTTGAAACCACCCCAGGTATTATTGATCTACTAAATCGCCATAAACATCGCCCAAATATTGACGATCAGGAGAAAAACGACTTTTCCCTCGTTCACTAAACCTACGCCGTCGCCGCCCTCTGCACTGCCATCTTGGACAAAAGATTCAACGCCGATCCCGCCAAAATAAACCCGGCCTGGTCCTTACTTATAGTATGCTTCACCGGAATTTGATGCTGCGTTCCATCCCTCTTGGTAACCCCGACCTTAACCTCCCCCTCACCTCCTGCCTTGAGCATATCCAACAACCCAATAGTATCAACGCTATCACACGATCCAATCAACTCATAATCATTCTCATTAACAAAAGTCAGTGGAACCATCCCTTGCTTCTTCAAATTCGTCTCGTGAATTCGTGCAAAAGATTTTGCAAGAATGATCCTGCCTCCGAGGTATCTTGGCTGGAGGGCGGCGTGCTCCCGAGCAGACCCTTCACCGTAGTTGTGCTCTGCAACAACAAGCCACCCTTGCCCTGCGCTCTGCCACTTACGAGCTAGTTCGGGGATTCCAGAAACGCTACCGTCGGTGTCGTAGGCCTTGTTGACCTCTCCCGTTTCGGCGTTCACGGCAGTGATGAGAGTGTTGTTGGATATGTTATCGAGATGGCCCTTGTACTTCAGCCAAGCTCCAGCAGCAGAGATAGTATCTGTTGTGCACTTGCCCTTGACCTTGTACAAGACCTTGAGGCCCTTGAGTTCACTATCTCCGAAAGGAGTGAATGGCTCAAGGAGAGCCAAACGGTCGGAGGTGGGTGAAACCGCGACCTCAGTCTCAGGAGAAGGTGTGGCGTCTACTGGGTAGAAATCAGGGTTACCCTCCGTGAAGCCCTGGGATGGAAGCTCCGGTCCAGCTGGAGGGCTGAATTTGAAGGCCTCTCCGGATGGGGTAGTGATAGTGTCGCGGATAGGGTTGAAGGTCATGTCTCCAGAGTAGATGAAAGCAGTAACGATCTCTGGGCTAGTGAGGAAGTTCATAGTGCCTGGGTTGCCGTCGTTCCTACCCTTAAAGTTACGGTTGTAACTTGTGAAGATAGCATTGGTTTCACCTTTAGGAACATTGTCGGTCCTCCTCCATTGACCGATACATGGACCGCAAGCGTTGGCCAAGACAGTTCCACCAGCCTCCTCGAACGCCTTCAAGGTCTGGTCTCGCTCCAAAGTAGCTCTAATCTGCTCAGAGCCAGGGGTGATAAAGAAGTCCACCTTGGGCTTCAAACCCGCAGCCTTTGCCTGTTTCACGAGGCTCTCGACACGAGACATGTCCTGGTAACTAGAGTTTGTACAGGAACCGATGAGGCCAGCGTTGAGCTCGGTAGGCCAGTGGTTTTCGGCGACCGCGTCCTTGAACTTGGATAGAGGGGTAGAGAGATCGGGTGTAAATGGTCCGTTGATGTGTGGCTCGAGGGCTGACAAGTCAATCGTAATGATTTCGTCGTACTTTGCAGACTTGTCGGGTCGGAGGAAGCCGTGCTCTGCGTTCACTTTCAATGCTGCCTCGGCGATTGGTGATCGACGAGTAGAGTTCAAGTATGACACCATGGAGTCGGTAAAGGGGAAAAGAGAAGTAGTCGCGCCAACCTCACTGTCATGGCATTAGTCCGTAGGTGACACTGAATCTTGGGCTCTTGGGGACCTACGCTCCCATGTTACAGATTGTGGCCATTCCAGTGGCGCTCAATGACTTGACACCTGGCCCAAAGTACTCGATAATGTAACCAGTACCTCCCTAACCACCCCTTTAGAATGACACAATGATACAATTGCATGTCACGGCTAGAAACCAACTTACCCTGACGGTCAATTTTCCTGCGAGTACTAGAATAACATCCTTTGGAGATGCCCATCCACTGAGCTCTCCCTCCAACTTAACACCCAGCATTTTTGGGGCCTCATAAACATTAGTATTCGGCTGCATATACTAAGAATTATGGTGTGTTACCCTCAACTCCCAGGGTGCATCAACAAGAGCATCCACAGCGTCAGCACCTCCAACACCAATTGCAATAGCGCCCAGCCCACCGCCGTTTGGTGTATCTATGGTATAAATGTTAGTGGATAATATATGCATCGCCGCCAGTTCTGGGACGCACGATAGTCGGTCCCAAGCATCATAAGACCTGGAGCAGCATAGTTCTCGAGCACGACCTGGTGGATAATTCCAGACCCCGGTGCCCAGAATTGAATGCCATACTTCCTCGCTGCAGATTCCAAGAAATCAAAAACCTCTTTGTTTCCCTTGATACTGCCAATCAGATCCTCGTCCGCGCCCTTTTCACCCACAATCATGTGGTCGCAGTGGATTGACGCGGGTACACTCGTATTCGGCAGGTTGCAAGTCATGAACTGTAGCAAGGCCATTTGCGCACTAGCATCCTGCATCGCAACTCGATCTACCTTGAGCTTGAGGTATGCATCTCCCCTAATTTTTCCATTTCGTCCACCAAGACTTTCCTCAGGGTTGTCTAAGTGGGAATACAAGATCTTTTCGGCGAGAGTAAGTCCTGTGTCTTTTCCCAACACTCGCCGCACTTCAGAGAGGTTCTTGACAAGCTTCTGGTAAGGTGGGATTCGGTTGGCAATGTCTGGATGCGGCGGAAGCAGTGTTGCTGTCGCGAGGCCGCGGGCGGGCGGGGATCTTCCTAATGCCTGTCGGCTCACAAACTTTGTTAAGTC
>Ga0307514_10002968_pt1 | contig 16813 bp, 10 predicted proteins | sample 16_EM_MG_FD_203088 | JGI IMG/M metagenome (GOLD analysis project Ga0307514, IMG submission 203088) | Populus trichocarpa ectomycorrhiza microbial communities from riparian zone in the Pacific Northwest, United States - 16_EM | ecosystem: Host-associated > Plants > Roots > Unclassified | place...
TACCTTTTCTTGCACGCATGCTTGTGCCACAGCCATGGAGCCATAGCCACTACAGGAACGGTGCCAAGAACGTGAAGACACTTTTTTTTTTTTTGAAAAAAAGTATAATTTTTTAAAAATATTTTTAAGATTTTTTTGACATGTTAATATTAAAAATAAATTTTTAAAAATAAAAAATATTATTTTAATATATTTTTAAATATATTATACTTAAAAAAACAACTGTCAATAAAAATCCAATCATCTCGAGGGTGGCTGGGATTACACGGGCTACAGTAATCATAATATTTTAATTATTTTTAGCCGTCAGATTTTTCAATTATATGTAATGAAATTGGCAGGGAGGGGTTGGTTTTCAAGGACATCAAAAAGTTGAATCATTGGGCACTTTATCCATATAGGGTCTCGAGCTTGAGTCTCATACGTAGAATCATGACCGTGATTAGTGACCATCTTTTGATTTAACTTGCTTCCGCCGAATCATTTTTTTGGATTGCCGTGCCTGCTTGCAGCAAGACTGTATTTGTTCCTCGAATGTCCTTGTGTAGTTATCGTATAATTGCTGCAGGTATCTTGTAAGAATTTTTCCTTGTTACAACACTCGGGGCCAACCAACAAAATAAATCCATGAATTGATTTCTAAGGAAGAATATCCGAATTCTTTTTTTTTTCTCAGACACCAAAATTCAATTATTATTTTGTAATAAAAAAATCATATTGATGTGCGTTTTGTGGTAGATACTATGGGACATGCAAAATGTTTGATAATAAATTCAAATTCACTTTGAGTCGAATAACTGTGCCTTGGTTTTTGACCGTGAAGAGAGAGTAGTGGGATAAAATATTCTTGAAGGTTTGAGCAATATTTTTCCGTTGATTCAGAACAAAACAAATTGATGATTCTTTTAGCCGGGATTCGTTTAAAAATCAAGTTGACTGGTGTGCTTTTCGGACTCCCAGCATGTTAATCCACAGATGGCAACAAGTTACTGCAAAGGGAGAAGGATGTCTTCCTAATTCTCGTACCGAACATTATTATCCCGTAGGCCATAGTAGCATACTATTCAAACGAATTTAGCCTTTTGTGGTGTATACTTTTCATTCGAAGGCTAGTTCTCATTTTTCATGTAATGTTCTAGCTAGAGGGATGATTACCTTTCCCTTTCCCCTTTGCCTTGAATCTACACGTCGCCATAACTTGTGAAAGTGAAGGTGAGAGGGATGGGTGCGCAACTTTAACATCGATTTAAAAAAGAGACCAACCTTTATGGTTATTTAACTAAATTCTTCGCGTCTTGGTCTTCGATTAAGGTTATCATGTTATATGATGTCATGAGAAGTTTAATTCATGAGCGGTGTCTGGAAGTATTATTTTTTAAAGTATTTTTTATTTGAAAATATTTTAAAATAATATTTTTTTTTATTTTTAAAAAAATTATTTTTGATATTAACATATCAAAATAATTTAAAGTAAAAAAAAAATTAAAATTAAAATTATTTTTTAAACACAAAAATAATAAGGACATTAGTACATTTGAACTACATTATCATAGGTAGTTTCAAGAATAATAATAAAAATAAAAACTATCTACGAGACCAATAAAAAAGTATACCAATGAATGTTTTTCAAGAGATTCTTCACGATGTTTCACATGAGATGCTTTCCAAATTACTAATTTCATCACCAAAATAGCAATCGAAAATAAAGTTTAGAATAATATTCAAAGGTTCCAAGTAGAAAATTCTTGTATGAATCTATCAAAATCAAAAGAATAATGCAATAAAACTATACAATTAAAAATTGTACTGAGAATAACTTTTCTAGTTGGTTTGGCGAGGCCCTGTTTGCTTTTTATTTCTTTTTGTTTTAAATTATTTTGATGTATTATTATTAAAAAAAATATTATTTTAATATATTAAAAAAAACTGTTTAAAACAATAAACTCGGTTAAAAACACAACTTCACTGTAAAAATATTATATAATACAACAGCAACTATTAATTAATTGTAATAACAATAATTTAGAGGGTAGTATCTCGTTGACTCGGGTCAGAGCAATCAACTTGAATGGATTAACGATGGGACATCTGCCGGTCTGTATACCCACTTTGGTTTAAAGTTAGCTAACAACACACGTAGTGGATTAATACCTAATCTCAAGCATTTTGAACTACTCAAAGTCCACTTGTTATCAAGCTACACGTGTCCATCATGTCCACTAAACTTTACAAATTGATTATTATCGAATATCTGTCTCTTTATAAAATCAATAATTACAAAGACACCACCTAACAACAAAGAAATCTCACATTTTCTCTCCTCGAAGCAAATTCATATAATTTCGTGAGCTATAATACAATAAAAAAGATGCGATCATCGTGTAGCTCAAACGCCCTAAACCATCTCCATCAAATCAACATTATAGACAAAAATGTTTCCCTTCTCTGGTAAAATTAACTTTTTGATGCTGGGCCAACTTGAAATTCATCCTGGTGATATGCTGAAGCTACAAAATCCAGGCTTTCTTTAATTGCTTGAAGGACTGATAGCCAAATGTTTCATCACGCATGTTAATAAACTTGAATAATTAATTATCATAGTTCAACTGGTCAGGTCCTGAGTTTTCTCTTCTTGTTACTAGTTTGAATATCACAAACCTCAGGATCATTAGAGGTTTACCTGATTATTAACTTCAGGGCATCGAAGAATTAGTTAAGATACTTGTAAGTTAATCCAGACACCGATGATTACAAAAAAATAATAATAATAAACTTGAATAATTAAAGTTTAAGTGTGGTATAGATATCAGATAATTGGAGCCTCTACGTTCGTTCGTTATTATAACCTTGTAATATCACGTTGAATTGTTTTTTTAAGCCCAAAACAATCAGGCCTACTTTCAATTGATGCTATGTTATATAAGTTAGGCCTCCATTCTTAACTATAAACCCATGAAATGGGAAAAATGGGCTTTTGGGTTTATTATTTTTTCTGATAAAATGGGCTTCTGAGATAGAAATGGAGCAAAAGAATGGCTGAGTGTATATAATTCTTGCTACGATAACATTTTGTAGAGGGAAATCATTCTCGCCATGATGCTGTAAGAGTGAAAAATTAATCCCAAATGGTATATATAGTGGTGGGATTTTCTGTAACTTTGTAATTAAGTGTTGATCCAAAGTCTTTGGATCTTGTTAATTAACTGATGGATAAACCGATGCTATCAGCCTCCAATTCGATGTCCTTTTCTTTCAGCTTCTATCAGATTATGGCAGACTGGCAGTGAAGAACTCGCCCAAAATTAGGATATTCAGTACCCAGAAAACCTAGGTTAACATCCTATGTTTCTCGGCTGCCTTTCCATTAAAGATCCAAACGTAGTTGCCAGCCTCACTTGGAGACTGATCGAACTGGATAGGTTTAGATTAAGTTTGTACAGGGTAATCGGGTTACTAAATATCCGTCCAATCCATTTTAGTTTTGGTCGAGTTAATATATTATCTAATTCAATTAGAAATTCAATCAATAACTATGAATCCACCATGTGAAATGGGCCCATTCAACATCCATACAACTAATTATATAATTTTGATTCATGTAAACATGGTTTTTATAATAAATTTCTATTTGCCTAAATTTCTATCAAGCTACTAGCTTAATTAATTGAAAATAGTTAAATGATAAGAAATCATCTAGAAAAAGATAATATATTTGATTTAAATTCCTATCACATGCTTTTCTCAACCTTGACTATTTCACATGATTTAGTTCTTAAGAGAAGATATATTAAACTTGACCCATCTTGCCAGGTTGACCTGGAATTCATAACCCGAGTGATTCAACATAACCAGAGTGAAACTCGATTTTTTTTTAAAAAACCTAAAAAAATATAATATTTATTTATAAATAATTGATCTCACATATTTTTTTTATAATCTATATCCCCATAAAATATTTCCTATATTTAGACTATACATATGGAGATGTTTTTTTATTTTTCTACGTGAAATAGCTATATATATAGCATACATTCACAATGAAATATTAAAATCTCAAATATTTTTTTTAAATTTTTATAGCATACATTCACAATGAAATATTAAAATTTTTAATTTTTTTAAATTTTTTTCAAGTTGACCTGGATTAACAAATACAACTCTTAACCAAGTCACTTTTAAATTGAATTTAAAAATAATGATGCATAAAAAAAAATTCACATAAAAAGAAGAAGCACCTAGTTACTAAAACATGGTCATTTTCCCAAATTAGAGAGAGAGAGAGAGAGAGAATGGACATTAATTTATTGGAGGAAGAAAAAAAACAAATACGTTAAACACCATTAAAGATGTGTAAGGTAGACAAATGCCCTCCTCGCAAAGTAAAAAAAAAAGAAAAAAGAAGGAACATTGAAACTGAATTGCTACTACTCTAAAAAAATATGCTAACTTCATAAAACTCCTCTACATTATCGAATTCTGTTGTGAAGAATGACATCAGATCAAACTGTTTGTGTATAGATGAATATTATTCACATTAGTAGAGGCAAGACCCCTCATTTCCAAATCCCATCACCACACGGAGAGCAACCCTCTTGTGCAATATCGGTGATTTGGACTCCTGAATCATATGTCATCCCAGGCTTCCAATCTTCAGGCAGGACTTTCTGAGCCCAGATCCACTTCCCATCAAATCCAGCTGTTACCACAAATCTGAATTGAAGTGCTCCTGCTGGAACTCTGTCTGTGTCCCATACTGCTCCATGATTCCTGCTCATGAAACCCCAATTTGAAGAACCAACCTAAGGAAATTTAGCAAAACCAACAACAAGTCAGCATGGTTTAAGCATTACATTGAAAAGTATGATTAACTCCATACAGTAAGTTAAAGCTCTGACCTTAGCAACGTCCATGGCTACCACCTCTGTCTGGCCGCCTTGATACAGCAGTTTAATGGCCAAGTAATTTGGTTTTTTGCTTGATTCTTCTACTCGAACAGCCAAATTCTGATTCTTGTATTCACAAGGTACCCTGATCAATGAGACAAAGGGGATGCATATTTAGAAAAAGACTAATAAAATATAAAATACCTTTTTATACTTCTTTTTAAAAGTTAGTCAACATTGTTCTGAACTTTTTTAAAAAAGTTAAATCAATTTTCAACTAGTATATCAAATCAATTCTAACCTAGTTTATTTAAAACCTAAGCTAAGTCTCGTATCTCACCATATCATCAAGTTTAGTTTAATAACACAGAATACTAGCTGTAGAATATTGTGCGAATCCACTCAAACTCAATTATATAGTCATGTTACCTGCGATTTTATGGACAACGGTTTTACATTTCGACCGTTACCAGCATTAAATGTTCTCGTTTTTTGTTCCTAGCTATAATATATAAAATTATATAAAGTATGTCCATATTACATGTATTTCTTTTGTGGCTGGTATAACCAAACCATTACCTGCAGAAGCAACTAAAAAAAAATCATCATGTTGATCAGTTATTTAATTCATATATATGATCATTATTTTAACCAAAGAGATTCTATTATATATTATGATAATTGAGATAAATAAATCTTATAATATATGCTCTCACCTTTTATATTCCACGTCCAAAATCCCGTGTTTCAAGACGTCTTGACCCATGCCCTTGTTGGCCATGGCCATGAAAGCTCTGCTACTAAGAACAAAGTCTGTTTGGTTATTGTTATTAAGATCAGTCACAATCACTGTAGTTCCTCTGCTACTACATAAAGCTGTGTTTTTGCATCTTATCTGCCAAAAGCCAGTAAGAGATATGATCAATCATCTAAAAAATCCACAGGAGGGAAAGCAGACAAGTGGTGTGGTCTAGTACTAACCTGAAAACAAGCACCACATCCAGCTCCATCTTTGTAAAGAGAAGAAACAGCAGCCGCAAGGTGTCCACTATTAAATCCTATTGCCATGGAACCATATCCACAAGCCCCAGCTGCACAAAACCAGGAATTATCACCAATTAAAAATCCCATTCAAAATACAGGAAAAATGAAATTAAAAGAAAAGGAAAAGTGATTCTTACTTGAAAGGGCCGAGGCCTTGGAGAAATATGCAACCTTGGATTGGTGAACACATCGATCACAACCAGTAGCAGAGGAGATAATCAAGAAAAGAAAGCAAAGAAAGACAGCCATCCTGTTCTTCAAGATGTCACAAAAGGAAGAAGAGAAATCAAGCATTGTAGTTGACGCAATCTAGTGAAGAAAAGGAGGGTTGAGATAAGAGAAAAGAAGTGAGAAGTGAGGTATTTATAGGGTAGTGAATAAGACTGTAGAGTGGACTACAGGTCAGCATTACGGAGTAAAATCTTGATAAACTATAAAAAAGAGACACAAAACGCGGCAAGACAGAGTAAAGAAATGATGGGGTCAAGCACCGACTAATTGTCTAAGCGCTGACAGCTGTGGAGTGAGAACTAGGAGATATAATTATATGCAAGAGGATGGTGGGATTTTGTTAGTGAGGCAGACTACTTTTTGCACTCCTAGGAGAAGTTTCTTCCTCGTTTCCATTCTCTACATGATCACACCTTCGATAATTTGAGAGAGAGGTTGCCTGAACTCCCTAAAATTGTTATAAATTGCCCCCCAAAAAATGACACTTGACCTATCTTAATTCTGGGGCCATGTTCGTAAAACTTCAATAAAACTGTAAAAACAATTGATTGCTGTAATACTTATGTTTTGGTACATCCAATCCCAAAAACCCGAACTAGTCTATGTATTTAAAGAGAATTCTTGCCAATAAATTTGTTCTCTTCTTGTCTTTTCCTTCCTTCACTGTGATTTTTCTCTAAAAAAATACCAAGTAATTCAGCTCTATCTAAACTTAAGTTCATGAGTTTCAAATATAAAAAATACCAAAGATGATTACTGTGCATTAGCATGCATATATATATATATATATATATATATATATATATATATATATATATACTTACAATTTATAATATCTAAAATATATATTAAATATTATTTCTTCACTGAATTTGTTTAACTCATCCCTCTTTATTAATATTATTTTAAGGTTTTTTGTTGAGAATTCCTGCTATTTTTTTTTTGTTGGCATGCTTTGCTTGTTTTCACAAGACTTTTCATTTAGTTTTATTTTGATGTCTTAGATGCTTCATTATTACATTGTTTTATTTAAATTTTAGATTTCATATTGTAGTAAGTATTATTTGATTTTTTATTGGTTTTGAAGAATATTTTGGAAGTTTCTGAAATGCTGTATAATTCTATATAATTTATTTTTTGATATGTATGTTTGACACTTAACTTAGATGAGGTGTCCATATGACATGTTTGACACTTAATTTATTGGTAATGTGGTTTAACCAGTTTTTTAAAGTATTTTTTGTGTAAATTAATTTGATTTTTTGAGGTTTTTTCGATGGTTTTGATCTACTAATGTTAAAAATAAAAAAAATCTAAAAAGTAAATCATTTTAACATATTTTCAATTGAAAAACTTTTTTTGAAAAGCATTCTGTCCCACATTACTAATTACACACAAAATCAGGAAAAAAAAACTTAATTAATTTTGATATATAAAAAATTAATTTAAAATAACTTGATACATAAATATAACTTATATATATATATAGTATCTTTTTGCACAAGGATGTGCACTGGTGGAAAACAATATCCCTTAGTTGGACTGGGACGTATCAATTATATGTGTCTGCTGATAGTGAAATCTTTCTATGACAATAATGCACAATCAAAGATAACAAGAGATTGATTTATGGATAATTAATTTGATGTTTTAACAATAATTTTGCCACTTTGTGAGCCTCACTAAAGGTGCTTACGTGTACGGTCCCAAAAATAAAAGAAAAAAGAATAATTTTGGAGGATAAAAGCTTGGCGAAGGCGATCATTGCTGAATAAAGAGTGGGAAGATAAGAACAATCTGTGCTTGCGCAAGTCCCACTCGTCACGCAAGATTTTTGCCAGGTTGAACTCCCTAGAAGATGGTATGTATGATAATCACAGGGAATGTACAATCAATTCTAAGATATTTAATGAGTAATTACTTGTACTTACTTAACACATTCACTTCGAAAAAAGAAATAAATATAAAAATAAAAGAAAAAATCATATCCAAATCCATCAAAAAAATAAAAATAAAAATAAAAATCTTCACTTAAATAAGAAATTTATCATGTGCATTTGCAAATGTCGAGTCGTTTTACATGGAAATATCCATATTCTGCGGTGGATAGATTTTTTTCACTGAGAGCAGGAGGACCGATCTCTCTCTCATTTATGTGATCGAAGCAAGTAATCAGGACATTGGATTTGATATCAGACTAAGGTTTCTTTATGGATCCACAGCCTACCATTTCTTCTGACTTTTGCCCTTGGATCTCTCTTCTCTCTACTCAAAGTCAAAGTTCCTTTGTGTTCGAAGATAAGGGTGGTGCTAGTAGCTAAGGGACATTTGGCATCCATCTAGGTTAAATATTCATATTCAAATATCGAGTTTTGTTATATCCATACTGAATTTAAATCTAAAATAACTGTTGAATTTAACTAAATATAATTTTTTTATACTTGAGTTTTGGATATTCATCGAGTATTTATAACTTAAACTTAAACTCAAATAATATAATTTAAAAATATTTAGTATATAACTAGCTTAATATAAATATATATTTTTTAAATTTTAAAGTTATTTATTTCGGATTGAGATCAAGTTCGGAGACTAGTGTGTATACTCAACCTAAAACCATGAATTTTTGCTCTTGATTTTTTTTTTTACACATTCATGTCGTTTTAGAGGAGTATCTATCAGTTTGGGTGAAATAGCCACCCCAAATTCCTAGCGTACACCACTAAAATCAGACACCATCAATTTAAGGATGCTGGATCCAGCTGTTGATAGACGCCATGAATATGATAGACATAGAAATCTGGATTTTGGGTAGATAATTGTGAAGATTAAAAATACGCCATGAATATGATAGACATAGAAATCTGGATTTTGGGTAGATAATTGTGAAGATTAAAAATAAAATAACCATAGACTAGAATACTTTTATCTTTGATTTTGTAGGGGACTATTTCAGTTGGCCAATTTTTTTAAATGCTATTTCTCATTAAAATTAAATGTCTTAAAAATATTTTTTCCAATTTTTCATTCTAGTAGTTATTTTCTCGGAGAAAATTTATCTCTAAATTTCATATTAAGCCTTTAATGGCATCTTCCATCCCCTGACAGTAGCTGTTCTGTCAGTTTTAACTTTTAACCAAGCAGTTCCAAAAAGAAAGCAAACGAGTACTCAATGTTTAGCCAGTCTTTTCACTGTGATGGCTATGGTTCTAAGGGACAACAGTTATCTTTAGCTCAAGCAAATCTGTGTCCTCTCTTGTAGGCTGATTTCTCTAAGGATCTTCATAAATTGCGTCAGCAACAGTATTTCCTTGGAGTGTAAGAATAACTGTATTGCCATTCCATGTTTAAAGAGTATTGTAAGATTCCAGTCTCCATTTAAAAGCAACCTGCCGAAAAATTCATGTAGCTCACCATGCTCTGGAGAAAAAATGGTGTTGAAAGTGTCAAAGTTGGTTATGCTAAAAAGGCCACATCTGCCTGGAGTGAATAATATTTTACATATCTCTTCCCCGTTTCCTATCTTTCTTTTTTCAGACACCATATCTACACACGCAGGGAGGAGGAGAGGAAGAGGCAATTTCACTAACTATTTCGTTGTTGTTTGCTTGTGTTAATATATGGAAGTATGCCTAGCCCAGCAGTTGTGACCAAGCAATTGAGCTGGAGTATACAAAAGAAAGAATTTCCCAATGGAAACTTCCAAGGACAAAGGAGAATATGTGCTATTCAGTTTGCCTTCTCAGTTAGAATCAAAATAAGATCTGTCCGAGCTTTTTCCAGGGCATTTGTCAAGTTCTCAGGCTTCCTCCCTCCTGCCTGAGCAAAATTAGGCCTGCCACCACCTCCTCCGCCACACAACTTCGCTATAGGTCCTATAAATTTCCCTGCCTGAATACCTATATCAACTACTCCTGGAGTGAATGCGGCAACCAAACTCACCTTACCTTCATCTGGACAGGAGCCCAAAATTATAGCTGCTGGGTCTTGCAGTGTATCCATTAGATATTCAGCTGCACTCTTGAGTGCATCAGCATCAAAATCATCCATGGACTCGACTAGTACCCTGAACATAATCAAAACAACCAGTCATTCTTTTGTCCCAAAACATGGTGAAAGTGTTTAGCATGTTTGACAATTACATTACATTACAGCTAACAATTTCAAAGACGAGGAACCAACCATCACACTGAAGCGACAGAGCCAAGTGAAACAACTACATTTTACGAGTCTGCAGAACTAACACTCAAATCATTGATACAGATGATGCCAGTTCTGCTCCCTCAGGATTGGAGTTTCTTCAAAAATCATGTGCATATTTAAACCATTAAATGGTTGAGATTCATTTTCTTAAGTTAAGCCTTTTTGTTTATCAAACTAGGAAATGTCTACTATTACTAGGAAAAACTATGTAAGATGAAAAAAGAAAAGGTCAATTTAACTCTTCAAGTGGAAAGCGCATGCAATTTGGTGGGTGATATGAAAATTAGGCATATTTTGAGAAGCAAGAGTTTAGACACAGTAAGTATTATGAGCATGTACATGTAAGCACTCAAGAAGCACCCTTTACCTGATTGTTTTGGAAGTTCCCACTGAGAATGCCTTGCTAGCAATCATTGATGCTTTGTACACTGCTGCTTTTGCACGCAAAGCAGAAACTTCGTTTCTTACCGTCCTTAACTCCTCTAAGAGATTATCCACCCTCGTTGTCACCTCTTCTGCTTTCACCTTCAAATGCAGCAATAAATAAACATAAAAAACTATCTTCAGCTTGGAATCAAAACAACATATTTAACAAACCAATCCATCCCCAATATATCCATTTATTTACTTGCAGATTTACATATACAAATATGCCAAATGCAGAATGGTTCTCCTTAGATAATACACACACAGGCAGACAGAGATCTGGAATGATGTAGATTAGATGGAAAAAATATACACATCCAATAAGAGGACTGAAACAAAAACATACTTTGAGAGTGGAGCATAAGAGTTTCATCTGGGAATCTCTTGCATTAATGTATTCAATGAAAGCTTCACCAGCCACAGCTTCTATACGTCTGATTCCAGATGCAATGCCCTGTTCAGATATGATCTTGAAGGCACGTATTTCAGAAGTGTTGCTCACATGGGTTCCACCACAAAGTTCCATGGACACACCAGGAACTTCTACGACTCTCACCTACAACACATCAGCATATGTAGAGATATATAAACTTGGGAACTTGTTTCCTTTGGTGCTCGATATGGTTGGTTAGTATCACTATTCAATTGTAGGTATGGCGCAAATACTTGAAAACTCTATGAGAAGAAGATACGATAAAATACACTTGTACCTGCTCCCCATACTTTTCTCCAAACATTGCAATGGCCCCAGCTTCTTTTGCATCAGTAAGTGACATCACCTTAGTCTGAAGAAGTGTTCCATCCCCAATCCATCCATTTATCAAGTTTTCAATTTCCTCCAGTTCACTGTCATGAAGTGGTCGATGGAAGTTGAAATCAAATCTGAGACGATCAAAAGCAACCAGTGAACCAGCTTGTGATGTTTCTTGGCCAATAACTTTCTTGAGTGCAGATTGTAGCAAATGAGTAGCAGTATGGTGAACCTGCAAGATATCACTCGAACAATAAGATAGAAGGCTTTCAAGGTAGAAAGTAGGTTGCATAAAACTATCATATCATTGCATATTAGCACTGCATTTGGCATACTTCAGTTTTTTTTTTTAAAAAAGGTTCTGCTTGAAGGTAAGCATCTATAGATGTCCATTTGAATTTTAACCAAGCTCATGCAGTGAGCATCTATTTAGGCAGAATAAGAGGTAAACCATGGTTAAGCACCTTAGCCCGCTGCCTCAATTTTGCATCTACTGCAGCTTCCACTTCTCTTCCAACTTCTAGAACTCCTTCTCTAATAGTACCCTTATGAACAAATACACTACCTAGAGATTTTTGAACATCTTTAATTTCCACAACAGCTGTCTGTTTGCTTTGATCTTGTGTAACATATAGAAATCCATGGTCCCCAATCTGACCACCAGATTCAGCATAAAATGGTGTCTTGTTCAGCAAAACTTCTACTTCACTTCCTTCAGAAACCTGTATCACTGATTTCCCATTTAACAAGAGGCTTTCAACTACTGCTCTTGCAGAAAGTGTGTCATATCCTAGAAATTCAGTATCATGAACATTTTCAGCAAGATCCCCTCCATTTTCAACTGCAAGTTTAACAACATTGTGTGCAGCCTGAGATTGACGCCTTTGGTTTTCCATCTCAACTTCAAAACCATCCATATCTATCTTGACACCTCGTTCTTCAGCAACTTCTGTGGTTATCTCCACTGGAAACCCAAAAGTGTCATACAGTAGAAATACATCTTTCCCAGATAAGCAAGGTAGGGTTTCACTTTTTTGAGCATTTAATAGTGCTTCTGCAAGCATTTGGTCAAGCAGCTTTTCTCCTCTCTCTAATGTCTGCACAAAACGAAGTTCCTCCCTTTGCAACTCATCAAGAATGCTATGTCCTCTAGCCTTTACATCTGGATCAATATGGGGGCTCAATTCTATTACTTTTTCTGCAATGGCTGGTAAAAACACTCCATCCTCTCCACCCCCCTTTACACCAAGCAATCTGCCAGTACGAACAGCTCTTCTGATAAGCCGACGAACCACATAGCCTCTACCAATATTTGATGGGAGCACTCCATCTGATATAAGATATACAATTGCACGCAAATGATCTCCTATAATCTGAAAAAAATAAAGAACTTCAGGTGCACGTTTGTTAAAAAGAAGACTTTGTTGAAATGAAATACTTGACATGTAGTAGGTAAGGTAAGCATCAATGTACTTTAAGGTTCATTTTTGTTCGATCATCGGCTAGAGCATATGATATATTTGCCAATTCTGCGGCCTTCTCTATAATTGGATAAATCAAGTCAGTCTCATAATTGTTTGGAACCTGCAGCAAAATAAGACTTGAAGAAAGATTAATTATGAAGCAGATACGCAATACAAATGTTGTTATGGATATATGCATCGATGAAATGATGCCCACTAGTTAAAGAAACCTCAATGGAGATATCAAAATTTCTTTCCTTTCCTTTTTCTTCTTTCTTTTATTATTTCTAAATATGCAAAAGAAAGATAGTTAACTTGCTAGTTTATGATGGTGGCAAAACTTATGAGTACCTTTTGAAGGATGCGAGCCAAACGCTCCAGGCCAAGACCTGTATCTATATTCTTTTGTTTTAAGGGTTCAAGTGATCCATCATCCATTTTATTGTATTGCATGAAAACCAGGTTGTAGAACTCTATAAACCTACTATCATCTCCAAGATCCTGCAATTAATCATCCAGAACAAACAAAAAAAGATAAAAGCAGTAGCATGAGAAATTCCACGGGCAGAAACTTTCAAACCCTCTCCCCCCTCCTCCTTGAAATAAAAAAGGGAAAGGAAAGGAAAGGAATCATAATACATACTGTATTCTTATATCCCCTTTCAGGATGGAAATCATAATAAAGCTCGGAGCATGGACCACAAGGTCCAGTGGCACCACTGGTCCAAAAATTGTCTTCTTCACCCATTCTCTTTATACGTTCAACAGGAACACCCACCTGATGCAAAAAAAAATTTAATACATAATAAATTTTTTGTGGAAAACAGCTTGTTATAACTGCAAAGGTTGGATGGCTTCGCATAAAACACAGGAGCTAGTTCCAGGGGAAGTGAACATACGATGTAATGTGTTGCAATTGAAAAATTCTCATGCAGTTTACCTCATCATGCCATATTTCAAAAGCTTCATCGTCATCTTCATAAACACTAACCCATAACCTGTCAGCTGGCAGTCCAAATCTGCCAGAACAAATGAAATAAATTTAATACGTTTCTCTTTAGTCTTTCAAATTAAGAATGGATGAGCAAAAGTTTATTATATCCATGCATACTCCTTGGTCGAAAGCTCCCATGCCCATTTAATAGCTTCTTTCTTGAAGTAATCTCCAAAACTAAAGTTTCCAAGCATCTCAAAGAATGTATGATGTCGAGTTGTTCGGCCAACATTCTCCACATCATTTGTACGAATACACTTTTGTGCAGTTGTAGCTCGAGGCACTTGTCTGGGAGCCTAGACAGAAGCACTAGAACCATCATAAGCTCAAAAATTTTAACCCATGGAAGCAAAAAGTTAATTAGATTTTGCTAAACTTAACACACATGCTACGTAGACAAATGAATTAAAACAAGTTCAGCGATTGTTTCTTTCATAGTCAGTGTCCAATAACACACTACACCAGGTTCCAAACTATCAGGATCAAAATAGTTTGTCACTAACCTTCCCGAGGAATATAGGCTTGAACTGAAGCATTCCTGCGATAGTCAGAAGAACAGTGGGATCATCTGGCACAAGAGAAGCACTCGGAAGAACCTTATGGCTACGGGAAGCATAAAACTCAAGGAAACGACGACGTATAGCATCCCCACTTACAGGGTTTTCCTTAGTCTTATCCTCCACCAATTCCTCAGTCACTGGCTGTACTGACGCTGAAAAGAAACATGATAAATACTATATTCTTCAAAAATTGAACCTCATAGTTCACTCTACAAACTCATATCTCAAATTTCACACCATTAATTACATCAACCTTGTGTATTCCTTGCACCAAACCGCCTTTCCCTGGCTCCTCCCAAAATGAAATATCCACACGGAAATATACTGGGTGAAAAAAGGGCAACATTTCTTGTAGTAAAACCTGCAAAATTCCCTACACAAATAATATATCTAAAGACCAAATGATGCCACTAAATATAATGACAAGTAGAATATGCATAAGCAGGTTCCTTTTGAATTACCAATCAATTAATTTATCAAAAACGTTAAGACCCAATATGAGATTTCAAGAAAAACCCAATATCAAACACCATCTTTGCTCAATTATGCAATGCCATAGAATGTTAATCAAGCAAGAAACAGACCATGACAGTTTTAAATGCTTATGAATAAACGAAAAGTGCAAAGTTAATTCTTTTTAAGTCTAAAGAGATCAAATTTTGAATCTTTTTTAACTAAACCAGAGACTTGAATAACAAAAACATTGAAAAAACAAAGAACTTAAGGAAGTACGAAGGAACTTTTACCAGTGGAAATGGAAGAGCTGTAATTTGGTTGAATTGTGAAGGAGGGTTTTGAAGATGGAGCAGTGAGAGGTCTCCTCCCGCCATGGATACCGTGTAGAGTTTGTGGTGGCAGTTTCAGGCCACCCATGTCTGTGTCTCTCTGTGAGGAGGTCAAGTGAAGGGAATTTGCCTTTTCTTTTTGGCTTATTTTTTCAAATGGCCGTTTTTATACGTGGGAAGGATAAGCCATTTTAAGGTGTCCACATGTTTGGCACACAATTTTCTTAGATTTTTTTTTTCCGAATTAGTGATTTAACTAGTCCCTATAATTTACAGAAGTAATAATTAGTACTTGTAATTTTATAAATTGTGAATTTAGTCCTTGAAAGTTATTTTGACTTAAGAAAATCATCCCATAAACTTCACGAACATTCTAAATTTTTCTTTATTTTGTAAGAAATAATAATAAAAAGAAGATAAGTAAACAAGTTGAAAAAAATTTATTTGAAAAGAAGTCACTTTGAATTTTTTCTTACTAAATTAAGGATAGTCAACATTGGTCAACGATTACTCAATTATTTTTATACTTATAGGGATTAATTAATTAGTTTAGATAAACTAGTGAGAATAATTAATAATTAATAATTAATTCTCTCTTTTTTTCCTACGGTTCGGGATTTAAGAGTTAAAAGAAATGGAAAAGGGTTCAAATAAAAGAAACATAGAGGCTACCGTACAGATTTGATTTTCAAGATCGTGAAACACACGGATAGGCAGGAGATTACGTGGGCCAAGAGTTATTGGGTAGTCCACAAAAACCAAACGGGCCCACTAAGAGCCCATTTGAAATCTACATTCACAGTATCTGGAAGTGGGCACAGAATGATGGGCTCCTCCATTTAGTTTTGAAAATTTGGGTTTGATACAATAAATAGGTGATACTTGAAATTGTCTTCCTATAAATTGTTAGGCTAGCAGCAAATTCCTAAGTTAGGCCAGCAGTCCTTTGAATGTCCTGACCGATCGGATGCCGCAAAATGACCTTTCTTGAATTTCAGCAGTTACTCTTGCTGATTTGAGGTTAGTACTAAAACAATGTCACAAGCTGGAAGCCTGTGCCAGCAAAGGGCTTCTGATGAATATACAAAACAATGAACAAAACCTCATTTTCCATTTTGAGCAATACATGATGTGACCTACCCAACGCAAGCAAAAAAACAGAACCTAATTGAGTATAATACCCTGTTTATGCTGCCCAGTTACCTTGCAGACAATAGAACTTGTCTAAATAAGACTGAGCATTACAAGATTAAATAAATAATTGCGGTTTTTGTACATGAATTTGACGGGTAGAAATGGATAATCATAAGCAGACTAGAAACCTGATGAATTATTTTTATCTTGATGGCTAAAGGCCGATTTCCATATCTTGCAGACTTTCATGTTATTGGCCTTTTGTGATCTGTATGTTTATGGTCTTCATAGTAACCAGACCCTGCCAAAGGACATAATATTTTGGTAGATTATCTGCTT
>Ga0307514_10002969_pt1 | contig 16808 bp, 9 predicted proteins | sample 16_EM_MG_FD_203088 | JGI IMG/M metagenome (GOLD analysis project Ga0307514, IMG submission 203088) | Populus trichocarpa ectomycorrhiza microbial communities from riparian zone in the Pacific Northwest, United States - 16_EM | ecosystem: Host-associated > Plants > Roots > Unclassified | place...
ACTATCTTGCTGCAGATATGGCTAGAGACGGAGAGATCGACTTGAGCTACGTACCGACTGCTGAGATGCTCGCCGACTGCTTCACCAAGCCACTGCCGAAGCCCGCCTTCTTGAAGCAGTGTGCTGCAATGGGAATGATCGGAATTGGACTCGGGGATGGCCTCGGAAATGGCCTCAGGAATACCCTCGGGATTGGAATTGGAAATGGTCTCGGGAATGGTCACGGAAATGGTATCGGAACTGGAAAAGGCTTCGGGAATGCCGTCGGAAAGTAAATTGATTGGGCACATTTGTTTCGAGGAGATCCACGTTGTTTGATTGGCTCCTCTTCTCCTTTGTTTACTGTTTTGTTTGAAACGGACGTGATAGCCGTCCTGGAGGAGTGTTGAGCTGATTGGAAGTACGGATATCACTATGCCAAGGACTATGATGTAACTTGCCTCTTTTGTAGTTAGCACCATTAGTCATCGATCGACCTCATGTCGATGCGACATGTCTCGTTACACGACACAACAGACACACCTTCGCATACGCCCCCACACACTCGACTACTCGAGCGCACGCCACCGTACAACAATCCACCATTGTCTATTGTCCTTGAAAACAGGCAAGTTTGGGGTCCCACCAGGGTTTGATCCAGAAGGTGAAGCACAGCATACATGCAAAACACGAAACATTAATAACATAGCTAATAATGAACGCAGAGGTGTTCATTGTTGTCTCGATGAGGATTTTCGTTCTTTCTCACCAGAGGTACAAGCCAAAAACAGAGACAATTTCCGTAGCACAATTCACCGAAAGAATTCACTCAACTGGAACGGATCCAGCGATGGTACAACCATATAATGATCAGCACAGCAATGATGAAGGCTTCCTGAATTCCATCCCGGAGGAGCCGATAGAGCAGTCTGACAATTGTTTCAATAATCTCAGCAGCTTTGTTGCTGGTACTGAAGGTAGCATGCGATTCTCAGCTATTCTGACTATGGGTCAATCTGCCATCGCCAGCAGCAACCAGCCCATCCCCTGCAGCGACAGCAACAGTAACAGCACCAACATGACCAGCATCACCAACATCACCAGTGTTGAGAATATGGGATTAGTTGATGGAAGTAGGATTGTACAGGGTGCGATGTCGCTTGGAGGGCAGAAATGGTGTCAGTGATCAGATTTGGGATTTCCTTTATGTGCTATCGTATTCCAGGTTTCATTGATATATCATACTAGTAGTAAATGTAAGACAACTGATGGTTTACTGAAGGCTGCTCTCAAATTCGTGAAAGCATAATAGCGATGATACATAACCTTCCTACAATGGTTGAACTACAAGCTACTGACTATCATGTATGAATAACTTAAATTCCGTAAACCACTTCTGCATGGTAACTAGCATTGGTCGAATTAAGCCATAATGGTCTTTGAAAACAAGGACTACACACTTCATTGAAACATATCCACCAAGTATGATCATCATTGCAAGGACAAATCCAATTGTGTGATGTAGAAGTGTGCTGAGAAATGACGTGTAATGTTGCCAAAGAATGTGTGAACAATTCATCAAGTGCTCATTGTGACAGTCGCAAAAGAGGGTCCAAGGGTCATGATGCTTGAAAACAGCATTGCGACAACTCAGAGAACACTGTGGAACGGTAAAGTAATGCCATATTTCTGGGAAACCTCAATTTCATTCTTTTGAGTGTGAGGATACAATAGGCTAAATAAATTTATGAAGGGAATTTAGTTTTTGCTGATGCATATTGGAGTGAACCAAAGGTCTGCTGTTGAAATTGTTGTGTCCTATATCAAAACTGGTTAGAGTGGAATTTCATTTGGATTCTTGATGATTATTAATGACCAACACGAGATAAAATCAATTAACAAGGTACATTTCAAGTTGCCAGCTGCCCGATCACATGATGAACGGCATGAGTCATACATTGAGAATAATTTGCTAAATGGCTTCAAATTATTCATTAGTTATGATTTTCTGTCCAACTGGAAACTTAATGCCACCTAAAGATTTGGTAGCCAAGAAGAAGAATGAAGTACAATTCAACGATATTCGGGTGCACCAGAGAGTCCTCGGACTATGGGATTAGTCTCATTACTGTTGATTGAGCACTGCCTATGGGCCTATCCCATCTAGCAATATAGCTAGTCGAGCTAATATGCAGTAGGCATGTTAGGAAATCAGACAAATACTTTGTAACGGCAATACGTGATACAAGGCTGGGTAATGGCCATGCTGTTTGGTTGGCTTTCTGTGAGACTTAGATCTTTAGCAATAATCATACTTAAACAGGTATAGTTCACCATCTCTGGCATCCACATTTGCAAGTGTGGACCTGATTTACCACAGATTTGTCTCTCTGGCCGAATGCTGGCATAAGTGCCCTTCCACTATTATTCATTGTTCAGGAAATGGACACCATTTGCTGACAGGATTCACGAGTTGATCCCTTTACCCACGCACCAACTCATTCAGGCTACAATTGTGATTATAGCCTTAAACACGACATATCAAAGTATAATTACGTCAGACATGGATATTGATTGTTTGATCAATCAATTGAGCACCCTGATCACAATGGAAGACAGTTCAGGGACCAATTGGCTCATGAGTTGTGTTGCTGTCAAGGACAACTATAAGCACCAGTACAGAATTCCACCCTGCCAATGAGAGAAGTCAAATACCATTCCTACCAGTCAAGTGAGTACCATCATCAGTCACAGAACCCACAATCAGCATCGTGATTATACAACTGAGTCAGCAGTACCGAGATCAGAAGGCAAAGTCGAGCGATGATTTTGAGTCAGCGCAGCAAGAATAACTACAACTGTAGCAATCTGGAAGATACCCAGAGAACAGTGAAACCAACACAGTCAATTGGGTGTGTCTCAGACTGGCAGCGTTAAACAATGCAACTTCTGACCATTCATCTCTGTACCGGTGGAAATCACATTCCGCAATTCAAATAATTCCAACAATTCCGATCCCGGGAATTCAAAATCGATTGAGTCCAATATACCCAGAGGTGCCAGTCGTGCCAACTTATCACCAGTGCCGTGGGTTTCAAAGGACTTCTATGTAAGCCAAAAGGCAAACTGGCAATGCACTCGGTGTGGCAGTGGTGACCACTAAGTATACCATTGTACTCATTAACCCGGCAACATGCAGCAAGTCAGAGCATCAATCAACTGCAGCACAATTGACAGCGTTATACTGCCGAGCCTACTTAGGTAACTCGAGCTACCATCTGAACCAGCATTCACCTCCACCCTGGCCCAGTGATGATGTTTGTAAAGTCGTGCACACAGCCAAGTCTGTTGTGTCTGAGTTTTGAGCACCTTGAACCAGTTGATTAATGAGACATTTTAGTTGTCCCAATCAAGGCATACAACTTAGTCTTGTGCTTGCCATTGCGGGAAACCCGGAAATCAACAGCAACAATGGCTGATTGAGAGCTCTACGAATGGGAAATGGATTGCAACAGGCGAAGACTTCAGATGCAGATTACACATGTCTGCTGGAACGCAGTTGGATAACCAAATTTGGTGAGCCTTCAATCAGTATACAACTAGTCAGGGCTACCCCATTGAATCAGGTCTGAGCATGTGAGTACGTGGTTGAAGCTTTCGCCATCTGACTTGCCTAATGTCTAGGGTTGGTAGGAGCATCGCTGGATGCCTTCACTGCTGGTAACAGAAACACCTGGATGCTGACTACATGAGTTGGAGCAGCTACGGTAGTTGCTGCAGCGGAGTGACAAAGTGACGGTGCTCGAATGACTGCTACCGGCACACCATGATAAGAAGAGAGAAGCAGGACAACGGGGGTGGTCTATCGGGACGAATAATCTGATCCAGCCAACCCAGAACCCCTACCTATCTCCACTGTGCCAAAGCATGGTGCAATGCAAATTGCAGACATTGGTAATGAGAAAAGGAACAGATATAGCTGATATGGAGTTGCTAACAGATGATGGGGGCTGCATTGCAGCACAATATCAAGTTGTTACAATATGAAGATTGGTTCTATTGTTGTGTGATACAAGGACTATGTTCATGTATGCAGCAAAGATATGGCACCTCTCGCACCGCACCTTGCAGGGCAATTGAACATAATTGGTCAGAAAGTGCAGTTCCGCCTCAGGGACCATAGGAAGAGGCTGAAAGGGAATGACAGGGTGACCCGGCTGTAAGAAACCACACAAATTACATAGATCTAAAAAATCTCAGATTGAGCGAGTGAGACCAAGAGCTGGGAAAATTAGGGTTTGTACTTTCGTTGTATGGCTTCAATTTCCCATATGCCCGCCTCTATAATCCAACAATAACTTCTGACTGTGATACAGCCAATCTTATTTCGGAAGAAGGACAGTAGACTGTGGCTGTGTGCGGCCTACTCAGCGCTCAATTGAGCCACAGTGACAAACTGATATCAACTCCCACCGATCTTGGAGATGTTCGATAGCACCCAAGCTATTCTGATCACCTTGTCCAGGTCAAGGAACGAGATGAGCACAAAACCACATTTGCCACCCACTACTGTGTGTATGAGTCCTGAGTCATGCTGTTCGAGTTGACCAATGCACCAGCTACCTTATTACCAAGGTACAAGACCAAATAGAGGAGATAAGTTGTTGACGGAGCAACAATGTTTAAAGTGAGTGTTAACCCTAACTGGGGTACAGGAATAGAGCCCCAGAGTACAGTCAAGGACAGAAACGTCCAGTGGCACCCCAAGAGCGGGGATGAGCGGACTTGGGGCAGAATCAACATACGCACCTACCCTCCAGAAGATAATAAGCCCCAGAGAGAATTCACGGCTACAGCCTGAAGTCAGGGATAACAAAGACAGAACCAGCCGAGGATGAACCCACCAAGGTAGTTGAAACACGAAACATGTCCAAACACAATGCATGTCGAAACACAACTCATGTAGAAACACAAAGCCTGTCGAAATACAAAGCATGTTGAAATACAAGCATGTCAAAACACAAAGCATGATCGAATACAAATCTTGTTGAAACAGAAAGCATATTGGAACACAATGTATGTTGAAATACACAGCGTGTCGAAATACACAGCATGTTGGAACACAAAGCATGTCAAATCACCAAGCAGGTCAGAATGAATGCCCAAAGCATGGGAAGAAATAAATCAAAAACAAGTGCAAAATCAGATAAAAGCAAGTGGAATAATGAGACAAAGCAAGGGAAGTCAACCAAGGCCAGGCGGAAGACACATGAAGTCAAAGACCTCCGAAGTCCAGAGATGAAGGTTGTCAAATGCCACATTGGTCAACCAAGATTACCAATATTCAACAGAACATCATATGATTACAAAACCACAATGGCAATTAACAACCAAATTGAGTCCAAGTTATTGATGGAGCAACAAACTTCCAATGTGGGGATGACCATGTCAAAAATACATCGCACTGAGAAGCCAAAAGCCCAATGGGAGGCGGACTATGCATATACACTGAGAAGTAGACCGAGAGGTCTGCTGAGCAGTCAACCAGTGAAGTCTTACCGACAAGCCAAGCGCACACCAGCATATAGTCTACCAGGATTCAGTCTGCAAAGATGTTGCCTCACAAAGACTACCAAGTCGACAAAGATTCTACGATAGCCACCAATTACAAGTGCAACCAGGAGTTGACCGTGAAGTCTACCAAATTGCTCAGAATTCTATTGAAGCCACCTTTCGAGAATACAACCATGTAGTCGACTGGATGGTTACTGAAGCAGACTTCCCAAGACGACCACCTACCCAACTAGCATCTGGAAGTCAATGCCACTTACCGATGACTACTGCTTGAGAGATATTCAACTCAACACTGCACGACGGCTCAGGAGAGCACAGGAATAATTGACTTCGGTAACTATATTGATCGTTAGAAGTGCACCCTTGTTAGATGTCTGTTAATGCGACTTGACTACACACGATGCAATTGACCTGTGCAATTGATAGCTATGACCAATGCAGGCAGCACAAGCTCCCATTGATGCCAAGTCATGAGCAGACACTTCCTACCATGCTGACAATTCCGACAATGACCTACACTGCGATATAGCAGCTATGGAAATGATGGACATTGGGGCATGGGTTAGGAAGTTGAGATATGGAGCACGGGATCACATTTAGATATTTTCTTGTTTCTCTCTTCTTTTCATCCATTCTCTTAGGATTTTGGCCTTGTACAAATGGTGTCAGCACGGGTTTTAACCACCTTCCAATTGTGGTGAAGGTTCTGAGTCTGCTGGATTTGCCCAAAGGTCACCATTGAGTTTTACCAATCGGTTGTGGAATTTAGTATTTTTTACAAGTACATATGCAACATGAATATATAATGCTTTCTTCCCTTTCCTTTTCACTTCAACGGATTATACAACCCAAGAAGTCTGCACCTACAGAGGATTAGTATGCAACAGCGATGCGTGACCCAGGGCCGGTTAACGGCCATTCTTTATGGTTGGCTCGCGACCAGACTTTGATCTCCTGTGACAATTTTACACATACACCTATAATTTTACTATCTCTTGCATTCACGTGTGCAACCATGCAGCATAATTACCTTATGTATGCCTGTTTCGCCAAACACTGATGTACCTGCCCTTACACACTTAGTGATGCATGACAACAATGCAGATTTCCGTGGCATCTACTCAAAGTTTAGGTGTATCAGTAAATGCTTGCCATATGTTATCTATCTCATTACAATAGATCCAGTATAGCATGAATGCCAATCAGTTTTGAAAGGATGACATTGGAGATGAGATTTAGCAGATGAAGCATTATGTGAGATGGATCACGTATTGGTGGCAATGCTGCACCATCTGCTCACACATGATAGATGTTCAAGTTGAATAGGGAGTTCTCAGCGCATATTGTTATGACTGATTAATCACAGTATATTTGCTAATTTCATTAGCACTGAAGATAGTCTGCATGATATCAAATGCCTCCGTCAGAATATGACACATGGGCTCGCTCATTTGTTGAAAAGATGGAGCCATTGCTGACCTATTATCGAAGTTCTAATCAACTGGATAACCCTGGGCATATTATTAGGACATATCCAGAATGGCATGTTTGTCAATCAGGACAGCCTAGGTGATATTGAGTACAAGTGTCAGAGCATGAGACACAGATTCGCTGGTTGGTGGCACAGCTACAGCATTTGCAGGCATCTAATCGACCTCTAGGAACAGATTGTCAGATAATGAGATACAACTCACATAATCTGTGCAAAGGCATATCTTCTGCTGCAGGGTATTTTCTGGCCTATGATTAAAGTTCAGGCACAATTCAAATCTGCAGTCCAGTCCTGTATGTTGTCTTTGGATGTGTATGAAGCTGACTTTGCCGAGCTGCAACATGTGATAGATTTACCATTTCAGCATTGGAATGTCTCGAGAGTGATAAATAATCCACCCAAGCACATGTACCCCAGTCCACAGAGCATTGTGTTTGACTTCAAACCAGTGGAAGAAGTTCTTACAGATTGACATTTACCAAAACACATTACATTTTACTGCACGCAGCTCATCCCTCGTGGCATTTGATATTGTTTAGATCGATGTTTAATCGGCATGTAATGACGACTACCACTATACTAGTAGTAACTGTCAGCTCCGTTTCAACTCTCCATAGAAAGAAGGTAGCCACTGTACCACTAACACATAAATGCCAACGCCCGGCCAATTAATATCCTCACTGGATTTCATATTGACCATGTAGCATGTTTGAATCTATATTTTCAAATCCTAATATATCATCTGCATGTTTTGGCTCTATCGAAGGAGCCAGAGCTTGAAAGCAAGAATCCCTAAGGACAGATTCAGCTCAGCTACACTGCAAGATGGCCAACAACTCCAGCTCACCCATGTACTACTCGGCTTCAATGAGGTCTAAGTTCTCAATACTTTGATTGCAGACTTAAATAGATTTGAACGAAATGTATATTTGGGCTGCCAAAGCTCATATGTGACAATACATTATGTAAGCTGATATTCATCATGAAAGAAGTTCAAAGAGAGAGTATGTTGAAAGCTGGAGTTGAGAAAAGACAGCTTGACAGTGTGCAATTGGCTTTCGGAGTACAGTCAGCCTGCAATCCCCAGCTATTGAATCGAAGCATAACCTTGCAATCAGCAGGGCACCTCAATTCGGCGGAAAGGCATGCATGCAATTCTCAGTCCTCTGCCCCCTGTCAGATGACATTTCACAATGCATTTATACCTTCATAGTTTATAGCTTTCAATCCCGATATTTATCGGTAGTCAAAATGATAGTTGCGGGACTTACAATGATTATATGATTTGACAGTGAGTGATTTACTAGACTCTAGTCACTAAATCAGAATATGAGTGAGCATTTATGACTCATTGATTAGGAATCTTGGCATTGATGTGTGCTTGAATGAATAAGGTTACCCCTGGTTTATCCATCATACCCTACTATTCTGTCTGTACACCTGAGTCTCTCTATTGTGCACAAAATTCTCTCTCTTCTCCATTGAATGCAACCTTGTTAGGAAAAATCTTCTCCTAACACAACCCACATTAATGCATCAAAGGGAAGATCTGCAAATGATATTGCCTTGTCAACCAGGAACTTAACTGCACCATCCCAAGAATACAGAATATAATGAAAATATGTGTGTTCTGCCAGCTCATATACCACATACAGAGATTCATAATTCTTCACAATTGATAACAATGTCAGCAAAAACCCGTCGAACTCAGCTCTCACTTACAAGCTCTGAAATCTATCAAGATCAACAGAGTCTGAATGATACCCCAATTGTATATGATTTAGTTACCTCAAGTGCTTGATCTTTGACGGATAATCACTCTGGATAGAGGAGTCATATGATGGGGTAAATGTTTTCATTCAGGTTCCCAGTGCTCCAGTTGGCTAGTGCCAATGGTTGTTTCATGTTGTGAAATTTCTTCTGGTGGGTCTGGTTCAGCTGCATCAGGTTCTATTCTATGTACATCAGCTTTAACCACTCTTCAATTCATGAATCTATACAGAGAGATATTGATAAGAGTTGCTACCATTCAGCTTTAAGAATTTGTCTATTCTATTACCCCTGACGACCTCTTCCAGAGAGGCTGGCAACATTCAAAATTGAAACACCACGCTGCCATTCTCACTATGAACGTGGAAAATTAACGTCATCTCTCCTGAACCATTTCAAGGAAATCCTCTAAATGCATTCGCTTTGATGCAGTATAATTTCTGGCCCCAGTTTTGCTGTTATTCTATTGCACATTGTCTTATATTTAATACTTATACAATGTGTCCTACAATACCCCAACTAACTACCTTGATTTCCACAAATGGAACATACGCAAAGCAGGGTGATAAATTTCTATTCACCATGGAATCCAGAAGCACAACTTAAGCGAGCATCTGCATTCAAAAACACAGCCAATCTCCATCGTACAGGAAATATTTTCCTTCCAATTATCTGCCATCATCAATCATAATGATGTTGACAAATGTCCCCAATTTGATATTGTATGCAGAATGACGAGAAGGATTACAAGATCAGTGATGATGGAAGTGGGAATCCCAGACAGTCCAACAAATCTTTCAAAACTGGACAAGCTAATTTGGATCACTGACAGGAGTGCCTATTCTTAGGAAGATGTACCAGGACAAGCCATTACAAACTACAAGGATTTCACTGCCAAACGAATAGAGCCATTTCAATACTTTCATTGCACAACCTCCTCTTCCAAATTCCTGAAATCCTGCTGGGACAATGGTACTACCATTACTCAAACACCCAAAGTTAACCATGCTCAATAAGTTTTCCATATTTAAACATGCACTACCTGCCCAGGTCCTCCCACTGCCCATGTCTAGTAGAGACCTGAATGTTTTACAAACCAAGGCCAGTGGAGATCAGAATGTTTCCCATTACCAAAACACAATTGTTGAGATTGAGAAATGGTTCATGGAAGCTACTATGTTCACAAAGACTCCTTCACCAATAATATATGATAAGAAATACAGGATGGTTAAGGATGCTTGGAATCAAGCCATTGAAGCTCAGAATGGGAATTGGCATTGACAGGGACTTCAGTAGGTATACGATCTGTATGTTCATTGTCTGGTAGTCCATCTCTCAAAATTAATCTGCAAACGTGAGAGACTGTAAGTCTTGAATTCTGTGTAATGATTCTCAGTGAGACTTACAATATTGACTTCACACCAAAATTTCCAAAATCTAATCTGAACATTATTACTATGCAAGGATGGTTAGAAGATGGAAATTGTGGAACAGTTGGCTGTAGGTACCAATTGAATTGGGGTTCTGGATTAAAGCTTGGGATCCAGCTTATATGACTCCTATTTGACGATGTGTAGCTCTCAGAGGTCACAGATTCCAAGACAATATCGTTCACCCAAATGTTGGTTTAAGACTCAATATCCCTTCAGTTGTTCTACACTGCTAAAAGCTCAGGGCACCCACATACTACATTTCAGTCATTTCAGTAACTGTCTCTGCACTGTCAGTCTCCATTTAACTGTATGTCGATTCATACACTAGTTTGTGATATATATCGCCCAACTTCCTTCCCTTGCCTCATCTGGCTCATTCTCCTCGATTTCCATGTCCTGCCATGAGGAATTTTCACAATATTGAGGCTGTGCACCAGGTTTGTGCGGAGTGTTGTGCAGTTGGATGCATGAACGAATGCAGCATGACAGTCATCATTGATCCGGTTTCCCATTGCACTTTGACCACTCCATCTATTGCTTGTATATCGTCACTGACTTCAATATTGTTAGTGAGTTTCGTCTCTAAATTAGTTTTAGCTTTCTGACTCAACTGTGACATGCAGGATGACATCAAGTTTGTTGGTCGTGAATCAAAGTGCTTTTGAGTCACATAAATTTACATGTGCCATCCAACCCTTGCACATTCACAGACCCATTATCTTGACTCACAATTTGGTCGACAAAATCAAGTACAAGCTGATACATAGCGTATTAGGTATAAAAATTGCATCCCAAGAGAGGGATTCTCAATAATTACAATTCGGCTATTTACTTCTCTGGCGACATGGCAGCCATCACCATTTCCTCGTCCGAATCCAATTTCTAAATACTAACCAACTAGGGATACTATATGCAGAGGCAAAAGCTGAGGGGTGCCACACGCTATCATCGCATAATCGACAACCAAATGGGTACTGCGACGGGCGGGAGAATCACAATGAGTGTATGTGACTGGCATTTCTGGGAACCAAGCCCCATGAGACAAGTGCCTGGTCGAGAACCCACTTGCAGCATTTGCCATATTCCATGCTCTTTATCAAGAGTCTCCAAAAGCTGACCAAAGCTTATCGGTGGTGATGCGACTGCATCATGTTCAGTGTGTGGTTCAATGACAGCAAGAACCTGCAATTCAGACATCACATATTCCTTATCCCTCTCGTGGAAGTACTCGGCCACGTCTCCCCATCCTGGTCTCCACAAATCATTAAGCATCATCTACTGTTCCAGACACCACTCCATGTGATAATGCACCATTCTGGAGATGGTGCCAATCACCCATCCGGATTTGTCATCCTTCTTCAGCTTACCGAGCCCTGTGTCTTCTTCATTATCATCATGCTCATCTTCACTGTCCTGCCCATTGTCGGAACTTGCAAGATTATTCAGACCCGCTCCGCAGTCGTTCAACATCTCCAAAAGTGTTATTTTGGGCATTCTGGTTGTCACTCCCACATTTTCAGCATTTCTCATATCTTCCTCCTCCTGTTTAATTACCGTAGCTGCATCTTGAGGTTTCATTCTTGCCACAGCGGTCTCTCGATGCACATAATTCTCCATCCATTTCTCTTTCTCTTCGTTGATTTACAAGTGCTGTTCCTGTCTTTTCTCCACTTTAAGCTTCTTCTTAGTTCGCACGTTGTACAATGCTCCAATGGCGCGGACCTTGTCTGCTTCCAAACTGCTGTTGCCATCATGCGCTTCATGATGTTGTCGTATACAGCACCTTGTCAATTTGCCATAATTGCCTGCCAGGATTGGTAAATGGTTATTTTTGGGAGTATTGACCATTGTATTTTGTGTTGACTTTGTTGATCAGTGAGATGTTGGATGATGCAAGATATGGACCACATAGAGGCAAGCTGAGTCTGTTATGTCAAGGTTGGTACTTTTAATTGCCTGAAGCAAAGTAAAATCTGTGTTTCAACCATCACTACATTCGGAATAGTAATGCTAATCATGCAACATTACATGATGTTCAGCATCTGTTTCATGTAAGATCCTGGGTATGTCCTGAGACAGACATCAGCAGACATCCAGTCCATCGAAGAATGTGCGGTTTATATTTCCGAAACGTGATGTTGTGGCAGTCGCTTACATCTATTTATCGCGTTTCACAGATGCACGACATTGGTCCGACTTGTTGTATATCACATGACGGTTGGAAACCTGGGCAACATTTAGCTATCAGCAGCAGGATTCATCTTGACTAGAACATGCAAGTTGGTTGTTACTCATTCCATTTTGACTTGATGCTAACTTTTGATAACTTAGGACTTTCCACTACTTGTCGTTGTCATCTTCTGCTGCTCTTCCACAGCAGCAAATGGTGCCTCCACAAACACCTCGACAAGGTGTGAGCAGATCGGAATAAAGTAGAATGACAGGCGCTTCATCTAATACGCCATCTGCTGATACACAACTACATTGCCGACACCAGTTTGTCCACCGCGACACTGCCAATGTAGCCACCCATAATATGACCCAAAGTACACATTAAAAATGGTCCGCCACACTGGAAGCAGCAAGAACAAGGAGCAGTATGTGGTCAAATATGGGTACATCCATATCGAGGTATACAGTCGTCAGCAATCAATGTTAAATGCAGCTGGTGTAGGTAGAGAGCTACATGAACAATTTCTAGCTTCCTGTAATGAGAAACCTCCATGGTCGTCCACGGCATTTGTCTGCACAGTCTACAAAACAAAATATCTTGATGATGTCTAATCTAAGAGCTGAGCAGACAAAGTTCATGATACGTATCCCCGAGTGTAGATGAAACAGGCTTCATATACCTTAGAGAATGCTGCAGAAGCATATATGGTTCACATGATTGCCAAATCTCATATATAAAAGCAGCAACTCATTTCTTCTAGGTTTTCAACATGTCTGCAACTATGGCAAGGCAAGCAGGTCGGGTACAGCTCGAACAGTCCAACTTGTGCCTTGCGTTGAATATGTCCAAACTTGCCATAGGAATGTTTTCTCACACCACCATACACAAAACCCAATACCTGACCTGGATACCTTGTGCTGAAGTCCGCAATGAGAAGAAACGGGGAGTTGAGTTACCTGGGCATAAAAATCTGAATGCTGTGATGGTAAGACACCCAGCTATGCTTCTTTAGTGTCGAATGGACGGCTGCCTTCCTTGCCAAAATGGCACAGCACGGAATCTGCAGACATGCAGGAGGTGCAAAGGCATGGGTGCACCTCCACTAGACAGAATAGAACAGCCGACACCAGATCTGACACCACATCTGCTTTGAACACCACATGTCCCAGCCGGTGACAATGAGGGAGCACTCACATCGGATTTCAAAGGTCAGTCACCTGAATATGAGTATATACATACTCCACTTGCCAGCACTCAATTATTCAAACTTGATGTATATGCAAAGAATCGCAAGCCAGCTAAAGACTTTCATTCCAATTTGCTGACTGATGAAGGAACAAACACTGGTCAGTACACAATCTGCAGTGTGGTAATGCAGCTGCCATCCATTGTGCAGATGCCAGCAGTCTATTGAGCGAATCTGAAAGTGAAGACAAGCATTGATCCGAAGGAACAGGATGTTTGTGGGTATTATTATCTACAATAAATGGACACTTTAGAGTATATTTTAAACAATATATTAATATGTATTATTAAAGAACAATGTAGTGATGAAGGAAAAAGTACATGAAGACGATAGAATGGCTGCCAAAACACCTTGAATGATATATTATGCCAAATTACATTATAATATATTGTGGATATGCCTGTGTCAAAATGAGTAACAATGGAGCATAAGCAATTTTTGGATTTGCATTGTAGGTAATCTGAGTGGCGATTGGGTGCAGCCATTTATAACTGAGGTATTGGCTGCCTATATATGCAGCAGAGAGAGCAACACCATCCCAGCCCCATTCTGAAAATGAGCATCCACAGAGCATCAATGATTGCTGGTCCTATAAGTCAGGTAATTAAACAGTGACTTGGTCATTCCTATACATAATCTAAGTATTAGCCGCCTATATAGGCCAATCAGATAGCGACACACTCCCTCCTGCATCATGTGAATGAGGGTCCATGGAGCGTCAATGATTGTTGAACATTCATGATGGGTACTCAAAGCGCGATGCAGCCATTATTGTCTATATACATTGTGTTGACTGTTTTTATTCGCCAAAATGGTAATGAACTCAGAATTGCAGCATTCCAAATGAACTAAGTTGTTACTGTCTGGGAGGCTGTCGCGGAAATGGCTCTTGCTCATCTGTCAAGTGATGCTGCCAACTCCTTCTTAATAGTGGTCTGCAATCACGTGCCACTTAGATTACTCAAGCTGCAACACCAAAAATTGTTGAAACTCTGTTGACACTCATATTCTTGATGGGGCAGGGATTGTGTCGCATTCTCTTTTACCTATGAAGACAGCCAATACCCTATTTATGACTAACAGCACCCAAACACCACTCAGATTGTCCAAGATGCAAGATCAGAAATCATTCACACTCCATTAACCCTCATTTCCCGAATGGGGCAGGGTGCATGTCTCTTCGTTTCTTGATTATAACTGGGGCCAATACACCCAAAAAAGACAATAATGTACCATCCTAAATATATTGTGATTATCAATAGGATATCTGAATGCGGCCATAAATAGAATCACCCACAATGCAGAACCAGAGATTGGAACCGATGGGTCTAGCCAAATCCGGCAACACATGCTGGTTGATATGTATGGGTCCAGATTGGGCTCACCAGGAAGTAGTGGGTTGGGTTTTTGGACGGCTCTGGAACTGAAGTGAACTGTTATTGGAGTCCGAACACAGACCACTGGTGGGTTAACCAGATCTGTTGCCATTACTACCAGCAGCTAAGCAACATACTTAGGAAACAATACAGAACCCATTTCTGATTGTCAACCTCTTGACATGGCCATTCTGAGGTATGTCTGAACATCGATAAAAAGTAGAATATACTTGGCAGTAAAGCATTCAGCTTAACAAGGAATGCACAAGCATTGTTTCATTGCCAGACTAGCTTCAATGCAGATCTGAAGCATTTGTGACAATCAACTACATGCCCCCAAATGCTGCAATTTCGTCAACCATACATTACGCATGTCCTGTATTCTGTCACTACTATTCAATTCCACTTATACATTCTTGAATTCCCATTGTGACTGGACTGTATACAGTGCTCTATCAAGCATAATGATATTCAGATGAAATGCAGCACTACTGAAGACATCTGTGGGATTTTTGTTGAGCTGATTGGAAGTACGGATATCACTATGCCAAGGACTATGATGTAACTTGCCTTTTTGTAGTTAGCACCATTAGTCATCGATCGACCATATGTCGATGCGACGTGTCTCGTTACACGATACAATAGACACACCTTCGCATGCGCCCGCACACACTCGACTACTCGAGCGCTCGCCACCGTACAACAGGTTATGAGCCCTTGCGTTTAAAAAGGGAACAGACGATCAATTACTTCCATTTTCGTTTGTCGAGTGGAAGTCAACATCGTCACGGAGAAGCGTCTCCACAAGCTAAGCAATTACCCCGCACCCCGCCGTACTTCTGACGGCGGCTGCTGGACGTCACCCGTAACGCTCAGTCCGAGAGACTACGATAACTGACGATTGCGATACAAGAGATATCATCTCGTTACAGGATGAGTTCGACTACGATCACCATCACCAAGTTCAATGGCACGAACTATGCACAATGGGCAACCGAGATGGCACTACTTCTCGAGCAGAAGCAAGTGTATGGTATCATCAAAGGATACGACGACAAGCCGGAAGAGCCAGCAGCAAACGCGACCGCTACAGAGAAGGCCGCTTTCAAAGACTGGATGAATCGCCACGGTGTTGCCAGATCGACTATCCTACTCGGCATGGAACCGAGGATACAGGCGGAATATACGGTCGTCGACGATGCGAAGACGCTTTGGGAAAAGCTAGCATCAGCCTACAAGTCAAAGTTGAAGCTCAACATCTTCGAGATTAGGGAAGACCTTTGGAGCATCAAACTACAGGACTGCGGAGATGTCGACAATTACGCATCGCGGATCGATCGGAAAGTCAAGGATTACAATCTCTGCGCAGGGCCAACGACCACTGACACCGACGCTACCGACTCTGCAAAGACAATCGCCAAGATGAGTGAGCAGGAGCACATCTTCTACCTCCTTCGCGGGATCCCAAGGAACGACGAGTGGAAAGTCTTCCTGGAGCTCATGATGGACAAAAACGCCACGATGACCGCCACGCCCGATGAGATCGTCAACAAGCTCGTCGAAAAGGAAGCTGCAATCAAGAGAGAGAATGGGATCGCTCCAGAAGCCCTGCTCTTTGCAAAGAAGGGTGGCAAAGGTGGTAATGGTGGTAATGGCGGTAGAGCCGGTAAAGGCGGCAGAAGTCCAAAGAGGGATAAGAGAGATGATAAGAGAGATAATAAGGACGATAGGAAAGAGAAGGATTTCCGGAAGTGCTTTCATTGCC
>Ga0307514_10002970_pt1 | contig 16800 bp, 20 predicted proteins | sample 16_EM_MG_FD_203088 | JGI IMG/M metagenome (GOLD analysis project Ga0307514, IMG submission 203088) | Populus trichocarpa ectomycorrhiza microbial communities from riparian zone in the Pacific Northwest, United States - 16_EM | ecosystem: Host-associated > Plants > Roots > Unclassified | place...
GCTGAGGTTAGGGAAGGAACAGATAAGAGGCCAGAAATCGTGAGGAGAAGCGAATTTGGTGCTAGAGAGATTGAGGGTCGTTATCTTGTTGGCAATGGGGGAGAGAATGGTGACGACTCTGGGCGTGGGGGCATAGGTTCTGTTGAATTCGATACGCTCGAGATTTGGAATCATTGTGAAGGTGGTCGATAATCTGGCCGACGAGCTCTGGTGGGATGTAGGACGATATCTCGGAGTAAGTAGATCGAAGAGGAAATTGATCCGTGATCTATACATCGGCAGCACCTTCCCAAAAAGGCAACAGCGTTCAACCCTGAGCGTGTCCATACTTACTGATACTCCAAGCAAGAGAGAGACCCACTGACACTACACTCGTTCTCATACTCATACCGAAATGTCCACGTTCATCACGTTCATCCTCTTCATGATTCTCTACTCCGCTCACGTGTGCGCAGACTTATACGTATGTACCCTCCAACTCGCTGGTAACCACTCGCGCACACCACGACTCGGGGCTCACCGGGTTTCAGGTCATCGATCCTCCCTCCCCTAGGGTCTGTCGTGGCAACCAGCCATGTACGATTTCCTGGTTGGATGACGGTCAAGCCCCTCTGCTGGACATTATCAAGATCTGCTACGTCGCTTTGTACAATGGCCAAGAGGTGAGCCAAGTCGTCATTTCACGGGATCGGCCGCTGACCTGGATTGCAGAGGTTGATTCAGCAGATAGCCCCGGTCGACGTATCCACCGCACGCTCGCTCACGTTTACCGTGGGTCTGTTTTCATTTGACCTGCTGATCAGCGAGCCTGATTCGCCTTGGTATAGCCTTCTCCTAACGCCGGCCCCAACTCTGATAGATAGTGCGTATGTCCCCACGTGCCTTACTCATGTTAAACAACCGTTTCATCCACCAGCTATGTAAGCTTTACCTCGGCCAACCCCGTAGACGGCAAACCGTATCACGAATACTCTTCCTTCTTCACGTGCGTTTGAGTCTCTTTCCTCTTGTATTCGCCTGACCTTGCTTCGCCATTTAGTATTCAAAATATGACCGGCTCCTTCAACTCTCCCGTTCCCTCATTGACTTCGTCCTTATCGATCCCCTCAAGTCTGCTGACACCCCCTTCTACCTCAACCTCAACCCCACCCTCATCGACAGCATCAAGGATCTCAACCTCTCGGATCTCACCAACAGCGTCCCCGTCCTCGGGTACTTTACTCTCCAGCCCATCATCCTCTCCGACCAGCGTAACATCCGATCAAAACTCTGCTCCCCATAATCTCTCTCAATGTTCAAAGCTGACCATCGCCGCCATCTCCTTGCTTTTGTTTGCTCTCTTCGAACTGCGATAACTTCCATCGTGGAAGTGGATACCCCGGATCTACCCTCATGCCCTCCTTCGCCTCCGTAGAATTTTGTTCGTCTCAGTGTAACACTAACCCTTTGGACTCCGTTTTCGCGACACCTTTTCCGGAGCTGTCTTCTACTCTTTACGTATCTACGATACCGTCATGCCTCACTAAATGACAGCGATTTCCGCTCATGCTGCAATCACACTCTTTTGTTCCGTTACACGCGGATTTCCACCGCCTCACGACCATCGCTTAGTAACCGTGTGTTTGATGCTTATCAACTATTGCTCAGCCGTCGAAAATGAACGCTGGGAATATTTCCTCCGATCCATAGGGACGTGCATATGGTATACCGATTAGGGACAAATCAAGATCCGGACACGAGATTAAGAATAAAAAGTCCAAAAACGCGATCATTCGTCTACAACATGGCCAATCCAACGACGGCAGCCACGACACCAGTCAAGAACTTTCCGGCAGTTAGGCCGAGAGCACCGCCAGTATTACCCTGAGTGCTTCCACTGGAGGTGGCAGGACGAGAAGAGGTGGAGGAAAGAGATCCAGAGCTCTTGGGGGGAGTGGAGGAAGAAGAGGGACGGGGGGAAGAAACGGGACCGGAGGCGGAGGTCGAGCTCGGGGAAGCGATTGGGAAAGAGCTGGCACCATCGATTTGCTGCTGAACTTCGGTAGAAAAGGTTCCCGTCATTCCGGTCAACTGGAACTTGGCGGAGAAGGCCAAAGCAGGAAACTGGGGCTGAGTGGAATCCTTGAGGGAGAGCGACTCGAATCGGATGAAGCTGAAAAGGGTAGGAAAAAACGTGTCAAATTTTGGTCCCCGTCAAAAGTGAAGGCAGGGGTTATTCGAGACACGTACTATTGATTAGAGTTGGGTCCGATGGAAGGGTCAGGGGTGATCTTGAGCTCGCTGATGGTCGAAACATCGGTAGAGGCTGAAAGCAACTGGAGAGAAGTCTGTTGCTGGGCGTTTCCGGCGTAGATGGAGATCTTGCAGGGACCCAAGTCCTTCAAAGAAGGACTGGGATTGTTGGGGTCCTCGATCCACGTGATACTGTATTCCTTACCGGATTGCCAAGAGGTAGTGGCGACTGGGGCGGTAGTCTACATTTCGTTTCGGCGTTAACGGGTTGAACTAAATGCGGCGAGAGAGAGACTCACGAAAATGGTTGCAAAAGCTGAGGGCAAGATTGTGGTCAGAGCCAACAAGAGAGTAGCGGCGCGCATTATGCAGGCGAGTAAGGAGAGTGTGGGTAAGAGAGAGTGGGTGGTGGCCGTAGAACAGCTGGCACGAAAAAAGACAAAGATGAAGAGACGAACGAACGACGAGGGAAAGAGGTGACGAGCGGTGATCGCCCTTTTTATAACTGTTCGCGTACATGCTGCCAAGATAAAAATATTATTTTCCCACTACTTATTCGCTTACATCAAACACCGTCCGAGTAACATGGTCTGGCTTTCGTCCAGTGTGCTTCAAAAATCCCATGAAATCTAACTCCTGAACGCCCCGAACAAACCTCGCTTGCACTTCCATCCCCCATTTCTCATCATCATCCTCTTCCTCGCCCCCCCGCGTGGCTTCGTTGTCATCGCTTTGCCCGCGTTCATGCACAGCCCTATCGGAGGGAGAAGCACCGATTTGTCTTTCATCGAGCCCCTTTTGTCGCTGAGTCTCGAGTACCGCAGCAAAGCTCTGGTACCAGTCAAACACATTTATCATCCTACCGGCTTCCAAGTATCCCTTGAACAAGATGCTTGTATCCGGCAATTCCCACACCGCCGGTACCTCATCTTCCGTGCCGCCCAAGTCGCTCTTTCCGACTTCAGGGTGCGGGCTTTGAGCGGCATAAGACTCCGGATGCAACAGTGCAGAGGTGATGTGTGCTCTTGGCGCGGGATTGACGACCTGCACAAGTTTTCTCAGTTCAGCTTGTCCCGAAGAATGCGTGCCTTCAAGTGAATAGGCCAACGGATGAAGAAGGAACCGGATTTTCACCTCGGACGGAAAAGGAGTTGACCCAGTATACCATATATCCCACAGTCGAGTTTCGTCCAATCGGCGCGCGAGCCTCTCCCTTGACGACGCGATGAAGATGAATACACGAGGTCACCAGCGGTGGTCATCGTTGACTCACGTAGAATATTCCGCAAGCCATTTTCCCACTTCTGAGCCAAGCGATTTCAACGCCTGATCGTCTCCATCACCACTGGCTTGGCCCAGGCCGAGCAAGGCGGATCGTTTACGTTCTACCCATTTTCTATCCTTCTCTTCCTCCTCAAAGGTACCATCCGGTAAGTCAGCAAAAAACCACTCGAGGGTATCAAGCAGTCCGAAGAGCTGGTCCCGATCCATCTTCCTATAAATAGGGTCAGTCCTATTTCTGTGGGTGAGATCGCCTTACCCACCCAATCACCAATCCGAGATATTTCCAGTCCCTCGTAAGTCTTCCCCTCAGCCCCCTGCTCATCATGTCCAAAATAGATTTCCCATCCTCCTCCGACTCTACACTTTTGTAGCCGAGGTCGAGGACGAACTTTCGCACGCGTAAGAGCAGAGCAAACCCGACTCTGAACCTCTGACACTGCTCGCGGAACTTCACACGGCAGTCCGTAATGACACTCAGTAACGAGGAGATATCGTTTCGGTCACTTTTCCACCGACTCAGCTGCTGGTTAGTTTGGGAGCTTAGTACTCGCGTAAACAGGTATTCAAGGAATGGAAAAGATTCGGATTTGGCGAGTTTCCGAAGAGCAGACTTCTCATTTGTGCGGTCGAGATTGTTGTCAAACAAAAAGAGGGTGAGGGGTTCATCGATGTGCTTCATGAATACCAGCTATCACAGGGTCAATCCAGTCGTCAACCCCAGTTGAATGGAAGAATCACGGATAATTACCTGGAGGATGGTCGTCACCGCATCTAATGACCTGTTGTGTCGTGTAAAGTGGTCGTGCAAAAAATCGAGAGCAACCGGCCCAAGCATTATCCCTGGGTCAAACGCTGGGTCGAAAAACGTCTTTATCCGTCAGTTTCGACTGAATATTTGAGCAACTGAACATACCTTCAAAAGAAGTTGCTCGACAACTTCTACTTGGGAAGTGACTGTGATCTTGTGGATCCTCAGAAGGGCCAGCGTTGTTCTTTGGTATGCACTTTGTAGGTACGATGGCTCCGGGGGGGAGGACAGGGCCAACACGAAGGTGAGCGGCAGTTGCGGGATATACAAGCTGGGTACAGTCTTTAGTACGGGATTGAGAGACACCCAGTCCGCATACCTGCAGATATAGAACAGATCTTGAACCACCTTGGGCTCGAATTGTTCAAAGTCGTGCATCAGAACGACGAGTTGCACGCCCTCTACACGTCGGTATCAGCTATAGGTGAGGTATTCGACACTGACGCCTTACCTTGTTCTATAACGTTGTATGTGTACCAGGCCTTCAGCAGTTCAATGTCATATGCTGCCAACGACGTGGTCGCCCTTCGCTTGGCGTTCCCTATACGAGTGACAGTGTGAGAATTGGTTTCTGTGATCTTGTATATGAACCCAAACCTTCAGGAGAGGCGGAGATGAACCCCTGTATCATTGATTTCATGGTGGACGCGATATTCGTGCAGTCCGCTGGATGGAGATGCGCCACCTTCGCAGGCGTGATATCATCGTCCAAATTCTCATTCTCCAGCTGAGCCACCACGTTCTGTAGAATAGGACTGTCACCGCATTGACCTGTGCAGGTGGATCAGCACACAGGGACAACGAATTGGGTGGTGAAGTTTCCCAATCGGAGGTCAAAACTTTTTGAACGGAGAACTTACCTGAGACAGCATATACCGGAACCTCAGCGTATGGTAGACCCGGGAGGACGTTCGTGTACGCATCACGGATCTGTGCGACTATACTCAACGCGAGTGGGGAGTGGATCGCATGCGAAATTTCCTGCAGACGGCTTAGTCGCGCACAAGGACAGGGATCCGCAGTACGAAGTACCTGTATTCGCGTTAAACACTTGATCCACGTCCGTTTGTACAACTTAAACCGAAGTTCATAGCCACCTGGAAAATCCCTATCCGGGCATGGGGAATACCTAGACTCTGCTTCTCCCTCATCTAAAGTGAACTCTCAGTAAAGATGTCGAGAGACTGCTCTGGAGGTGCGCGCCTGGATCGGAATAAGGGATGTAAAAGGCAGTCTGGAGCGGGAATCAGCGGCGATAGAGGAGGGCGAACACGACAAACCTGCGAAAGATCATCCAGATGCTGGTCAGGTGCCATCCGTTGGGTCAGTGGCTGGGAGGACGCGACCGGTCTGCCACAGTCGCGGTCAATGGACAAGAAGGATGATCGGTTGAGAACTTGATGATCCACTCGGGTGTTGGATGAAGCGACTTAGATGAAGCGACTCTTGAACAAAGGGGTCATCTTGAGAATCCCAACTCCCCTTATAAACTCTACCCATGGACACAGAAACACCCCCTCTCTTACGGCCGCCTTTTCCTCTGCCAGTTCCAAGACAATGGTCGCCGCTACCACCGCCCCACGCCTCACCGAGCTCAAATTCCCAATCACCCCGGTGCCAAGGAATCCGCTTGGGGAGGGAAAGTACATCAGGACCGCTGCTGCCTTGATCATTGGGTACGTCCTTATCGAAATCCTCATCTCTCAGAGGCGTTGAGCGTTCGAAATAGCGATGAGATTCTCAATGGAAAGGTGCAGGATGAGAATACCCAATACTTCGCTACCTTCTGCTTCCAGCAAGGCGTCGACCTGTAACACGTGCCCTTCCAGGTTATAGATAGCATATATTGACGCATGATCCAGAAAACGAGTCGAAGTTATCCCCGACGACGAAGCGGAAATGTATGATGTCACTCACACGACCCCTCTTGCCCGCGACTGACTGTTACCGTATGAGTTAAGCATCGAGGCTGCTCGTCGTATGGTTCAGAAGTATGACTTGGTGGTCACCTCTGGCGGCATTGGGCCCACTCACGATGGTGGGTAATTGGACCGTCAGGATAATGTTCACTCATGGCTAACGCTCCCGACGACAGATATCACCTACGAATCATTGGCAAAGGCGTTTGGTCAGGAATTGGAATCCCACGAGGAGACACTCTACAGAATGACTGAGACCAACAAGACCCGTGCCCGGGTTTCGCTCCAAAATAAGGAACAAATATCCGCCCAACGTCGGATGGCTTTATTCCCCAACAAGGCTGAAGTTATTTTCGCCTCTCCAGATATTTGGGTTGTGAGGATTTCTTGCCAATATACCAATCTTCTGGTCTGAACGAATGGATTAGCCCGTGGTCAGACTGGAGGGAAGACTCTGCATCCTTCCTGGTGTTCCCATGCTCTTCAGGAAAATACTCCAAGAGCTTGCACCTTTGCTCCCTCTCCCTCTCCCTCACGAGAGGCCATTTAGGCATCAGATCTTTACCAAGTACGGAGCTATGCCCTGTTTATCTCCCCTTGCGCTGACACCCCCCCCAGTCTGCCAGAGTCATACATCGCTCCGTTCTTGACCTCTCTCCAGGAGAGGGTAAAGAGCGACGGTGTTCGGATTGGATCATACCCCTTCTATGGTCGCGGTGTTTGCATTTCCTTAATCGGCCTCGATAAGCCGAGCATCTTGGCTTTGGGCAAAGAAGTTGCAAAAGAGACAGACGGGTACATTATCACCGAAAAGGAGCTCGAAGAGATGAAGCAGCCTTGAAACCAGGTTCCTTTCTGCTATCCCTGGAGCGATCTAGTTACGGACCGTACACCTGTCTGCTCCCACCAGTCTACAGTATATCCACACCATTCTGCTATCTTATTTCTTGTCTCCCCTCCCCCACCCCAGTCCGTTCTGTGGAGAGGGTAGTTGTTATTGTCACGAATAGAACTGAAGCCAAAATTCGCACCCGCCCTCCCAGCGGCTCCTCCTTCCGCGTCTGACCGAGCCCAACCACACTCACCCACCACTTCTGTCTATTCAGCGGACTCGTAGTGACGTTGGGTGTGGCTAACCCGCCGGTTGTAGCCTTGGGTCGTACTTTGCACGTGCAGCCGCACAAACGCGTGACAAAAGTGTGACGGACGCGTTCCCTCATTATCCTCATCATCGCGATCATTGTCAACCACAGGAACAATGTCCTCTCCGATAAACTTTCCGGACTCAGATGTTGACATGCAAGAGCAGGAGTCGGCTGAGCAGTCCATGCCAAACGCTCCACCAAGACTACCTCTGTTTGACCCCGCCACGCCTTCCACCACTAGGGGGACACCAAGAAAGAGCGTGGTGCCTAGCACTCCTGGGATCATGGCCAGGCGCGCGTTAGGGATGTCGACACCTAAGTCCGCGCCGCGAACTCCCCTTTTTGAAGGTAAGCAGATAGCAAACTTTCGCCGTATGGGGAGGCTGATATCTTCACTAGTGGGAAGCTCGTCTCCGGTGAACTTTCCGAGCTCATCTCCAAAGAAGACCCCAAGGGCGACCAGAAGGCAGTATGATGCAGACTTTCCTTCATCGGATCCTATCGATTTCCCCTCGTAGGACTCTTCCTGAACGTTTTATGAAATAAAATATTCACATTCACTACAGAAGTCCCTCGAAGACACCGAAGAACAGGCGAGGGGACATTCACTCGACCTTCAGTCTAACCCCATCGAGACACAGTACTCGTAAACAACCTCCAACAACACACGGAGACGATCTCTTCAGCGATGACATGAACTCGGACCTCCCAGGCCGGCCACCCGTTTCCTCTGGACCGATGTTCTCTGCACCCGCCGCGCCATCTGAGGATGAACCGGATGAAATTCGCGCAATCTGGGGTACAACAGTCAATCTAGGCGAAACTATGAAATCGTTCCGCGAGTTCCTGAGAGGGTTCAAGATCAAGTACCGGGTTAATCACGATCGGGAGCAAGGTAGACACAGGGTGTTGGGTTCACCGCAAGAAGGCGAGGTTATACTGTACGAACAGTATTTACGGAGGATGCGTCAGACGGGCGAGACAAATTTGAATCTGGATATGGTCAACCTCCTCGCGTACCCACCCTCCAAGAAGCTTTATATCCAGCTGGCGAAGTATCCCCAGGAGGTTGTCCCCGCAATGGATCAAGTTCTCAAGGACTTCATGTTAGAACTCGCGGAGCAGGACCAAATCAATGATTTCGATGGAATGTCCGGTGCTCAGGGTGAAGAAGAGGTCGCGGAGATTATGACGAAAGTTTACAAGATCAGGCCCTTCGGCATAGAGGCCGTGAACATGAGAGAACTGAATCCAGCTGGTATGTGTACGGCGTTTACTTCCCCCGCCGGTCCTGATGTTCCAGTTACTAGACACCGACAAACTCGTTTGTATCAAGGGTCTGGTCATCCGTGCTACTCCCGTCATCCCTGACATGAAAGTCGCCTTCTTCCGCTGTTCGACTTGTCAACATACTGTACAGGTCGAAATTGATCGAGGAAAGATCGATGAGCCCAGCCGCTGTCCCCGGGATGTTTGCGCGTCCGTCGGCACCATGATTCTCGTCCACAATCGCTGCGAGTTTGCCGACAGGCAAGTAATTCGTCTTCAAGAAACTCCCGACGCGGTGCCTGATGGTCAGACGCCTCACACCGTCTCGTTGAGTGTGTACGACGAGCTCGTGGACGTGTCTAAGCCCGGAGACAGACTCATCGTTACCGGTATCTTCAGGAGTGTCCCAGTCCGAGTGAACCCCAAGACCAGAACGATAAAGAACCTCTTCAAAACGTTCCTTGATGTTGTCCACGTCAAGATGGGAGCCAGCGGCACGCTGGCGTTCGATAAATCCACCCGGTCCGCAAGCGGCGATCGTCTCCCTGGCGTTGGGGGAGTTGGGGGAGCCGAGGAAGAGGAGGACGAGGAAGCCAGGAGGGAAGGTCGCAGGACGAGGAGAGCCGTGATGGAATCCAAACTCAAGGAGCTCAGCACTCGATCTGATATTTATGAGCTGCTTGCGCAGTCGCTTGCACCTTCGATTTGGGGCATGGACAACGTTAAGAAGGGTATCCTCCTGCAGCTGTTTGGTGGTACGAACAAGAGTATTGCTCGTGGAGGTGGCGGTGGAGGACCTCGGTACCGAGGAGATATCAACGTCCTGCTGGTCGGAGATCCTGGGACCAGTAAATCCCAAATACTCAAGGCGAGTTCGGACGAAAGATTTTGTGAAGAAGGTGTTAACCCGTTGTCCAATGGTTAGTACGTACACAAAATTGCTCCTCGAGGGGTCTATACCTCCGGGAAGGGCTCATCCGCGGTGGGTTTAACCGCCTACGTGACCCGTGACCCAGATTCAAAGCAGCTGGTCCTCGAGAGGTTTGTAAGCTGACTTTATTGAACGTTGATGATTGGTGACCTTTCAACCGTAGCGGTGCCCTTGTCCTGAGCGATGGTGGCGTTTGTTGTATCGACGAGTTTGACAAGATGTCAGATGCGACGCGAAGTGTACTGCACGAAGTGATGGTATGTCTGGGAGAGTGTGAAGACAAAATCCGACTCTAATCAAGGCCCCGTTAGGAACAACAAACGGTTTCGATCGCTAAAGCCGGGATTATCACGACTTTGAATGCACGGACATCGATTCTGGCCGCAGCGAACCCTGTCGGATCCAAATACGATGTGGACTTGACGATCACCAGGAACATTGACCTCCCTCCCACGTTGATCTCCCGTTTCGACCTCTTGTATCTGGTGCTTGACCAAGTTGACGAGATCCTGGACCGGAAACTTGCACAGCATCTGGTTGGATTGTACTTGGAAGATTCACCCGAGACGGGCGGCCAAGACATAATGGTACGAATAAGGTCACTGGCACTATACTTAGATGGTTCTGACCACCTATATAGCCCATAGAAGAACTATCCGCTTACATCAACTATGCGCGTTCGAGGATTCACCCTGTGATCACAGAAGAAGCATCTAACGAACTTGTTCGCTCTTACGTCGAACTGAGGAACGCGGGTGAAGATAGCCGATCGAGCGAGAAGCGAATCACCGCTACAACCAGACAGCTAGAGAGTATGATCCGGCTGTCCGAAGCCCACGCACGCATGCGGTTCTCTTCGTTTGTCGAATTTGACGACGTGAAGGAGGCATACCGTCTCATGCGAGACGCGATCAGGACTTCAGCGACGGACCCGAAGACAGGGAAGATCGACATGGGACTGTTGGATAGCGGTGTCGGTCAACAGGATAGGAAACTGCGGGGAGATATGGGCAAGGAGGTGCTCAATATTGTGGACATGGCTGGAAATCGAGGGATCAGGTGGATGGATGCGCTCAAACAGCTGGAGGGACAGAGCAGTATCAGGATTGATACGGCGGAGTTTGGCGAGGTCATCAAGACGCTAGAACGCGAAGGTCTCGTAAAGGTCGTTGGCGAGAGGGATCGCCGCATGATAAGGCGGGTGGAAGGCGGATGATGATGTCGCTGGGTTTACTAGTTGCTTCATATTCTCTTGGATGGTACGACTCTCAGAATCCCAGGCGCGCGCGAGAGGTAAAAGATATAAAAAAACGCTTCAGTTTACATTTGTTGGAGATCGTTACTGCTTAAGGTTTTATAAATATGGCTGGATAAGTTATTCGTTTGTAAAGGTCTGTGGGGTCTAGGCGGACTTGGCAGCCAAAGCAGCATTGAACCTCTCCTGAACCTTGTTGCCGTACGCATCCCACTCGGCGGCGTAGGAAGCCCAGTTACCGTCGGCAGGCGGCGCAGGGGCTGTCAAGCCCTCAACGACCTTGGCCAAGTCGACACCCTTCTCGGCGGCGTATTCGGTCCAAGCTTTGCCAACAGCCTTACCCCAGGCAGCCCAATCTTCACCGGGAGCATCGGTGGTGGGGAGAGCAGGGAGGGTAGGACCATCGGCGGACTTGAGGGGTTGGCCAGCGACCTTGGTGTTGTAGTAGTTCTTCCACTGAGTCCCGTATTCGAGCCAGGTCTCGGCTGTAAGTAAAAAGACGGATTAGAATCCACGAGAATGGGGACGATGAGATCTGGAATGACGTACGAAGCTTGTCATAACCGGGGACATTAGGGAGGTTGGGGGTGGCAGCGGGAGTCTTGTGCTTCTCCGCGAGCCTCTCACCCCACTGCTCCCAGGTCTCGTTCTCGCCCTTGGGGTTATCGATGAGGATGGCAGGGGGTCCGGAAGACATTTTAAGTAGTGGTTGAGATGAAGAGGTCGTTTAAAGAAGAAGAGAGTTGGATTTGGTAGAAGAGAGGAGTTGTTGTTGTTGGAGAGATAACGGCCGAAAGCCCTGGGCTTTTATACATAGGGGGAGGGGGGTATACCCCCCCTCCCCCAGGTGGTCTGATGTGTTTCAGTCAGACTGAAACGATGGATCTAGATGCCGTCGTGCGCTCCCGCAAAGATGATCACAGGCTGTCCAAGGCTAGATAACGTGTTCGAGCGATAGGCGGCGATGTTGCGTGGGAACGATGGCGCCTTCCATTCTTTCAATGAGGGAAATCGTATTGTCCTGTCCGAGCCATCAAGATATCAAAAATCAGGGCGTGATGATCCTTGCCATCCCATTTCAAGGGCGCGCCCGCGAAGCCTGGGTAACCCTGCATACTCGCAATATTTCCACGTGCTCAGGGGTTCGAGCTATAGTAAGACTCTCTCTTCGGCTGTGTGATCGCCAAGACCGGAAGCATCAGACACGCGTTTCAATCAACGAGAGAGCGCATCATCCTCAGCGACGACAACTGGCCATCAGCAAACAAACAGACCATTGTTCCTGTGATCAAGAAAAGGTATCCTAGTCCCATCTAACAACTGGATCTTACGGACTTGAAACTGTTGCGACTCCTTTCCATACAGTGCTATCTCCGACGCTTGAGACCCCCAAAGGTCGTAATCGAACGCGTCCTCGGCTGCGTTGTTCTCGTCCCATCGATATTGCCAAGACGCGAGCACGGTACGAACGTTCATCGCGAACTCTACGTCGCAATAAATTTTGATGTGATCCACCAGTAGCAATGACACCCGGGGGTCAGACGGTTCCGTATCGAAAATGGAAACGTCCAGCGGCGATGGTTCGTATTCCGCGAAGCTATCATACGCCGGCCTATCATCATTGAACGAGGTATCTGCATGAAACGATATCCCCATGCTACCCAATGTGTTCACCCCGTTCAACTCGCGCAAAAAGTTCCAGAACGCAACGAGGGAAGCATGAGTCCAAACAAGGTCGGTATATCCCTCGAACGACTGCTTCGGCGGATATCCATCGGGAGTGGGGTTTGGCTGGAAGATTCGTGCCCTCGTGCACCCGTCCCACGGCAACACCCCACGTAGTGGAATAATCCACGAACCTCGACCGTGAGGAGTCTGGAGGTAGATCTCGACGCTAGTCTCGGTACTAGGATAGATTGGAATAGGAATGCTTTTACTGAAAGGCGGAATGCGCGATCGGCGAGCAATAGAAAGATCCACAGACGGCGCAGGGTAGAAATGAGGCTATAAAACCACCAGCCTCAGCCCACTGCACACATATCGCAGGGTGTGAACGTACCTCGGGAATAGCGTGTAGGAGTGTTGACGTGTCGAACTTCCTTATCTGCTCCCGCTTATGATGAACGTCCACCTGGGGAGACTTGGAACCGCCTGAACCTCGAGGCGGGCTCAGGTTTTGAGGCGCGGAACCATAAAGATCAGCATCGGAGTTGCCGCGGGGATGATCCCGTTCAAATCGAAGGCCCGTGGCCAGTTTGGGGTGGGATTCTTCGTAGAGCTCGGCGTCGGAACCCATCCAAGGAGTCCCCACGGCCAAGCCTGGAATAACACTAGGGCCAAGGGATCCCGCATACTCGGGTCCATGTGCGACTGAACCAAGCAAAGCGAATGGCACATGCGGTATAGATTGGACTCCAGAGATATGGGCCTCGGCATACGGATCATATTGTGAGGCCGCGTGAGCTTCAGGATAGCGGTCGAACCGGGTGGGGAAGTGGAGGCAAGAAAAATCTGTGCCAACAAATTCGTCCAGATCCGCGGTGGAGAATATCTCGTCAGACGAGGGTGGTACTCCCCACTCTTTTTCGCGGACCAGGGAGGCTTCCGATGACAGAACAGGGACCGGTGGTGCATAGATAAAGGAACGGTCATCCCTGCAAATCACTGAGTTGGAACGGTTAGTGCTGGAAGGTGAACTGGGAGTGTGTTGGAAAGGGGACGTACACTCCAAGTCGGGAGGGTTTACGGTGCGCCACCCAGAGGTAGTCGTAGCCATCTCTGCGACTCGGCGTCCAACAGCCAGCGGGCTGGACCTTAAGCTAAGCTGCGAGCCACAGGTGTATTGGTGAACGGTAACGTGCGGGGTATGTGGGCGCTTAGGTTGCGGCTTGGGCAATTGCTCCGGAAAGTCCTCCGCGCGCAGCTCTGCGCCAGAGAACCCGGGGATTACTATGTCATCCGCATCTTCGAACATGAGAGTTTGGTGTAGGGAGGCGGTAAAGTCAGCGCGATCGACAGGTCTGGCACGTGATCTGCACCCTTCTGCCTCTGTCTCGTCCACGATGGCAAAAACCGACCCGGAAGCCGACGTCTCTGAACATACTTCGGAAAATGAAGAGGCTGAGCAGACGCAAACAGGGGCTGGTGATTTGAAGATGACTCTGGAACAGAGGCAACAGAAACTCGCACAGCTACGGTTACGGATGGTGCGTCCGAAACGTTGTTTGTGACGTTCGGTATAGTTTACCCACAGACTCCAGCGTTCCTCCGCAAAAGCCAACAGGTCATCTCTGATAGAAGAGAGCACGAAGGCTAAGGTCTCTGTGAGAGATGCGGCACGGTTGGACCGTCAACGAAAGCTTGCCGAGATTATGCGCCAGAAAGCTGACGCGGATGAACGTGGTGAGGACGTTGAAAGGCTAAAGAATTGGGAGTGGACGATAGAAGAGAACGATGAGTGGGAGAAGAAACAGGCCAGGAAAGCTCGAAGAGCGGATTTCGAATTCCACAGTGCGTCTTTGTGCGCATCTCGGCCGTTTGCACGTTGGCTCATGTCATGTTGTGCTTTCTTCCAGACGATTCCGACGCTGTGAGGAGGAAATACAAGAAAGATCTTGACCACCTGAAGCCGGACCTGGAAGCTTATAACCGCCAGAAGGAAATTGCCCTCGGCCTTGCGGCTGGGACATTAACCAAGGCTGGTTCTAGCTCATCTGCGGTTGTTCCAACTAGCCAGGAACAACAATTGGCTGCGGAAAACTTGTACCGAAACGCCAATACTCTCATATATGGTGATAACAAACCTTCTGAGGACGCCATTGACAAGGTGGTGTCAAAGATCAATCAAGAGTACGTCCTTTCACATTCTTACACACCCTCTGGACTAACGTTCCACAGCGTGGACAAGAAGCGCAAGTTCTCAAGGAAGAGGGCGAACGAGGACGAAGGCGACATCACGTATATCAACGAACGGAACCGGATCTTCAACAAGAAGGTGGGTCACTCATTAGGCCATCGTCGTGGAGAATTCATCTCACTCTTTTCGATTTAGATTTCCAGGTTTTACGACAAGTACACGACGGAAATCCGGGCGAGTTTCGAACGTGGGACTGCTTTGTAGAGGAGCATCGATGTATTTTATTCATGTACGACCAATATCACACTAATTCTGCACGAAATGGCCTACACGAGAGCAATAGTCAGCGAACGATTCGGAAACGGACGGGGTTAGCGAAGGTGTGAGGGTCAGGATTGCAGAATGTAGTCATCAATTGGGCACGCCCATTAGACTGTTGAGCTTGAATGTGATACTTTATTCATCGTAGGAGAGTGTGGAAACGGGATGGAAGAGTTCACACTCACAGTTGGAGATGGGAGAAAATTGAGGGGTGAGGGAAACAGCCGGCACCTGACGCCAGTTCGATCATCCGACCACATGGTGATGTCTGCGGTAACCGACTCCCCCAAGAAACCGAAACCCAAGTCGTCGAAAGAGAAGAAACCGCAAGGAAAGTCTCAAAACGAGAGACTAAAGGTTGTCGTCAGGAGATTGCCTCCGAACCTTCCCGAGGATATCTTCTGGCAAAGCGTGTCGGAATGGGTTTCTGATGAGACCGCGTCCTGGAAGTCATTTCACGTTGGGAAAGTGAAGAAACGGTATGGATTTCGTCTCTGGAAGGGAATTTGGGTCTGACCGGAGTGTGGCGCCAGGTTAAACAAGGAGACTATCCCGTCTCGAGCGTACGTTGCGTTCAAAACCGAGGAACAGCTCGCACTCTTTAGCCGTTCCTTCGACGGGCACATCTTCAGGGATAAGGCCGGTGTGTAGTATTCCCTGCCCCGTGCCATCTTCGTCCTGACCTCCCACACATAGGAAATGAGACTCAGGTTGTTGTAGAGTTTTCCCCATATCAGAAGGTTCCTACTGAGAAGAACAAGGCGGACAATCGGATCGCTACCATCGAAGAAGGTATGATTCACGATGCATGTGTTCAACGCTGCGCTATTCACACGAAAGCAATGCAGATGAAGATTACGTGTCATTCGTAAAGTCGCTAGAGAACAACAATCCAAAGCCATTTGACGAGGAAACACTTGAGCACCTGAGTCCGTATCTCGACCGAGAGCGTGTATTGCGTCTACTGACTTGGCGGTCTCAGTTGCTTCCACCCAACCTGCGTTGGAGCCCAAGACGACGCCGCTGATCGAAGCGCTCATCGCAGAGAAGGCTGCGCAACGTGATAAGGAAGCAATCCTCCGCAATCATGCACACTACAAGGACCAATCGGTGATCAATAGCGCCATTCCTCCATCAAAACGCGACACCAAGAAGAAGGAGGTGACGAAACCCAATCCACCTGCAGAGTCGAGTAAGAAGGCAAAGAAAGCGGCCCAGAAGCAGGCCAAGGCGGCCGGATCCCAGACGACAAAGAATGCTCCTGCTAATACAACCACACCCGTACCCACGATCATGCCAAAGGCGAATCCACCGCCTAAACCGCCCAAGGAACCACGCCAACCACCACAGAAACAAGAGTCACAGAAGCCACCCCCGCAATCCAAATCATCCAACCCGCCTTCACAAGGAAATACCTCTCCTCCGGCGCCTACCCCTGGACCGTCGCATTCTGGTCAGCCCCCGACTGCGCCTAGGAGGGGCCGGCCAGTCCTTGATGTGTCGTCGAGGCAAATCGAGGCAGCTTTAAGCGGTGCCGGTGTGAGATCCAAGAAGAAGAAGAACGATGCCGCTACGGACTCGAAACCTACAGAGGGCAAGATCCGGGAGGAGGCCACGAAAAAGGAGAAAGATCCACCACGAATCGATGACCCGGTCCCTGCACCGCCGCCGGTTACGTCAGGACCTCCGCGCAGGGGTCGTGGACGGGGTAGGGGAAGAGGTCGAGGAGAAAGTCGAGGTGGCTAGTGTTCCTTGGTCTTGGTCCTCGGTGGGCACCACA
>Ga0307514_10002971_pt1 | contig 16796 bp, 13 predicted proteins | sample 16_EM_MG_FD_203088 | JGI IMG/M metagenome (GOLD analysis project Ga0307514, IMG submission 203088) | Populus trichocarpa ectomycorrhiza microbial communities from riparian zone in the Pacific Northwest, United States - 16_EM | ecosystem: Host-associated > Plants > Roots > Unclassified | place...
TGCATTTTCTTTGGAAACATTTCTCCTGCACATGATCTGCAGGTAACCCTTCCCGCGGGTGCCGTTGTCCATCACCCGGGGCAGACCATTGTACCCCGAATTCCGGAACCAGCAACCACAACAACGGTACCAGTCTCTCCCATTCCAAACTGCCTCTCTCAACAGCTCCCCTCAATGATTTTGGTCAATAAACCACTCAATGCAATTAAGATAGCCCCAATCCCAGTCCTCCGGATTTTATAAACAGTTCATCCCTTAAGCCCTACCGATAGCCCAATAGTCCAAACAATATGTCCGAGAAAATATGCACTTCAAGCCATATGTGAAGCAAAAGGAGACCTGAATGCTCCGTTAATGGAAGACAAACGCCAGTATGAAACCCAATGCCCAAAGATTTGGAAAAACAATGCAAGAACAGTGTGACAATCGAATCATTAAAGATAAAAAGGGACATGATGGCGTAACGCAACTCAAGAAGAATATAACACAAGATTTCGGTATTCTAGAAGTAGAGAATAATTCGCAAGTTATCTGGGGTATATTCATTCTGTCTCCAAAATGTGTGAGGACACCCTGAAAATCTGAGGATAGCTTGATAGAAGTGGAGATGTATAAAATTAACAAATACCTGCAAAGCAAGAGAATCCCTGCTACCCGAGATTCAGGAGGTTAACAAGAGCAATGAAATAGAGAAATGGAGCTGCCAGCATGATAATAATAGGGAACCGAGGCTGGAGTAGCGTATCCTTCCAAGCAATGCCTCCGAGCCCAATGAATTACTGAAACAGTTTCTGTAAGGATATCGCTAAAAATTATTGTCCTCGCTCCATCGTGGAAGAATATGGCGCCAAAAAGTATTCCTATGCTTGCAGATTCCAAACTCCCTCTGACCAATTGAAAGAATAGAAAACCAATCAAGATACCATTTCGAATAATTAGGAATCAAAATGTAAACAGTAGAAATAGAAACGATCGAGGGGCAGATATACGACTGCATAGTGAGGTGTAACCATATTTATCAACTGTTGCGACAGCTTCACATCTGATCGAGGCTCAGATCACTCCCAAATTCGAAGGTTTCAAGCGCAAACATGGTGTCCATCTGTGTAGGGTTGCAATTGCGTGGAGTGATGTCTGGTACCGCATTATGCCCCGCAAAATCGAACAATTGATTTGGGTCATGGAAGGAATAAGTCTGGCTCGGGGGCTGCACAAAGTAGGACTGATGGTGCGTCTTCACAAGTTATGTTAGTCAAGTTACTTCAGAATTTCATGAGAAATGGAGCCTCACATTCACCGCAGGAAACTGGGATCCAGCTCCAGCGCAATCAGTCCCCATCTGTTCTGTGCTTTTTTGATCCTCTTCATCCCCCTCGTCGTCCTGTTTCCGATAGCCGCCCACACGGCGCTTGCGTTTCCTCATGTCCTGACGCTGGTTGCACTTTTTCATTAATGCAACCCCCTTCTTGACCAATTGATCCTTCGTCATATCCCCAAAACACTCCATTATCTGTTTCCTCAGTATCCCTTGCTGTACCTGCTCGGTAGTGAGGGCACGAGGCTTTGGGCAAGTTTTGTCTTCTTTTAGATGTCTCTTGTATGTGCAAGGACGGGCGTAACTGTTGCCACAATCGTCACATTGCATACAATTGAACAAGGCGTGATTCGAATAATAATGGTCCCTATTGGTACCGTTCAATTAGTTCACCAATTCCATTCATTTTTATGCATGCTGAGCGCAGTACACAGTTATATACTTACTTCATATCGCATGCCTTTTGTTTTGTGACTTTGCACTTGGGGTCGTAAAGGCATTTGTACTCCTGCTTGGGGCAGACCGTATACGCTATACCGGAGCGCCCTTTCCTCAAAAATGCCCTATTCTTACATGCATCGCTTGTACTCTTCTGTGATTCAGTCTCACTGTCTGCTTCGCGCGCATGTATAGCAGTTCGCTGAACCGGTCTCTGTTGGTAGAAGGGAATGTTCGATCGCGGTAGTTGGACAGGACGAGGCGGGCTTGCTGACATCGCAAGTGACCCATAAATATGCCCAGATGTTGACGTCGGAGAGTTGTGAATTGAGCTAGGTAAACTGGTGGTGCGTGTGCCGTATGCGTTATACGGTGGTGGGTTGCGGTGAGCTAGTGTGGAGACTTGGAGCTGGGGATCTATGTTTGAACATGCTGATTCTATCAAACTTTGGGACCGTAAGTCACTATAGTCGTACGTGTTCTGTTGGCGAGATATCGGCGGCATCGAGGGGTACAGCTGGTAGGAGGGTACCTCCGTTCCATTCACAGGAGACTGCTGGTCTGGAGAATAAGGTGGGAGGCTACTAGTCGAGTAGCCCAAATGGAAGGCATCTTCGTCAAGACTTGTATCCAGTTGTCCTAGGATATTACCTGCGAGGGCATGCGCAATATATGGGCTCGAGGCCCATGAATCTGTAGTTCGCCCCATATCGACAGCAAGGCGTGCGGAAGCTGGTAAATCGATTCCTGAGCTACCGAGAGTAGTCATGAAATTTGACCTCGATGAGTGTATGTGATGCACTTTGTGAGATATAAGCGTTGGTTGCTGGAGCGCCCGGGTGTCTGAAGACGTCTCAAAAGACATATACTAACTATCGCAGGGCTGGGTGATCTATTGTAGTCTTGCCCAGATCTAGATCGGCCGATACCGTAGGATTGCGCTCGGGAGGGTGGCTGAAACCGTATGTAGGTGTTGCAGCGAACTGTTTGTCCTAGCTAAGCTTCGAGTATGAGGACACAGCGGGCTTATATACAGAGATTTCAAAGGGTAATAGTCTGCCTGCCTGCGGGGAAGAGCTATAGCGATTGGTGGTGTGAGGCGCGAGGCTAGGGTGGGCTGCCAGAGATATGTATGTGCGGGCCGGGGAGTATTACTCACAAGGAGGCAGGTAACCAATTGTACTGGCACTGCTAGGGAGCTTGCTTTCAAGCACGAGGCATATGGCACATGTATATATCATCTACATGTACCCATGGCCATGGCCCGCAGGGTTAGTAGAGGCTGTTGTGAGACTCATAGGCCCAGGCCTAGATAAAATGCCTTGAGCATTCAGCAAGGCCCACGTACTCATTTACCAATTACGACAATCGTTGCCCGGCACCAGCAGTAGTGGTCACCCTGAATCAGTTGGAGGTGTTCTGAATGCGTTGAAGCGATGAGGCAGGGCCCTTGTGGCCTCGCTCGACGTCTGTCCATGCGTATCATGCGAACCACCCGGATCCTTGCTGGTCAAATTTTGAAAAAAGCAAATTTATATGCATATCCAAAAGTAAAACATTACTATCTAGCCTACTGGATTTGACAGGGATTAAGAGCGTGCCTGAAGCAAGTATACGTGGCGCCGCAGGTTACCTGGGCGGCATCCAGCGTCACCCCGATACGGATCCAGTCTTGAATTACAACTTGCTTTTCATGCGCAAAAAAGTTTTGGACAATGCGACTTGATTAAATATGTCTAGTCAACTGTAGAATGGATATGTTTGTGTTGTTATACATACAAATGCTCAGTTTAATTAATAGTCATTAAGTAGCTCGCATAGTCGTAAAGCTATGTAACAATCACAAATTCAACGTTGATGAAACTAAGACGAGACCGCGTGCAGACTATAGCGGTTTCAACTATGACCTTATAATTAATTGTGCCAGTTGCCAGCCAGTGCCGCTGAACTTGTGAGTGACAGCGCACATGCATCTGCTTCCGCTTACCACAAACGAAATTTCAACAGCTGAGGTTTCGATTTGTGTCTCAGGCTGCTTGCACCATGACTTGTCAAGCTGGGGGCTAATGCAAGGTACACCAGTTTCAACGTTGAGATGGTTTTACTGAGCCTTTTGTCATCTATATTTATTTTTTAACCTCCGAAAACTAGTCAGTTAGCCCAACTAACCAGATGCCTTGCAAACCCGAGTCGTAGCATCTCGAGAATTCAGCTGGGAGACAGTCGTGGCAAACTGTAAGATCAAGTAGGTTACGTTTGTGTGCCCGAAATTTGCTCCTCGAAACTGCCTTGGCAGGTGAAGCGATACTATTCATTGGCATGGTGGAAACAGGAAACCATTCCCAGGCCTCAAGTCAGTAGCTTTGTTATATCAATGAAACCTGTACCTACTTCTCACAATCAGCCGTTAAATTGTAAATACATAAGAGTACATAATCGATGATTACTAATGCTATATCTCAGCAATGCTAAGTATATGGGCGTTCCTGGGTCACCCTATTCCACGATATTGTTTCCACAAGACCTAAGGTTTGGATAAATTTCTTGGTGACGAAGATTGGGTAACTGAACCATCTGAGAGACATTGTGAGCCAGTAATCGAGGAGTATGAGTGTTGATTGAGCACCGATTCCCTGAAGATCGCTTATCGAGATTGCAGCAACAGCATGTACCACCATTCGATGTAGAGCTATTATGATCATCAATAAGCCATCCCTCTTTAAGCAGATATATGCAAGCAAGATAGATTGGCGTTAGCTGCATGGGGCCACCTCAGTAGTGACGTGCCAGCATGTCGAACCCCGGTCTATGATTGTCCTAGGAGGTTATTTAAAATTCCCATGAATTCCACGAGGCTCTCTCCTGTCGAATTTTCCGGAGGATTTCAGCTGCCAGAGAAATGACTGCCTAAACGGCACAGACAGCTTGCAATTCCGACCTGCATATAGAAAGTGATCAAATTCTCGAGTTCTACAAATCATTCGTCCGCTGCAGCATCTGGCTCACTTCTCACGATAGTCGGGAGAGGATAATATACCTTGCTTAATCCTGGAAAATGTGAAATCGAAGGCTCCCATCTTGAGCAAAGACGGCTGAAGGTCATCGTACCTCCGATGGTGGCTGCAGAGCTCGAGAACCTCACGGGCATTTCAGGATATTAATGCAGTTAATGCAGTGTACTAGTTTACCTCAGACCGAGAACACCCGATACACCTACATAGAGTCAAAAGGCTACTTAAGAATTGTGTCGAATCAGCACTGTGCAATATATATGCGAATCTGTCGAGCTAGCCTTCATGAACTACATAATGGCCTAGTGGATATGACGGACCCACAGCTGCCAGCACTGCATCCGAAACCATGCAGGTGCTGGGCATATTCTACGGGCTTAACCGAAGCGGGTCGCCAGGACCAGATGACATGGGGCTGGACTGCAGACCCAAGGCCCCACATCGGGCCTGGGATGGGCCAAGCGAGGGGCTATCCCTGGTCACGCTATCAGATGTATCTACATAGACCGATACCTGCACTCTTTATACAGTACAGGTTCTCGGCCACCCACACCCACGGCACGGCACCTTGTCGATTCGAAAATACCCCAGCCTTCCCTAGAGGGAGTACCTTGTCCCTGGAGTCGAAAGCGGGATGTCTGTGTGCTGTGAGGGAGCGAACTTTTTCAACCTCAATGCCGAACATGGCCAGGCCAGCACGGTTACGAACCAATTCAATTGACTCAGCTTATCGTTGACAGCCGAAGTGGTAACTTAGTGAAGCCACGTCTATAACCTAGTTGAGTCAACCCAATTCATAGTAATGGAGTCGTACAGACTGATCTCCTTCCCGCGCGGAAAGGCTTTGGCATCGTGGTATGTATGCAGAGTAGAAAGTTGAAGTCTACCAGGGAGCCGGACTGTGAGCCAAAGCCATAGGTGGTGGCATGCCGTGGTACTCCACTGAGTTCTGGACGTACTTACTCTGCCTAATTCCCAGTCAAAACTGCAGCTAGCTGACTTGAGAAGGATCAACGATTATTCAATGCAAACATCCAGTGTGTCCCAAGAGATTAGCAAGCCTGAGGCACTCGGCACCTTTGACCATCAAGGCACTATAGCTCACCCCGTGGAAGGTCCCATGACTCTTATTATCAACTACAAGATACTGGGTCTAAAGGACACACGCATATATACTTAGTCGCACCTTTTGGTTCCATGCCTGGACGCCCTTCCAGAAAGACTGCACCCAGCTCTGAGCTCACCGAGGCCGCATCATGACGCAATTTCAACTGCCATAGGAAGCCCATTGGCCCTCGTGCACAGTTCTTTTGACAGATTGCGGGCCTAGCCAGGACACAGCTTGCGCTGACTCAAGATATGGTCAACGTACTACGCATATCTAGACTTTCGACTCAGAAAGGCTTGAAAAGTAGCACCAGGGTGTTACTACGTTATTATGCCCAGGCGCCGCCGGCCCAATGGGGTTGGTGGACAAAGCTCTGAATATAGAGCACCTAGGTAACCGGTAAGTTAAGTGTTTAGTTTTAGACCTCGATTAATATAACTATAGGACGAGGCTCAACAATCTCTCCCAGTAAAAGCCACTACTGCACTATCGCTGGGCCCTGCTGGGAGGCGTCGGTCGGAGATATCTCCTTCCTCACTCACACTTGCCAACTTGAACGCTCGTCCAACACAGCCCTGTTAACGTTATTACAAAGTCAAAGAACCAACTCTAGCCACTAGTGTATCACTAGTGTACCATTAGTGCAAACAGTCAGTCGCTCATCCATATATAATTGAGAGTGTGACTTGGTAACGTGCATTAGATTATTAGAATAATTCAGGGTAATTACGCTAAGGAATGGGTTCCTGAAGCCCCGACATGCATAGTTATTGCACTGTAGGAGAAATAAGTGAGGATAGTTCAATACAGTACCAGGGGGATGGATTATGTATGGGCTCGGTGGTTGAGATAGCCATCCTACTGCCCGGAATAACTGATAGCGGCACTGCCTATATACACCTCTGAAATATCGATACGCATATACTAGGTGAGATAGACAAGGTTCGCAGATGTGACAATTACTCAGTTAAATCCCACAACTAATTTACAAATACTTCAAGTAGCCGCCAATTGTCTATCCTATTACTCCCTACATCGATAGACATTGCATGAGGGAATTACCCAGTCCCCAGAGCAGACACTGTTCGCCTTGACCCAAGGTAGAACCGCCTCACCCCCCACTGCTACCAGTATGTTTTGGTTCGGATACAGAAATGATCGATTCCGAAAAAATATCTAGAACCACCCTTAGTTGCCTGTATATCCCATAAACTCAGAAAACAACAGATCCCATCAACCAAGGCGATCTTCCCGATTTAGGCTTCCTCCACCCATTACACACTAACCCAAATCTTCTTAAATCAAGACATCAATCATTCATTACAGTATATATTAGCATCCCCGCTTACTAATCCCCCTGGTATACGCCAGTTAAAGCCACATCACAGAAGTCCAGTCACGATAACAGAAAAACACTAGCCAGTCATGAGCCATGATTTTAAGAATCACAACAGGTAAACCCAAGAGCCTCCAGCAGCCTCCTCAGCTGGGTGAGGGACTCAAATCGCCGGATTCTGTGGTGAATCCCTCCCATCTCTAGCACATCTTCGGTCTTTAGTTTTTGCTTTCCCACTACCAGAGAACCATGTTTTGTCTCCCTATGCCTGTTTAAATTGCTAATTCGGGAAAAGGTCAGGCTGCATTGCTGGGAGATGGTACAGCGATACGGGTGCGTGTGGGCTTCTATATGTTCGCTGCAGTCACTCATTTCGCCCATTAGCAAGTAAACACAACATAATAGATCTATCAAATTCCGTGATGGGGTGGAAAAGAGAATGCACAAATGCACAAACAGATGCAGTGAGGAGTGAGGGAAACATCTCTTCACTAGCACGCAGCTAATGGGAAGGGTAATTACGTCCATTGTGTGGGTACTCACATTAGGGAATTCCTTCCATTCACATTCCACTCAAGTTCGCAATTTTCTACTAAACACTTCTCCGGAAAGTTGTTACTCTGGGGGAATCGCTTCATACGCTTCCGTGCAGACTCTGCATCTTCAGATACCAACACGCTTCTTTTCTGATTGGGCTGTTTCTGCGTAGTGTCAGGCAGCCCCATTGTTTCGTGTGCAGGCCCATGAATATCCCAATTTTCCAGCCCAGGGTGTGACAGAAGTTGCGGTTTTTCGGAATGTGGATTGCACGAAAGCTGTAGCAACCCAAGCAAGGGGGCCAGAATATCTTCCATCCCCCTAGAGCTGCTGCGAGAACAGCCCAAATAGCGCACCGAAGCCAAAGGGTCCGAGGCGCCAGAGTCTATTGTGGCCCTCGTTAGAGCTCCCATAACCTCCATGAACCACTGTCCTGATGCGTGGCGCCCAGCAGTATCACTCATTTCTTCTTCCATGATGCTATCATCCATTTGAGGTTCTGGTTGTCCGAGTCCTGTGTCAAAATTTGGCTCTTCGAGTGTGGTGTCGAAAATCAGAGCTAGGTCCTTGCTCAAGTGCTCCGCTGCTTTTGTTACCTCTGGGGACCCATAGAAGGAACTAGCATTCTTCCCCCAGGATGGGAGTTTTGTCGACACAACCTCCGAAACAACTTCCTTCATCAGGTGCTTTAATGTCCTCCTGTCCTGAGACTGAAGGCAGCTTTTGATGCCGCTCCGCCAAGAATAGTATCTCGCCTCCTTTTCCAGTGCGCCCCAAAGATCAAGTAGGGGGGGCAGGCATTGCGGACGTCCAAAAGACTGAAAACTTGGTTGCCGCGTAGACTGCTCCATTGGTCCTGATATTTAAGGGTCGACTGGTGGATGTACCACTGTAGTTGGTGAATTAATCCCGTTGTATATAAGTAGCCGTCGCGAAACTAAGGGCTTTTGCAATTGCTTGCTAGAGAGATGCGGCAGGTGTATTAAGCGTCTACTCGTGGGTTTAGGAAGCTTCGCGGCATGTGCTAAATTTCTTTTTCTTTTTATCGATTGATAGAGGTGCAGTAATGCAAGATGGGTTCGAAGGTAGATGAGTTCGAAAGTTGCAATTAGCAGAAGAGAATACTGGGGTAACGGCCGCACCAGAATTGTCTCCAGTATTTGTGATCTGAGGCAATTGAGGGTGGTAAGGTGTGGGATTATATACTAGAGAATGGTGAGAATCCGGATCGTCAGTGCGAAACCGAGAGCGTTGACAGATTACCAAGTAAGGTCAGGTGGTGCGCAGAAAGTAAATTTACATTGGACATGCAAGTCTTTCTGCCGTCTGGCATAATTGGAGTTGCCCGTGGGGGCCACGCGCTCCTCACACGTTCCAATACCTAGTGGTGTCGGTTTGTTTTCATGCCGTACACACACTCACGCGTACGGATCCATATCCTAGGAACACAGAAACCCAAGATTCTGGTGACACAGTTCCATCGAGTTTCTTTTACAACAGTCTAGATGGTAACTCTATAAATTCTATATTGCCAACAGAGGCCATTTAGGAAGGTATTAATTAAATCTGGGGAAACTACCTCACTGCTCATTCAGGACTATATGTATTTTTAACTCAGTTAGAGCTAGAACCATCCCTTCTACCATTCGCCACTCCATACTTTAGGGTCCAGCTACACTATCCCGAAGGCACAGTGTCCCCTCCCCGGAGGGACCATCAGGACCACAACATAATCTTAAGTTGGCTGCGGGTATAAACGGAAAGAAAAGAAAAGAATGCAATTATTTACCGGTACTTGAGACCGCAAATTTTGTTTTTTTGTTTTTGAAAGTCAGTACTCGTACTCAAGCTAGCCTATGACGAGGGACCGACCACACCCCCTAGTGGAAAGCTCCGCAGACCAGATACCCCCCGAAAGAAAAAGCTCTACTCAACTAACCGCCTCTCAAGTGTCCACTCACGAGGCCGCAAATGATGTCTGTGCGAATTGCCAAATTATGCGGTAAGTTCCATGTATAACATTCAAGGGCCGAATTAAAATACTTTGGCATGAGAACCAGCGCACGGTGCCGCCATGCAAAAGAGAAGCTGTATATTCACCGCTCCCTCAGAATACAACCCCTCACTTGTCCTGAATCAATTACGCAATGGATGGCATGTCATTGCCGAGCGCAAAGCGTACTGATGGCCGTGCACGTAGAATTGTGGTTGCTAGAATAAGGAAGCTGTACATATGATATATACAGTGTGTACGAATACCTACCTACCCCCCGTGCATAATGTACAGTCCGTGCGGTGAGACCTGCATAAACTGGTTTTAGTTAAAAGGATTGGTGAAGAGTATCAATGATGAAAAACACCAAAATTAGGATCGATTGTTAAGAGGACTATATGTGAGGTCAGATTTAACCCTACTTTGTTACCAAGCAAGAGAGTGATGAGAAGAAACTGAGACAGAAAAAACTTTCATGTGCAGACTTTTGCCGTATGACTATGTATCCAATCTGTATCCCAATGGGCATTATGAGGTTGCCACAGGCCTCACCTGAGACCTTTCAGGCACGCTAAATTTAGGTACATCAGGGACTGGACATCATGAGAACAAGGGTACCGTGCTGCCATATATAGCTTTTTCTACAAATATTAATGCGCCACCGCTCTACAGTGAGCTCGAGATAATAATGTAGACAATCGCCTGTGCCTCCTAACCCAGAAGGAATTTAACTGCATAAGTAGAGCCTCCCTAGAGAGGCGCACTAATAACAAACACCAAGATTGAGGATTTTGAAGGAGAGCAGTCTTGGGTCCGTACGGTCTATCTGCAAGCATGCTTCTGGAGCACATGTAGAATGAGCCAATTGACTTATATATGATATGTAATCACACCGGGTACCTAGACAATGATGAGGTATTGAGTTGATCACTGATTCTTACATTCAACTGATCAGGAACTCCCCGTAAATTCCACACACTTTGCATGGAATTATTGCTTCCCTATGTTAATATTAGTGATATTAACTACCAAGAGACGCTTGATTAGGGACGGACATACTACAGCCCCTTGCAATAAGTCTTGGTGAATCAACCACCAGGCACTGCGCTGGAGGCGGAAAATAGTTAGGCCATGCCTGGTTGATATCGATACACATTAGTTCAAACGACAAGAATATACAGGCCTCGACCTCCTTTTCCATGCAAGCCTTCTCCTGGGGTCCAGTCTTCGCGAATAAGGCATTGCCCCTGACCCCATCGGCGCCTAAAACCACCAACACTTATTACAGAGGACTGTAGTTTGTGCGGTGGATAGTACTGTACTCCGTCCGTGCCCCCTATTACTCATGCGTACCTACACTACTTAGGAGCTATAAATATACCCAAGATGTCCTCAGTCACGTGAGCCTGTGTGACCAAGACACTGATTACAATTCACTTTCTGAAACAACACAATATCACCCAATCTATAGACATGGAATATCAATGCTCCAATGAATGCATTGTAGTGCAAGTACACATACGCACAATATATGTTGTAACCCCGGTCCAAAAGTGAGCAGCTTCAGTTTAAATGTTTATACGAATTAGGGGAGGAGTGCTGGAGCCTGTTCTTGCTGAAAGTGTTGCCTGCATAGATGATAGGTACAGTTATATGCGGTATATATAGATAATCTAAGCTCGCCATATAATATAAGGAAATGCTGCTCCATAGACGTATAGACTTCAAAAAAAAAAAATAAGGAATTGCTCTAGTCTAGCAAGCAAGAGCCTCTCGTAATATTTACTGACAGTCAGCAGGTATAATATCAGAGAATGGCCAGCGTAGCATACAGGTGTCGACATACGTTATGCCGTTACAGCTGAAAAGAGTATTGGTGTCGATGTTCCTTTACTTTCCTATGTGTTTGGGATGCCTCTAACTGAAACGTAGTATGTTGGAGGCCTCTGCTACCCTTCCCAATCACCGTTTTCAACGTTCAACCCACTCTGAAGATTTCTAGAGACGTTAATTAATCACATATATCCAAATCATAGAAGCCACTCTGTTTCTTTACATTGGCCTGCGGATATACCCCCCGCCTCCATGGTATTGGTTGAACAAGCCCGCCTCCATGGTATTGGTTGAACAAGCATCTCATATGAAATTTACATTCGGCTTGGGCTGCACAGGCGGGTCAAACTTGCGTATGCGGGTGAATCGCCCCGATGACCAACAACGTGGATATAGTGGGTGTTGACGTACCATTACGCAGATCAACATTGTACTCAATGCCTTGCACAGGGGGCTTGCATTCAGCACATTGACAGCAGAGGTGTGGGTGTGTGGGTCGTTACCAGACTTCCACGATCGGTGGATAAGTTTCGATAGGCAGGCACTAGTTACAGTACATGCGTTTATCTGCGATGCTGCGTATACTCGGATGTCCCATGGGTTACCACACACTGCATGCACACTGCAGTTATTGCAGATATCCAATTGTTCACAAAATTATCTAGTAAAGACATGATGACCTTGGTGTGCAGCGTGCATGCAGCGTGGGGTAACTCATAGGACACCCGAGTCCTCTAACGAGTGTGTGCTTGTGAAGTACATTGCGATCGGCTGCAGGTTCATCCATTCACGAACCATTCCAATTGCCCAATGGCTGGAGCTCCAGCTCTACCAATACAAAGCCTCGACAATCAATTGCAGTTGCTATCTACAATGTTAGGGGACTATATGTACGAATGCATTTTGAGATAAACATCCTTTATCAAATACAGGTACACTCACTACTCGACTATTTCTGTATCGCAACAGTATTTCTTCCTAAAGTGTTACACCAATCGCATGTCCATATCCATACACGTGCCCCAAGAGAGTCTTCCGTAAGATCTCACTACTCCTATAATTATGTACCCAAAGCTGGCTCCTGGTCAAGAATGCAACAGAAATGAGACACTATGGGCAAACAAATACTTGCGCGCCTTGTGCCTTCACTGGCTTCCTGCTGTGTATTTCATACCAAATCAGGCCAGAGTTACCAGAAGGTATGAAAGTACTCAAGTACATGCGTTCTGCAGCCTAGGTACCCGTATTTGCTCTGCTCACTCTCGCTCCGCTCAGCCACCTGCACTTGTAAAAATGAACAAGTGTAAGGAGGTATGAGCAAGGGGAGGGGTTGGAGTGGCCCTGTCAGAGTAATCCTAAATGGTGATCTGTAGCTATGCAGTGTAGCTCTATACAGCTCGAAGCTCGAGGGATCTCAGCTGTTTCCTCAGAGGGAGGTATACGTATAAGCATTGATGGGCTGGCTGTTTATCGTCCCCAAAGCTGATGGCCATAACGATACGTGGCTGCAGGTTGTCTGCACTTGGAGGGACAACTAATAAATTTGAAGTAGGTTGCAGCGGAGAAATAGTATACTAGGTAACATAAATACAATAGCAATGCATACCTAACCAGTCGTTTTCTTCGCACTTCTTGGCTTCCCAAAAAGGTAGTTACACAAAGAGCCGGTACTACTCGAAGTAGTTTGGTTGGCAGCTCCCATCATAGGAGCGTTCATGCACCTCTTGCATAACAGGTTTTCAATGAGTCCACAACAGCCCCCCTATATTGCTATATATTTCTATTGGTCCTGTAATTGGCGGAGGTAGGGGATCCCGCATCTGGATAAAGTTATTCCACAAATATTTTTCGTGGAGTGCCAGCGGGGATGCTCTATGACTACCTACTAACATTGCATTCCATAACTCCATTCTATCTACAGTATGTCTCATGTACATATGTACCTAGGTGCTTCACTCTTTTTTTTTTTTTTAAGTCTATACGCCTTTCCCCTGAAGGGAGCCTTAGGCTATGAGGCGGTAGGTGCTTCACATTTTTTTTTTTTTTTGAGTCTATACGCCTTTCCCCCGATTGTAGGTTGTATCTGTAATTATCCAGGTAAGGGTTTCGAGCCCTGAGCCTCAGAACAAAACTAAGCGGCAAAGAGAGTGGCGAGAGCGAGAGCGCAGATACGTCAACAATGCGTGGGCAAAAGAATCCGCAACCCCTGCCCCATGAGTGATATGTATATACCATAATAGGTTGAGCACTAATCCAGATTGAGCCCAACAATGGAAATATATACATTGCTCAACTATGTATAAGATAAAAACTCACCGATCCCTCGGCTTTAATAACAGTCGAGGCATAGATCTGGTAAGAGAGTCTGGCAAAGTAGTAGAAACTTTTCTTCCAAACATCCAGTTATTCTCTTTTTAACAGCTTCTGGTCCACCGGGAAAGGAAACAACTTTTGGTGTAAGATAGGGGCAGACATGCTCAATAAAGCAGGACGAGAGGTAGACAACCTACCTAGTTCCTTGGCTGCGAAGACCTCCTGCTAAGTGAATACAGGAGTGTAATTTCCATAAATGTTCACGCACTCCGATTCACAGAGCGCAGCTGCATATGCAGTGGGAATCATTCAGGCGATGTGTGAGGATTTCCTAACATGTTTTCCCATGCTTGGTCAGTAAAGTACTTTACATACTGAGACTAGCCAAAATGGGCCTTGATAGGGGAGGATAGGGTTAGTCTCGTGTTCGGATGCTAACCAGACTAGTCTCGTGGGTCTGGTATAGAGGGTTGTGGGACTGTAACATCCTGGGTGGCACCAGCCTCTCGTGGTGTATACATCCAGCTGGCTGTACAAGACGCTTAGTATCAATATTTAGTATAAATAACAGACATGAAGATATTCTCCAAATATCCTTAACAGCTGCTGGTCCACCAGAATATGAAGCAAGATCTGGAAACTTTTGATGAGGTATCTTTTTAACGCATTGCCAAACATGTTCAATAGACAGTACCTAGCTTCCACATTCCGCCTAATTTTAGTGAAATCATCAAGCTCCACCTTTGACCATCCTTGATGTCTCAGTGCAGTGTTGTATCGGAGCGGAGTTTGATGCCATATTTGATTGATGTAGAAGTCTTTTATGCCCTCACCTGTTTTACATGTCTTACCACCACCGCTGCCAAGGTGGGTGTGTAGTACCTACTAGGTACTAGTAGGTACCTAACCACTTGCATGTTACCGACCCGTTGCCAAGAACCACTCGGCAACCCTTGACGTTATCCGTAATTAAATTAAAGTGGACGGTAGGTATATATATATATACGGTACTCATACACGACCCTACCACACGTGCAACCGCGTCTACTGGCGAAGGGTCCATGTCGCTTTTTGAGACATAGGCAGAGCTAACGTAGAAGAGTTTCATGAGTAGTCTGGTTGGTTTCATGAGCACAAAACAGGTGTAGTTATGATGCGCTACAACAGGTGGATGACAACACGCTCTTGAGGTAGAAGGGTGCCTGTTAATTGGTACGAACTCGAGCAGCACATATATATTGAACTGAAATAATACAAGTGAAAGAAAAGACTCTATTTAACATACAAATGAAAACACTAAGAATTAACAAGATAAAGATTCAATAACTTAAGGCGCTGCCTCTACTAGGTACCAGCTCAGGTCCACTGGTAAGGCTTCACGCCCACATCCACACCATTCTGATTGTATCGGTAGGTTGCATGCAATCAGACTACGTGGTAGTACAGCTATTGATTTTGCTTTGGGACCGGGTCGAACTTTGATATTTTTTTTGGATGACATTATTAGCCAGTGTATCGGTGCTGGATTGACAAGTTTTGAGGTACCGTACTGTATTGACAGGCCCTTGTACCTCAAGAGCGTGTTGATATCCACCTATTTTGTGCTCAGATATCAACTCTTCTGCATTAGCCCAGAGTCACGAGCGACAGCTACCTATGTCTCAAACAGCGACATGGACCCTTCTTTGCCAGTAGGTAGATGCGATATTACTACGAGGTGGTTGGAAAGTTACCAATTATAATCATATGTCGTATACCTACGGATACGTGCATATGGAAAGCTTTACAGCCTCGTGCCAGTTATACTGCAGCGACTTGTTTGCTGACATAACGCCTGGGCACGAGGCTAAAAGCTTTATTGATTGCGTCTCTTTACTAATTGGCTGATTCAGCGCTGGGACGCGTCAACGACGTCGCAACGCTGGTCGTATATGAAATACCAAGCAATGTTAAACTCCAAGTGGCTGCACGACGCCCAGACCCATCGATAAACCCTCCGAGAGAAGGGACGGACCGAGATTTGGCGAAACGGCACCACGACCGACACCACGACCGACATTGTTATACGGATATAAGACATCGCACTACCACTGTACTTCCATCACGCATTGACATCAGAACTGTGGCCTTGGGCACCTACGTCAAGTCGACTCACGTCTCACTACGAGAGGCTGGTGCCCGCTAGACCATTCTCGCTTACAACTCTATCGGTACCGGTAGTAGCCTAACTCCCCTTCTCCGCATAGCCACAAATCCCGCAACCACAAAACCATGTCGAACTACCCCCACCCCGCGCAGGGTTACTACGGCGGACTTCCAACCTCTCCTTACAGCCCCTATCCCCCCAACCAAAACAACAACTACGACCTTCCCCCCCGCAACGCCCCCTTCATCCCCATGCCCCCCCCCCCTCGGTCCTCCCACCCCAGCAACTTCCTCCACCGCCACCAATCCCTCCTCTGGTCACTTCTTTTCTGGATCATCTTCTTCCTCATCGACTTCTTTGCACACCACTTTCCGAAATACCCGTATTCGGCGAGGAAGGACCGTGTGGGGCACACACTGGTGGTGGTGGTGTATACGTTTGTGTTTCAGGTGGTGTGGTTGGTAGCGGTGGCAGGGAAGACAGCGTGGGATTTGTGGTCGGAGTTGAGGGGGTGGTGGGGCAGGGGGCGAGGCCCGACGGTGGGGAAGGTGCTGGGAATGGGGTTGGGGCTGCTGGGGTGTGTGGTACTGGTTGGGTGGCCAGCGACGGCGTTGGGGGTTAATGCTAGTGTTGTGGCAAAGAGGAATAGGGGGGTGTAGGAGGGAGGGGTTTAATTTGGGTACTTTGTAGGGGGGTTACAGAAGGGGCGGGGGTTGTTGCTGGGTCGGGGAGCTGGTAGGAGTGGGGATCGGAATTCATTACGATT
>Ga0307514_10002972_pt1 | contig 16790 bp, 11 predicted proteins | sample 16_EM_MG_FD_203088 | JGI IMG/M metagenome (GOLD analysis project Ga0307514, IMG submission 203088) | Populus trichocarpa ectomycorrhiza microbial communities from riparian zone in the Pacific Northwest, United States - 16_EM | ecosystem: Host-associated > Plants > Roots > Unclassified | place...
CCCTCCCCCCCAGCGACCACAGCAGGGATACCAACCCCCGCAGCATGTCTCCCAATGGGTCCAACAGCTCCCCGGGCAACTACCACAGCAATATCAGCGCCCTATCCCATTCCCGAGCGCAGCTGACTTTTTACCACCGAAATTTGTAACCAGCCCACCACTGCGGGGAGGCGATGCCCCTGACCCACTATATTTCAATGGAGGGCCAAACCCGGAGATTAGGGTTATTAGTCCGACAACGGTGGCGGGAGATGAGACACCGCCGGGGACCCCGCGTCCATTAAGAAAGATAAGGAGTATTGAGGGGGATAGGCAGGCGAGAAGGGAGAAAAGGGAGAGGGAGAAAAGGGAGAGGAAGCTAAAAGAGAAGGAGAGGGGGGCCCAGGGGCAGGGGCAGGGGCAGGGGTAGGGGCAGAGCCCGGGTGGGATATGATGGAACGGTGTGTGAGGATTAGCTTTGATGTGGGGTTTTTGGTTTGGGCATGAGATTGTGGATAAGATGTGTATCATATGGCATGGAGGAGTTGTTTTTCATAGGAGCACTGGGTTGGCTATTGTCGCCGTCGGAGTATATGTCTGAATGCTCTTTTTTTTTATATGACGTCCCCTTTGACCCTTCTGGGCGATGGATGAGTGGCGCTGGACGAACCTGGTCTGATACATTAATGAGTTATTTAATTTACACAGTCATGTTGGTGCATTTCTTCCTCCCAAATGGTGGGCAGTCTGCTTGCATGATAATGTTGACATCCTAGTCTGATGGAATAACCAGACCTAAGTACTGTGATGTTGAAAGGTTACCCTGAAGAGAAACAATGAAGATGTGCAGAGCAAATGGTTAAATATTTCTATATTCACATTTGATTTACAGAGATCAGTTACACGCACTCTTTTACTTGTACATCTTCATATACTTCAACTCCTTTCATCTCTATGCATATGCACTAGTCGACCTACCAGCACCTATCTACATACTGTATCAATCTGAACCAGAAAAAATTAGCCCCTCTGCACTTCATCGACCGATCCTCGATCGCTCAGTTCGAAGAATCAGATAAAGGCCGTTCACTTTTCCTAAGTGAGAGGCTTGGTTGGGTGGTAGTTTATCACGTTGCCAAAATGCGATATCGACCGATCGTGTTGAAAAGGTGCGATCGTACAAGGAAACTGCGATCGGGGAGGTTGGAGAATCAGATAATTCTGTTTGAAGGGCGGATTGGGGGGGTTAGAGATGAGGGAAAGGTACCAGATTACTTGTATATACAGTGGCTAGCTAGGTCGTTCAACAGAAGCGATTAGGCAGGTGCGCAGTGAGTATTACCCTGAAGAGCATACAGTTTTCCGCAAGACACGAAGATCCCCCTCCAGATATAGCCGTTTGCAGTCTGTGCTGCCTACTGTTGACACTACGGTACGGTGCAATAAAATAGTCGGGTTAATGTACTACATGTAACTTTGTATCTTTTGCCCACACACACACACACACACACACACACGGGATTCACGTGACACGTACATATTAAATGTAATAATGAATCAGAATATCATCACCACGGCTAGTCTCGGGACTCAGATCCTCGATGGCTTCACTAGTAGAATCTGATTAACCGAGCCTGAGATTTGCGCCTCATAATAATATAGTAGTATTTGTAGGTCTTGATGTACCCAATCAATTCCCTCCTCAATGACGCTTTGGCATGGACTCATCAATCATTCAACTCCACAACGCTCTCTTGCCCACCCCCTAGGTACGCAGAACCAAAGGCCCGTGGGTACAGGGATGAAATATTATAAAGAGAGAGAGTCCCCGCCTCTCTGTGGATGTGAATATACGATTCAAGTTAGACGAGAACGAAAAAAGCAGAGGGGCGATTATGTTATTTAGAAGAGGGATAGTGTGGATGCAAATTATAGCTTAGTTTAGGTGGATGATGACATTGAGAAGTTTGGGTAGGTACGGTAATATTCTTTGCATCAATTAAAATTGAGTTGTTGCTCCCATCTAGCCAATATGTCGTCCTACATCAAATCAAAATGGGGTAGACACCACCACGCTTACCCATGTAATACCTACCGTAGGTTCTGGGATGTCGTAATACAAAATAGTGTAAATTGTTTTGGAATAATACCACTGAGAAGACAGATACGGTCGACCTTCTTGCCGAGACATTTGTTGAACCTATTCGCCCTGTTGTTGAGGTCATTATATAATATCCTCTTTCAGGCGATTTACACACACCCAATAATAAATCGGTCTGGGCACGAGATCACCTTCAGGCCCAGGCCGAGGTGGTCAATCTCCATTTTCATAATTCTAACAAAATCTCAGCATAATGGCTCGTGTGCGAAAACTACTCCGACTGTACCTTCCCCAGCTGATGAGCCGCCGAGCTGGAAGCCAGTTGTAGAATAGGCTGGATCATCGCACCACTGGTGGGGTGTCCGGTTAGTGTGCAGTTTTGCTACCGAGCTCACCGGGTAGCACTTGGAGACGGTACCTATGTAGTGGTAGGCGCCCATACTACTTAATGTATAGCCAGCTAAAGATATAAGAATTCTACTCCATTCGATCGCAAGCAGACTCCTCAATTGCAATGATAAAATATTGTTGAGTGAAGTGTCGAGGACTGCTGAAAACGTTGAATGAATATAGGTACCTACTCTTACAGTATCCGATGGTAGTCAAAAGTGCCGAGATTAAATCAAAATGCAGGTGGTCTGGTTACACAACCCCATGCACTTCCTTTCTAGAATTGAGTGCCCGCTGACTGGTTGCAGTTGTACCATCGGATACTGTATATTGCACCTCATCAAGTACGTGGCACAGTTACTGAGGATAATACTTCAGCTTCCATATGGAATTCCCCATAATGCTGTGAGTCACAATGAAAATGATGCCTAATGTGGCTAATTTATGTCAAGGCTAATAATCCCTGCTCACGATGCTAGGTAATGAGCAATTCTCAATCGATGCTCTTGGTTGGCACAATGCCGACTATCATTTTCTTGTGACTAGAAGGAAAATAGCGGGAAGGATGATAGGTAGGTATCGAATATCAGTGACCAATGGTTTGGAGGTTCTCCTATGCTTAGTAAGTGAAGTACATATAACTACCCAAATGGGGCTTGGCCAAGATTAGGGTACCTAGTTATTGTAGCAGTCTCTCATCCAAGAGTCCCCTGCCATTATTACCCTGAGAATCCCATACGTGAGACAATAGAGTCAGCATTAATGTTATTGGGAATGCAGTATCTGTGGCCTCAGGTGTTGTGATGCATAGAGGCTGAGTACAACATATAAATCATGACTGACAGCCCTATGTAACCAAACTAGACATATGCATGTCCTTGGTACATGGGAATCAACGATCAGTGTCGCCCAAAGACCGATTTTCGATCGTTCAGGAGGAGAATCTGATAATAAGGAGGACATATCCTTGTTAGCATGGTAAAAGCGTTGTAATTAATTTGTCGGTATCACTCGCTGTACATGTTGCAAACAACTCCTGTTTACTTAAGATTGTTAGACTTACTCAGTTTACCTTGCCCGTTTGCTTGTTTATAATAAGTACTGCTCTCGCACCCAGTATAATAGGTTCTGGTAGTAGGAAACAGGGACCTTAAGTTATGAGATATAAAGTAAGAGGCCTCCCTAGAGGGTCAGTAGGGAAAGTGGTGAGGAAGGAACCCGCATAGATAGTCTAATTTGGACATTACCCTGAAAGCCTTTTGCAGCGTAAACAAAAGTCATTCCCTTACTTCTAGCCTCGAATAGATTCGATCCTACCGATTCTCGATCAGTTAAACGAAAGAATCTGATTACAGGCGTAAAATTGTGCTGGGGGTGGTGGCAGCAAATTCTGATTCCAGATCGAGTCGATGTGACGGGGGACATCAACCGATCTTATCGTGAAAACAGGCGCACCCTCGATCGCAATCAAAGAACCATCCTCCACTTATTTTATCAGATTCTTCTTTTGAGGCGATCGGAAATCGAACTCTGAATGCCTGTCTCCAAGTATAAGGGTGTTCGAGTCCTAGGGGTCACGCGCGGAAAGTCGCGGCGTTACCCTGAACGTGACATTAACTCTATGCTACATAGCGCCCCACCACCGTTTCTTGAATTTAGCAAGTATTTAAGCTATAAATGCTCTAGTAATACTTTTAATCTCCTTTCCTCCTGGCAGTTTTGTGACAGCTGGAAACCTAACTTTCAGGCCGCCAGGCGTCGACCGATGATGGTAAGGGGCTCACAGGGCTGCTATAGTCCGGTGATGAAGCAGGGGGTATACCTCTCTATCTCGATCATACAATCCATCAAAACCAGTCTACGTTATCAGATTCTTCTTCTTGAGCGATCGAGGATCGAACTTTGCAATCGGGCATTGGAAAGGGGCTACTCATTTTGCGTACGTGAATCGTGATATCGAGATGGTGAGCTGACCAGACGCGGTACCTTCCGCCATCGGCCGATCTATCATTAAAATGAACAGATCCAGGCAGAATTTCTCGATCGCGGAAGTTCGAGAATCAGATAACTTATCTTCTTTGCCTGCAATATAGGACTGATGATCATGGGTTTCGCAAAATACGAATTCATCGGTATCATGATCACGAGTTATGGATCAGCGCCCGAGTACATATGCATGTAGGTAGGGGGCCTAGGTAGGTATGCATAGGATGCAAATATGGGTGGCTCGCTTACTGATCTTGCGTATATCATAGACTCAAAAAAAAAAAAAAAAAAGCTTACTGATCTTGGCTTATGTCCGCCATGTTCTGCCCCGCAAATTCATCCAAAAATCATACATAATGCCACCCAAACCCAAGAAAAAAAAACTCCCCACGCGGGGGGTGATGACCACCTCTGCCCCATCGAAAGCCCAAACTGCTGCAGCAGCTGCTGAGGCAGAGGCGAAGCAGCAAGCCGAGATTGAGCGTCAGTCCTCCACAGCAATCCCAGAGAATGAGCCCCCCATCATTGGTAGGGGGGAACAGGCGGTGTTGAGCGAGCAAGATGCCCATGAAGCACAACTACAGGGTTTGCTGCAAAAGTTTGGCCCGAAAGCTAGGAAGGAAAGTCAAAGATGGATTGAGATTGCAGAGAGAATGACGATGAGGACTACGGGGCTAGGCGCAGGGCTGGTTTGGCCACTGTATGTGGGAGAGTTACTTGGGCAAGCTGGAGAAGAGGGTAGCCCAGGGCTAGGGAATCGGATATTTGAGTTGGCTAAGAAGGAGACAGGTGTTGCGTGGAGCGGGAGGGAGAATAAATTCCCACAGGATGAGCCTGCGGCAGAGGCATTACTTGCGCAAGCGTGGATGATTTTTCGGACTTTAACTGCTTTGGGGTTTCCTGAGGGGAAGGTGGAGAAAGCAATTGGGGAGGTGATAGGGAGGGGGAAAGTAGGTTTGGTCAGTGGGGAATGGGGGAGGTTTCCTAGCAATATGATTGGGGCACCAAGAGGGAGAGAAGGAGTTGGGGACCTAAGTTTGGGGTTGTTGGAGGAGGTGGTAGATTGGTTGGGGATAGAGTGTGAAGAGGATGAGTTGCCGAGGTTTGATGGAGTTGTGAGAAAGAAGAGGGAGGAGTGGGGGGAAGAGGACGGTGGGAAAGTGAGTTCAAGAGAGGGAGTGGTACCATCAGGCTCGGGCGTGGCTACAGCGCCTGTATTGAAAGATAACAGACGAGAGATTTCAGGGCAAGGGGAACCAATACAACCAAATCGTTATCAATCCCAAATACAATCCTCCTCTGGCCAACAGACACCGAAACCTATTCCTCCGTCCAAACTGACCCTTGAGCCGTTGGATATTGAGGATGTCGGGCCAGAGGTTGAGGAGGGGGTAGACATGACCTGCGAGAATCTGCCCTTAGGAGAAGATGGGGATAGTTGTGGTGACGATATCCCCCTCGAGGAGCTTTTACCAAAGTGGCTTGAACTCATGAGAAAGCTCTCGAGGCTCGACCCAAGAACAGCCTTGGGCCGTTCAAAGAAGAAGGGGCCAAAAGCTGCAGATGACCCTAAAGTCAAATTATTGAAGGAAAGGATACAAAAGATCGAGCGGGATCCATTCTTTGATACTCGGTTAGCAGCGGATGCTTGGGGGAAGGAAGCGGCAAAGTTGAAAGCTGATGGGGAGTTTCAGGCTGCACTGGCGCAGCAAGGGCGAGGTAGGAGGAGTGGCGGGAAGGACTGGTGGGCAGAGAAGGATGTGGAGAAGAGAGAGCCAGAACCTATAATCGAAGCTGCTGTTGAAGAAGATGATGTGTTGCTTGGAGCATTAGAGATGTTTGAGGGGCCGAGGACGGAAGAGGTACTGGCAGGAACAGAGGAGAAGGTTGTCATTAGGGATTTTGAGCAAGTGCAGAATGCGACTGTGGCAAAGGTAGGGGGGTTTGGTAAAGGCGTGAATAAGTTACGCCCAAATATTACAGCAGCGATGCAGGTAAAGAAGGTGGTTGAGGAAGTGATCAAGTCGAAGGATCCGAAGGCGAGAGTTACTGTTACACCTACCTCTGGCACCACGTATTCGTCAAGACACTCGCTTGCAATTCGGTGGTCGAAGCCGGAACATCTTACAAGTTTCCTTAGGTCGTCTGCTCTGCCTACAAGTACACCTACACCATACCCACTGACTTATGCCAAGGGTGTTATGATGACCATAGACCGAGAAACAGTCACGTTTAATATGAGGGAATTGTCAGCGCCGAACTCGGCACAGTCAGAAGCATACATTTCCACGGTTGTGCTGTATCAGTTGTATGGTGGTAGCACATGCGCAGGCGGGAATGGATATATGCGGTTGCAGGGTGTATGGAGAGATTTATGGGCAGAGTTTGCCAGACAGGGTAAGGACGAGGAAGAGAGGGCTGAGCGGGAGGTATTGGGGAAACTGCAGAAACTGGTCCTAAGTGAAGACGGGGGGAAGAAAGGGGAAGTGACCGCGAAGGAGCTAGGGAAGAAACGAAAGACAAAGGAGCATGGTGGAGGAGGCGCTGAGGATGAAGATGAACAGGTGGAAGGAGAGGGGAAGCCATTGGCTGATTGGGAGAAGAGAGCAGTGGGGGAGGGTTTGAGGGAGGAGTGGGAGGAGAGGGTGAAGTCGGGTTCATATCAGAATATGCTGGTGAGGAATCTACTGGCCCTATGGAGTGGAGTTTTGCAAATGCTTATGATTAACTGGGAGATAGGGTTATCGAAAGCAACTCCCAATTTGGTCTTTCAAGAATGAGATTTTGGATGCGCTGGATAAGGAGCAGGTTATAATTATTTGTGGTGAGACTGGATGGTATGTCCCCTTCCTCCCTCCAACATCTTCAAGCATAGCCTTACCCTAAGCTTAGCGGGAAGAGCACCCAGGTCCCAGCATTTATCCTGGAGAACGAACTGAGTAATGGAAGGGCTTGCAGAGTGTACTGCACCGAGGTTTCATTAGCCCTCCCCCGTATCCTTAGATTGCCTTCTCTCGGCTACATTATGCAGGGCATGAGTTTGCTGACTTCGGTGATGTAGCCGAGGAGGATATCTGCCATATCACTTGCGCGTCGTGTCTCTCAGGAACTTGGTGAAGGGAAATTGGACCTAGGGACCAAGAATTCGCTTGTGGGATATGCTATCCGGTTGGAGAGTTGCATGGGTAGTTGGACGAGGCTGGTCTATGCCACCACTGTGAGTCTACAAAATATTTACGCATCCAACCATTTGGGATACTAACAGCTACTACACTTGGAATAGGGTATCGTAATGAGGATGCTTGAACGGTCACCGAAATTGGAAGATGTGACACATTTAGTTCTCGACGAAGTCCACGAGAGAGGTATCGACAGTGACTTCTTATTGATTGTATTGAAGAAGCTACTTTCCAAGAGGAAGGATTTGAAGGTTATTCTTATGTCTGCTACTGTTGATACCGATCGCTTCTCCCGCTACCTCAACAACGCCCCTGTCCTAAACGTTCCAGGGCGCACGTTCCCCGTCACAACGAAGTTCCTCGAAGATGTTATCGAGCTTACTAAATTTACTATTGAAGAGCGAGATGCTCGAAACAACAAGTCAAGCAAATACAATGATGAGTGGGATGATAGTCTCGATGAGGAGAGTAATGAAAATAGTAATCCTACACTGACGATTGATGCATTGTCGAATTACTCCAAGGAAACAAAGACTACACTCTCAAGAATAAACGAATACCAGATCCAATATGAACTAATTGTTAAGCTGATTGAGGCGGTGGCATCAAATCCCCAGTATGTGGGCTACAGTAAAGCTATCCTGGTCTTCCTTCCTGGAATTGGTGATATTCGAAAACTCAATGAATACCTCTTGGGGCATCCCGCCTTTGGGACCCATGGAGCCTATGCCGATGGTAAGCGCGGCGGTGGTCGAAGACCTGGTAATGGTGGGGGCTGGTTGATATATCCCCTCCATTCAGCGATCGCGAGTGAAGAGCAAGAAGCAGCATTTTTAGTTCCACCCGAAGGTATGAGGAAAATTGTTCTCGCAACGAATATTGCGGAAACAGGAATCACGATTCCAGATGTCACTTGTGTAATTGATAGTGGAAAGCATAAAGAGATGAGGTTTGATGAGCGGAGGCAGTTGTCTAGGCTCATCGAGACCTTTATTTCGAGGGCAAATGCAACGCAGAGGAGGGGGAGAGCAGGGAGAGTTCAGGAGGGGTTGTGTTTCCACCTTTTCACCAAGGAACGATATGAGTCTTTTGTATGCTCCACTCTCTCCTTGCGCACATCTCTTACCCTGAATTACAGCTCAAGGTGGAGTGCTATAGATGCCCCTCCAGCAAACCCCCGAACTCCTCCGCCTGTCACTACAGGATCTCTGCCTGCGAGTGAAAATCTGCAACTTGGGCCCCATAGAAGAAACGCTTCTTTTGGCACTCGATCCCCCTCTACCAAGGAACATCCGTCGAGCAATAGACAGTTTAATCGAAGCCAAAGCCTTGACTTCCTCCGAGGAACTAACATGCCTAGGTCGGCAATTGAGTAAATTACCCCTTGACGTCTATCTAGGAAAACTGGTCCTCTACGGCTGGATCCACAGGTGCTTGGACGCCGCAGTCACCATCGCTGCAATCCTAAGCAGCAAATCCCCCTTCCAAGCCCGCATGGGTAATCACCGGGAAGCCGATTCTGCAAAGTTGGGGTTTAAAAAAGGTGACTCTGACTTACAAACGATTTATAATGCATATTGCGCTTGGAGGAGGATATGTTCTGGCCTTTCGCAGAACTTGACCGAGAATCAATTTTGTCAGAGGAACTCACTTTCCTCCAGGACGCTAAATGTGATTGAAGATCTCAAGGGTCAGTTAATTACGTGTATTGTCGACACTGGCATTCTCCCCTTGAACAGGGACGAGAAACAAGCCCTCGCACGCTCACGGTTCCAGAGTTTTAGGAGGAAATATTTCTTCACTCTCCCTACCTCCGTCGATGCTTATTCCGAAAACGAGAATATCATAAACTCCGTCATCGCAGCCGGATTCTATCCCAAACTCCTCGTGCGGGACGGGCCTGGATGGAGAAATATTGCAAACAACCACACGATCCAGATCCATCCCGGGAGTGTGAATAGGGGAAATGGAGTGAGTACGTGGCTGAGTTATTATGGGGTTATGCAGAGTAATGTCAGATTTTATGCTGCACATGAGACATCGCATGTGGAGGGCTTGGCTGTTGCTCTTTTATGTGGGGATGTGGATTTTAAAGTGTTTGCTGGGATGCTGGTGGTGGATGGGCATAGGATTAAGTTTTCGTTAGGGGGGTGGAAAGGGTTTCTTGCGCTAAAGATTTTGAGGGGAAGGTTGGAAAGGCTGAGTGAGAAGGCTTTTAGGGACCCAGAGGGGTTTAATAGTGGGAGGGAAAGTGTGGGGGCGGAGAAGGAATGGATGGAGATTGTAGGGGAGGTATTGGGGGTAAGGAGGAAGGTGACTGGAGGGTGAAGATGTGGACAGTATAAGAAGAGCGCTAACACTATATGTATGTATGTATATGAGGGGGTAGTACCGTGGGATTGGGTCTAAAGTGCAATCCGGGAATACACATATATATTATAGAGTGGGCAATTAATTGAGAGAATTAATTGTCGATATTGATGTTTGCGGTGCGCGCATAACCAGAATTTGTGGGGTACATACTGTACAACCTTCCCAATTCGGTTATACGTACACCCCGCAATATGCGCTTGGAGAAAGTTCAAACTCAAATCAAGTGTGTAATGTAAGAGTATCCACAACATACATAGACCCCCTCCCCCCCAAAAAAAAAACCACATGGTAGTAACTCGAGTTATTCGCTAGCGTCTGTCTAAGTTTAGAGATGGGAGACCAGCAGGTGATCAGAGTGAGTAGCTGCAGTGAGACATATAGGAAAAGAGCTCGGAGCAGAGAGTGAATACAATAGGATCTGACTCAGGTACTGGTACAGGCTCAGGCTCAGGTGGTACGGTAGGTAACATGCAATAGGTAGTCTTCAGGCCGATCCTGAACAAATAGATCAAATACTCCGTACGTACCTAGCTTTATCTCCTCCCTCTCAGGCCATTCGCATCATATCTGGTATCTGGTTTTTCTTATGCCACCAAACAGAAATTGTACTCGTACGTTGTGGTATTTTGATGTATAGCAGGTGTTGGCGCCTGGTAGGTACGTTACCTACTTGATCTTTTGGGTCCCAAAACTTAAAAACATCAACACCTCTATTTTTCGCTTCTTTCCAATCGCCGGATTGGATGGACCTCGTACTTTGAATACTTGTCCTGTAGTAACTATTTAGGGACCATAGGTAGAACCGAGCTCTGCCCACCTGATATCACTCATACCTACTGCGTTGAGCTGAGTCTCACTTCAGCTGTTGCAAGGAATGCTTCTCATGTTGTTACTATTTACTTGAGCACTGACTTTCTTTCTTATATCTGTCACGTGCATCAGATCACACGCCACCACGTCTGTCAGAAAATAGGACGCTAGCGAATAACTCGGTACATACCGTAGTCCAACATGCCGGGCACACATCTCAATGTTCTAGAACCCACGTATACTACCACGGTACAGTACCATGTCAGGCCTGATAAAAGGCCACTAGACTCCTACAGCAGACACCAAATTGCTAGAGTTGAGCAAAATGGAGAGATGTAGACAAGGCGCCCCAAGTCGGTGAATTACAGATCGTGTTACTGCCGCGGCCGCGGCCACCAGCGTCAAAATGAACCATGTTAAGCTTGTTCTCAGCCTGCTATTCTTTACCGGTACAAATCATACACGGAAGCCCTCCAAACCCCGGATTCTTAGAGATTCGATGGCCTGACGACAAAGGAACCAAAATGATGCGCCCAAGAACACTCTCTGACATAAGTACGTGGTTGGTCCTTAACTTCATGTCCTTTCATCATCAGGTCCGCAGATCCCTCGCCAAAATGGATAATAAAAGAAAGTAGCAATTAAGGAAATCATTATATGATGCCCCATGACCGCCATTGCCCCCAAAACGCCAATGATATGACTACAAAAAAGGTATTCTCCGTAACCAAAATGCAATGTATAATGAAACCCCTGCAGACATAATCGTGACGCCACAACCCAAGAAAGCGCATCTATATAGACATTTCACTAGCGTAGTCCCTACGTAGGCTTATCTCTGAGCCCACTGACACATCCCGTGCATCGCATGGCTCTCCATGACCGCGGTCGTCCACACTGCTGTTTGCCGTGAACGCACTTATGGTACTGCCACTATTGACTCTACCTTTGCTCGATTTCGTCGACACCCCGACACCACCCAAATACTCCTCCTGCTTTTCACCTGTAGCAGCATAAGGTCTCGCCTTGTGTTTCGCTCCCTCACCCATTTCCTCCTCGCATTGAAGATACCCTCTTGCCGTTCCAATTTCGTCAAGTCGCAGTGCGTCATCCATGGTGAATCCACTTCCCTTGGCGCCATTGAGGTACGGGTATGCTAACCCATACACCTGGCCCGTATGAGAGGTGGCTCGGCACTCAAGATCTGTGCCAAATTCATTGCATATTGAGCTCCCTGTGGTAGAATGTGGGTTCATGTGAGGAGTCTCCATTGCAGCAGATGCCGTTCCAGAGGTTGAGCGCTGGTATTGCGGCCCATTGCTACCACTCCGCTGGCCTCTGAGCTTTGGAATCAGCCGGGTAAAGAATGGGCGTATCGAGGGTGCACAAGCAACCGCCAGACCGACTGTTGCTTCGACCTGCCCCCAGCAAATAACATCAAAATGCTGGTGATGATAGGCTGGTGATAAATCCAGTTAGCAAAAGGCGGTACAGCAGATTCCCACCAATAGGCTTTTGGTAGAGGTTGTACATACGTGAGAAACGGAAGATCAGTCTATAGACGTAGTATAATCTCACGGCACATGCAACGCATGCAAAAGCAGCAAGCCCAAACAAAGCTCGTACGGCGGTCTTCTGGGCCTTAGGTAGAGGTAACTGGAAGACAACCTTCATAGGTGATAGCAATATGAGAACATCAATAAGCAAATGGCTCGGCATCAGCACATAGTATGCAAGCCTGATCATAGCTACTTGTTTTGGGGTTCCCCATCCACAGGCTTTTGGATGTTTAGACTGATATACTGGGTCGTAAACTGCATGTGTGGGTGTGCACTGTAGGAGTAGCTGGAGGAGTTGGGCAACAGTAAGGGCAATATTCGATATGAATAGCGCCATGATAACTCGCTGCAGCGTGGTTCTTACCTGGCCGAGCAGGCGTCGGTAGAAAAGAAGGATTGAAGTCTTCACCATCAACAATGTTAAGTAGTAGAGGATAAAGTGGGCAAAGTAGAGCTAACGGAAAGGAAATCAGCGTATGTTTGATATACACCAAAACCGGAAAGACTCACTCTGTAACTGTAGATCAAATCCCGTAAGGTCATATCGTAGATGAAGAGACCGAACTTCCCCAGGGTAGTAGCTACAAGCACAGTTAACTCTGAGGTCTCTGACGTGATGGTGAGGCGTTTACATAGACAGTTGGTAATTGTAAGTCCCAGGCATAAAACCTGTCCTCACTCATAAACCCGTTACTTCCCACTCATCTCCATTTATCTCGATATCACATACCGCAGCAACCACGATGACCCAATCATCCGAACCTAAACCCCAGACCAGGAAAAATCTTGTGAATAATCGCAAGAGCACTGCAGTCCCTGCCAAAACCATTGTACCAATAGAGAGACCAAAGAGTATCCCGCCGATGTTCTCCGGGGCATAATTCGGATCGCCATAGTGCGGGTGTGTGGAGTTCAGGCTGAGGCCGAGCCGTGGAATGACATAAAATACATCAGGGGCCTTGGGAGGGCCAGTGTATGTCGTGGGGTCCATATTGCTGAGGCGGCCGGTGATGCAGCCGAGCTGCTGGCTGTGCAAAGGAACTGACTGCGTTGAAGGAGAGATACAGGCTTATACCACAGCGGCCGTTGAATGTTGGCAACTGTTTGAATCCAAGGGCCAAACCAGCACCAAAGAGAATTTGGATGCTCATATATTGAATGCCCCCTAATATCAGGTAAAGGACTCCAACACCCCACCTGGTTAGCGGCAGCCCCAGAATACCTTCAAGACAAAGTGGAAAAACATCAGCCCCCCAAAATCCATGGAGCAAAGGTATGCAAAGCAAAGAATAATCACGGCACCTTAACCGCTATATGCAGAAGATGCCTAGTAGCCAATTCAGCCACACTCCGGATTAATGTTTTAAGCCATAAGGTGGGGGCGGCGCCTTATGGTAGATCGAGACTTGCGGACCAGCATAGGTACCTATGGAAGGTAGCTCACTGAATTGAGAAAGCAAAGCCCCGAATGATTAACCCGGAAATCGTACGGCTTACTGTAATTTTGTCCAGTACCGTAGTGCACGGGGTGTAACTGCTTGCTTGCACTCTCGCCAGGAATATCAAGCTCTAGAGTCTGTAAATATCTGCCAATCAGAGCTCTTCTTGCTTGTAAAGATGGACTTGGGAGAAGGAAACTTGTCTGATAGGTACTTGAATTGCACCACGCCCTCGGGTATATTAGGGTCTAAGAAGCGCGAAAGAGGGTTGGGGCAGCCTACGAATGTAGTCCGAGGTGCACAGCTACGGAATTGCCACGGCTTTGATATTATGACGGACACCCCGATAGGACTGAATGTAGGACTGGAAACTGCTAGCAACACACATTGGTGCCTAATGCAAGCAAGGCACCACGGGTAAAGTGCTCAAGTCATATGCAAGTCAATCTAATAAGCCAAGATGCCTTGCCTCAGTTTGGGGAATTCTGTGAAATCACCAGTCAGCCTCAGGGTGGGGATAATCAGCATTGGCAACCTCCTTTTGACTGTCCAGCTGTGTATCTTTCGTGGTGGGGGAGCATAAGCTTACTCGATGTCAAGGATATATATCGTGAGTGGAGACCCACGTATAGATAGTACATAGTATGGCACCATCGTATCTTTCTCTTGGAATGGATAAGATAAAGAGGGAGTAAACATGACATACCACCCCGCATCACTAGGCAATTAAGTGGTAAGATCTAGGTCTGTCTGACAGCGGCTGACATGGCTGCCTCAGCTCAGGCTGCAGTTCCCAACAAGATGTTCGGCAAGCAAACAGCTTGGCGACGTTCGAGACTAATATTTCGTTTCCGAGCTCCACACACTCAAGGGATGGGATTTCCTGTCTCACACCAATATCCATGATACATAACGGGCGCAGCAACATGGACGTTACTTAAGTACGGCACGGTTCATCTGGCTGCAGTCTTGGCACGCTGGTTACAGCCCACGTGTGTGGACCCCACGGGTGCAATCCACATGGCTGTGTTCTGTTACCAGCGAATCGGTGAAAAGATGTTTCCAATGCTCTACTCCCGGGGATCGATGATCAAGGCAATTGAAACATATATCGAGAGATTTTGTAGGCCTACAGATATGATCTGCCGCAGAGGATCTAATTTTACCCCGCTCTTGGCTGAGCACGCTTGGATAACTGGTGCCTGCGAGCAATCGTGCAGCGGCACGCCCCGTGACTGGTCCGAGGAGGAAGGGAGGGTACCAACCCAGTCGTCACCCTGTATGATATGACTTTGCATGCACATCACCCAGCACGATTGCGGAAGGACACATCACCAGATCGAATTGCCCTTCACCACATCGCTTCGATATGGGGGGATTCAAAATACTCTACATATCAAGATATGCATGTAGCCAGTGGAACACTGGCATCTCACAGGCCCATGACCATACATGATCTAGGAACTCTCAGCACATACTGGAGGTACTTCCATGAAGGTACCTACCACTACACTTCACTCTTGCTGGCGATACTAGGCACAAAGGGCACTGGGCTTTTTTTTCCCCTTGAAGATCAACATATATGATATCCAAAGACTCTTCATATTCACTGCCACAAATTTTATACTTCTGCTCGAGTCGGATCTTATACTCCATTCTCAACCATCGGGATGGTGCTTATACACTTGTACATATGCCTGTATATTAAGTAGTCAATGCATGCGCTGGCGGCGAGCCAAGCGAACAGTTCATCCCCAAGAGACCCCCCAAAACGAAAACCAGTGCGAATGTGTGCAGAATTTGTATTAATGCATTGTCAGGGTTTGGAGGTGGAGTACGCCGCAATTGTCTCCATTGGGATATTGGCTGCTAAAACTGGAACACTGCAGTTTCACATGGACAACGAGAAGCACGATTGCGCTGACCAGATTGGATCCCGAAATACAGCAATACGGGAACGCGTATGTACAATGCGCATGCAATGCATCTACCTACTCTACTTTCTATAAGGTTATATAGGAGTACCTAGCCAGCTCAGAATCCCCACCGGGGAACATGATGATCGTACTACCTATAGCAACATAAACCAAACGATGATTCCTTCACAAGCCAGCACTTTCCACATATTTGCTTGCATATCGGCTCCGGCTGCGGGTGTGCAAAATGTAGAGTACAAATCTCGATGTTGTTGAACATAACCATAGGTTAGTCTCATTATATAGCAAAGCCCCAAATGGATGACTAAGAAAAGGGGGCGAATCTAACCCGCCCCTCGGCTACCTCGACCCCTCGTCCAACCAGAGCCTGGTGGAGAGTACTGTACAGCAAGCCCTGACTGTGAGTTATCATATACCTACATATGTACATACATATATACTGCTCCAGTCAAGTATCTGACGTGGCTAAATGCAATCCACACTGTGGCAAGAATCCCCGAGTCCCCAGTCCTATAGCTATCGAAACACTTTCACGTCAGTATTCCAAGGTTCTGGTAAGTAGCTCGTAATAGGCGTATGGGACTGGCCGCGGCTCGGGCTTTTCTGGAATATGTTGGAGATGATGATGTGCTGTACGCACACCCAATGAATGCCCCAAGGGCTCAACGCGGTACTTGGGGTAGGTAGGCACGCTGCGAGCATCAACTGTGTGCTGACGCTTCATACGCCCGGACTTGGTGGATCGTATTAAAGCATCGCCTTCCCCTTCATCGGGCTCCACTAATAGCTGCTTGCGTTGCCTTGGCAGCTGGAACACGCAGGCCTCTTCACAATATCATTTGTGAGAGGGGCAGCTGATAGGCAGGGAATCGCACGAGTTTGGCTGAGTGAGACCTGCACGAATCCAAAATCTCCAGCCAGAAGGGGGCTGGTTGCTATCATTTGGCGACAAGCATCCCCCCAATCCACCGTGTCTGTGTCTCGATCGATATGACCAAAACAACCCAACCCGCTCCCCCCCCCCACCCCTCAGCGAC
>Ga0307514_10002973_pt1 | contig 16787 bp, 17 predicted proteins | sample 16_EM_MG_FD_203088 | JGI IMG/M metagenome (GOLD analysis project Ga0307514, IMG submission 203088) | Populus trichocarpa ectomycorrhiza microbial communities from riparian zone in the Pacific Northwest, United States - 16_EM | ecosystem: Host-associated > Plants > Roots > Unclassified | place...
TCTATTCAGTCTAAACTTAGCCTGCTGGGTTACGCTTCATGGTAATTTGATAGATTGTGTTATCATATCTTGGCTCATGATTAAGTATGCACTTGGTGGTATGGAGTACATTGCCTACTATCGTAATATATAACATACGCTAGCTACACCAATACTTGACCTAAGAAATATATGTGCTCTCTATCCCTGACGCTGTATTAAACCTGTAGTTCACGAATCAAGATATTTAATCTTCGGAAGCTATAGCACATAAAAGTCTGTAATTATGCCTTACACTCACAAATGGTCTATGGCTATGGCCTACATTAATTGAAACTCAAAATAATTAATTATCCCAGAAAGGGACCATGAGAAGGCCTATTTCAACAGAACTGGAATACGACTGAGCCTACCTAGCAGTGTAAGGCTATAAGCCAGAATCAGGTTTGTGTCCGTTCTATTCTTCGTGATAATAACAGAGTGATGATGATGAGGTGAGGACCTCCCTGACTATGTACACTATATATACAACACTCGCGTATATGCGAGTATTACGTACGCTCCTTCCTCATCGGTCTCCGACCTAGCTGGGCTATCTACCTGTCGGGGTCCGTCCCTCGTCTAGACTACCTATCTACTTGTGGAAGGTAGGACCTTACAGTTCCCCCCCCTTTCAACGACAAGCTCGCTCACTCATTCCTCGTCAAAAAATTTCCTTGCCTTTCTCAGTCTTCCAGACCTTCTCGGCCCCTCTCCTGTGATGTTTTCCTCATTGGCCTTGATCCCATCTATCATCAAGGGCCTCTCCTCCGTGTTCTCCATCGCCCTCACTGTGAACCTCCTCGACTGACCGGCTCCCCTTCTGCTCCTCTCCTTGTACTCTTCAATGAGCCTCTGTAGGCTGTCACAGTCAGCCTCTTCTACCCATTCCAGGTCCTCCTCCCCTTCATATACCACCAAAAACTCTCATTGTTCCTCTATCCTACGCTCTCTGCATACTCTTACCGCCTTCTTCACATCGCCAGTGTTTGAGTCCTCCTCCCCCAACGGTGGCTCGTCCGTCCTCCCTGTATATTTCTGTAGGTGTTCCACCGAAACCACGTCGTGCATTCACGAGCCCTCCAGGGTTTTGATCCTGTAAGCCCTAGGGGAGACTATCTCCACCACTCTGACCAGTTGAGTGGTGGGGTCCAGCTTGAGCTTCCTCTTGAATGTCCCTGAGTGGCACAGTCTCGCTACTTCACTCGAAAGGAATGATATGGGTGCGTGTTTTTGGTTGTAGTATTTCTTCTGGGTACTCTGGACCAGTTTCAGGGCTTGCAGCGCCTGTGACCTCCTTTCCTTGAGCTGGCCAGCCCATTCCTCTACTCTCAAGGAGTATGAGGAGTGAAGGTGTTGAGGAGCTGACATCTCTCCAAATGATTTTGGGGATACAGCGTAAAGTAGATCAAATGGGGACTCGCTGCTCGCTGTGTGTGGTGTGGTGTTGTGTGCCAGTTCTATGATAGGGAGGAAGTCCGTCCAAGCAGTTTCGGGCCCCTCCAGGACCAGAATCCTCAGCATAGCTTCGATTGTGCGCTTTGTTCTCTCGGATTGGCCGTCCGCCTGCGGGTGGTACCCTGTTGTGAGGGCCACCTTTGTCCCGGCGAGTTCCACTTGCGGAAAAGAAAAGACTTGCGGCTAGTTTTTTTTTCTCCCGGGACCATGGAGATATCAGCCACGCAGGCCAGTTCTTCACTACTATTGCCACTCAACTCACAAGGAGTCTACCAGTCCTTCGGCCATTGATCTCACAAGCTATTCAAGAACACTCTGATATCTGGAAGCAAAGATTGAGTGAACAGTGGAAATATCTCATTCTTGATCCTTTAAAAAATGCACCAGCCCAATCAATACAGCTAGTCGTTGTAATTGATGCTCTTGATGAGTGTGACAGCAAAGACGATATCCAGCTGATTCTAAAGCTCCTTGCGCAGGCCAGGTGTCTTGAGACAATCCGGCTCAGAGTTTTTGTTACCAGCAGGCCAGAGACTACCATCTTACTTGGATTCCGCAACTTACCTGGAGAGGCATATCAGGAGTTTGTGCTGCACGACATCCCACCCCCTACGGTTAACCAGGACATATCCATCTTCTTCCGAAGAAAACTGTCGTCTGTAAAGTCAGAACCCGGACTGAGCACTACACCATGGCCAGGTGAGCCGACTATTCAGCGGTTGGTGGAAAAGGCAGCTGGGTTATTCATCTATGCTGCAACCATTTGTCGATTTATCCGAGATGACAATAATACCCCAGAAGACCAACTATCAGCGATTCTGGAAGAAGACCATGATACTCCTTCACAGCCTCCGACGAAGCATCTCGATGACATGTATACAAAATTGCTGCAACACTCAGTGGTTGGAAAGCAAGCTGTTAGTAAGGATGATCATTTAGCAGTATGGTTCAGAAAAATAGTTGGCTCTATCATAATAATGTTCAAGGTCATAGCTACTAAAGAGATAGCGAAATTACTTCACGTACGAACCATATCAACAACCCTTGCCTCTTTGCACTCTGTTTTGAGCGTTTCGGAAGATGAAGGCCAGCCAGTACGAATATTTCATCCTTCATTCCGAGACTTCCTCTTGGATTCCCACAGGTGTCTTGATTCTAGATTTTCGATAGACCCGAAGGAGTCACACATTACTCTATTCCGAAACTGCATAATGCTTTTGGCTGAGCTTCGACAAGACCTGTGTAACCTTCGAGAGCCAGGCGTTTCTGTGGGTGATATAGCAGAACATATAATTCAGCAATACATTCCAGCACACATTCATTATGCATGCCGCTACTGGTTTCACCATTTCCAACTAGGCAACCCCATTCGGGAAGACATGGACCGAATCCTGCGATTTCTGGAGCACGATTTTTTGCACTGGCTAGAGGCGCTTAGCTTGATTAAGGAAGTATCAAATGGAGTTCTAATAGTGACAGATTTGGAGATAACGCTGAGGGTAAGTTGAGATACTATCCATTCGATGAAAGGAGTGATGCTAAATAAAAAGGGGAGGTTGGGGGTTTGCCAAAGACTGTTAGAATTTGCGTATGATGCCAGGCGGTTTATTTTACACAACAGGTCAATTATTGAAATGGCACCACTTCAAGTCTACTCTGCTGCACTGTTATTTACGCCCGAAACCAGTATAGTTCGGAGACAATACCTGAAAAGAATTCCTTGGATTCTCATGGAGCCTAAGGTTATACAAAAGTGGAGTCCGTTAATACAAACTTTAGACGGGCATTCAGGTTTTATTAACGCAGTTGTGTTCTCGCCAGATGGGAAGTTAGTTGCCTCTGCATCAGATGATAAAACAGTCAGGCTATGGGATGCAGCAACAGGAGTGTTATGTGGGGCTCTCGAGGGTCATTTAGATCGCGTCAATGCAGCTGTGTTCTCGCCAGATGGAAAGCTAGTCGCCTCTATATCATCTGACCAAACAGTCAGGCTATGGAATACAGTAACAGGAGGGTCTTGCGGGGTTCTCAAGGAAAGTGTCGGTGCAGTTGTGTTCTCACCGGATGGAAAATTAGTCGCCTCTGCATCATATGATAGAACAGTCAGGCTATGGGATACAGCAGCCTCCCTTCGGGGGAAAGACGTACCAACTTCAAAAAAAAAAAAAAAAACCAACAGGATTATGCAAGGTGCTCGAGGGTCATTCAAGTTATGTCAGTGCAGTTGTGTTCTCACCAGACGGCAAGTTAGTTGCCTCTGCATCACATGATAATACAGTCAGGCTATGGGATACTGCAACAGGAGAGTCATGCGGGGTTCTCAAGGGTCATTCAGGCTGGGTCAATGCAGTTGTGTTCTCGCCAGATGGAAAGCTAGTCGCCTCTGCATCAGCTGATAAAACAGTCCGGCTATGGGATACAGCAACAGGAGAGTCATGCGGGCTTCTCGATGGCCGTTCCCGTTGGGTCCATGCAGTTGTGTTCACCCCAGATGGAAAATTACTTGCCTCTGCATCAAATGATAATCCAGTCAGGGTATGGGATCCAGCAACAGCAGGGTTATGCTGGATTCTTGAAGGTCATTCAAAATGTGTCACAGCACTTGTGATCTCGCCAGATGGAAAGTTGATCGCCTCTGCATCAGAGGATAAAACAGTCAGACTATGGGATACAGCAACAGGAGGGCCATGCGGGGTTCTCGAGGGTCACTCAAGTTGGGTCAATGCAGTTGCGTTCTCGCCAGATGGAATGTTAGTCGCCTCTGGATCACGTGATAAAACAGTCAGGCTATGGGATACAGAATCAGGCGGGTCATGCGGGGTTCTCGAGAGTCATTCACCTGCTGTCAATGTAGTTGTGTTCTCGCCAAATGGAAAATTAGCTGCCTCTGCATCATATGATAAAACAGTCAGGTTATGGGATACTGCAACGGGAGGGTCATGCGGGGTTCTCAAGGGTCATTCAGATTATGTCAGTGGAGTTGTGTTCTCGCCAGACGGAAAGTTAGTCGCCTCTGTATCATATGATGAAAGAACAATCAGGCTATGGGATACAGCAACAAGAGGATCATGCGGAGTTCTCAAGGGAGGTGTCAGGGCAGTTGTGTTCTCATCCGATAGCAAATTAGTTGCCTCTGCATCATCTGATAATACAGTTCGGCTATGGGATACAGCAACAGGCGGGTCATGTGGTGTTCTCAAGGGTCATGCACAAGGTGTCAATGCAGTTGTGTTCTCGCCAGACGGAAAATTAGTTGCCTCTGCATCAAATGATAAAACAGTCAGGCTATGGGTTACAGCAACAGGAGGATCATGCGGGGTTCTTGAGGGCCATTCAAGTTGGGTCAATGCAGTTGCGTTCTCGCCAGACGGAAAGTTAGTCGCCTCTGCATCAAGTGATAAAACAGTCAGGCTATGGGATACAGTAACAGGAACGTCGTGCGGGGTTCTCGAGAATCATTCAGATGGTGTCATGTTCTCGTCAGACGGAAGGTTAGTTGTCTCTGCAGATGGAAAGATAGTGGGAGTATGGGATATTGTTACCCAAAAGACGACAATGCACACAGGAGGACAGATTAAGCACACATCTTACCTCCATCCCAGTAATACCTCACGGGAAGTCCTCCCCCAACCACTCTATGTTAATGGTGATTGGGTGACATGGGATACGAAGAAAGTACTATTCCTCCCTTTCGATTATCGTCCATTCTCCTCCGCAGTGAGCAACAACATTCTAGTAATAGGTCATCTATCTGGTCGTGTTACCTTTTTGCGCTTCGATCTTACGGCTCTCGCTCTTCATTTTTCATCACCTACACCAGGAGGTATATACAGCCCCCTCCTCCTTTTTGCAAATCATTACTCGCAAATTGGTGGATAAGACTGCAGATCGGGGGTTTTTGGTAGAAAGAAAATACGGTCTTATTCATGGATACGGTCTTATATACAAGATGTAAAGCTAATCTATGATTTCCTCCTGCAGAATCAGAATCGGAGGCCTCCGAGGTGTTGGAGAGGTCGGATGGGTCGGATGGGTCGGATGAGCCGGATGGGTCGGATGAGCCGGATGGGTCGGATGAGTCGGAAGGGTCGGATGGTTCGCATGGGTCAGATGGGTCAGATGGGTCAGATGCATCGGAGGGGTCGGAGGGTTCTTCTTGAAGATATGTGTGTATATTGATTTATCTATCTATGTCCGTGCCTTCTTCATCCCCTCGATCCCTTCTATCCCATCGGTGAGTCAGTGATCTAGAGTTGTTGATGTAGTTGGTGATGTAGCTGGTGATATATCATCGGTGATAAGAGTTGGTGATGTAGTCGGTGATGTCGTGGGTCTCACTCAGGCAGGTCACCTGACCCTGTCCTGTACTTCTACGTTGGAGAGGTCAGATGGGTCGGAGGGGTCGGAGGGGTCTTCTGCGTTACAGAGGCTGGGGATCTGATAGTTATCCAAGCCACAGATATTAATTTGATCTTCAGATCCATCAATGGCAACTGTAATTCCACATTTGCGAGAGGAACGTTGAATAGTTGGATGCTTCACCAACCCATTGAGTCATTAAAACTCTACGTTCTGATGCAGAATACTTTTGAGCAGACAATGGTCAATGTAATGGGCATCAGCAAAGGTGCGAATTCGGCTTTTGAGAGGTTTATTAAGAGATATATATACTACAATAGCTACCCATAATTATTTACATGTACTGCTGAGCTTTCCACGGCTGAATATATGCTGAATATAGCCTTATTCGCTATAGCTGAACATAACGATACTCGATGTTGGCCACAGCTGAGGTTGCCACTACCGTATGGTCTTATTCACAGTACTTTCCCTGAGTCATAGCCTACAAATGTCCACCAGTGTCTTATTCGCCGATACGGTTTTAACAGCTGATACGGTCTTATACACAAATTCCTACGGTATGTAACTCGGAGTTTAGTTAGCATTTATGCTGCTAATTCATGAGGCAGTCTCAATATGAACGTAAGGGGTGCTCTTCCAGACAGGCCAATGAAGTATCAGGACTCCTGGATATTACATTGGCCATTCCGAAGGACGAGGTACCATACATCACCGGGATGCGGACCACCATTGGGATGTGGGTCAGTCGGTTATTTCTGCAGCTTCGGCATCCTACAGCCACCCTCAAATTGTGGAATTTTATTGTAAATATATAGTATATTGTTAAATAAAGCGCACGAGGTCAAGTGTGCGTTCCTGCTTTCATGGTAGCATCCACAAAAGTCACGAAGACAGGTGCCATGCTGTACAGCATTTGCAATCACCGACTATAAACCACAAGGCCGAACCTTTAACAATATTATCTTAGATCTTCAAGGTATCGGACATGAGACAGCTGGGTGGGTATCGAACATACACTGAAGTTTATGTTGCCCTATCGAGATGTCGTTCACTAAGCGGATTGAAGCTGTCCCGCAGGCTATATTTTTGCAAGACCTGAGGACCACTTAGCGGCGGAGATGGAGAGGCTGCAGGAATTACAGGCCAGAAACTTCTTCAAGGGTACCTAATAGTTGTCAAGATAAATCGGGCACGAGATCATCAATTGTAAGAATGCAAAGTCGGAATAGTCTATTCGTAAATAAAGTCAGCTTAAGCTTGATCTCACTATGACTTGACACTGTGGTAGAATACACAGAATTGCGCAGCGATATCCTTCACCTCCTTCACCCATTCACCCCACTGCACCAATGGCCCTATTTGTTCGACTGGCAACATACACGACAAACAACAAAACAAAACAACGCCAAGGCAAATATCAACCCTAACCCCGATTACCGGATTAGGAAAGATGAGGACCCTTTCGCTTAAGCGGACAGAGCAGTTTGAGTGCGGTATATATGATATGAGCCTAATAAGCGCAGCGGTGCAGATGTGAGGCCGGTGAAGGAACACTTCACCCATATGAAGATGAATATATGTATGAATATGAAGACGTTTATAATAGCATGTATTCCAGCAAACTTATGGAGAAACGTGCAGGACGTAACGAAGGAAGATGGATAAGCTAGAGACTGCATCTATTAGAAGTTATGAGTAGCAACAGGCTGCGGTGCATAAACGTGTGGTCAATAAAGAATCACTTAGCTCAATAGATATGTCGATATGTTCAGACAGAATGTATATGCTCGTAAATTCAGAGTAGAGTCAGAAAGCTTGTTAAGCGTTGAGCTTATAGTATTGAGCTTTCCCATATAGTAGAGAGCGAGGGAGCGTCCACTATATAGAGCGAGTGAGCAAGCATACATGATTGTGCTGGATGTCGTATGCTATGACATACGTGAAAAGAATAGAAACTTGCAAAGGACAGCGATCATGACACTGTGGCAAAGAATACAGGCTTGCAAGAGTAAAGAACAGCGATCATTACGCTGTGGCTTTTCAACATTTCAATAGCATCCATATATATAGTCTCATACCAAGACCCGAGCGCAGTGCATCACATTACACACACCTGGGTGGAAATGCATCATATCACATGATATATCACTTTTATGATGAATCATGTCATGTGAGATGAAATTCTTGGCATAGGCTTGCAACTGATATAAATATATATAACGAATTTCTTCTTCACATATGATACCTCCAACAAAACTGCTGCGATTCACCAACAACACCTCCAGAGAGCCTTGGAGGAGTGATGACTGCTCTGGAGAGAGGAGCGAGGAAACAATGAAGAAATCTTGCTCCGGCTTACTGATAAAGGGTTATTCATAATTTCGGATGTGCTGGAGAGTAAGACTACTGAAGCTCAGCAAACAGTGCCAGCCCGAGATGTTCCACTGAAGGTTATTGGATGGCGACAGTGCGCTTATTGGGAGGCAAAGATCAGTTAATTATCATGAGAATGAGAATTGGAGATGACAAACCATTCTATTTCATTGTTATGAACTGACGCTGGGTGGACAGTTGCAGCGCCTCAAATCACGAGAAGCCAAGATATGAATATGAGCTAGGCTACGATAGGATCAAAGCTTGTAACGTCCAAATTAGGACATTATCTTGTACTAGAAGTTCGCGCGCTCGTTTTTTATTAATTCCTTTCAGTAGAGCAGTCAGCTAGTATTCAAGTCCTCGAGTATTTTACTATAATAAAGCTCTCACATCTACCAAGTCCTCTCTCCGCTTCATAAGCCCTCCGCTACAATTCCGCACCTACGTATTCTTACATAGCTAACAAGCAAAATAACCTTCAGAAATCATACGGCATAACAGGACAAGCTCAATGACCAAATCAAGTCCCCTGGATGCGGTTTGAGATGAACTATAGAAGGAGTATTCGGGAGTCTATAGGGGGTCCAAATATTCGGAGGCAGGTTCGAGGGCACGTGATTAACTGACGTCGGGAGCGATCAGGACAAGGCGGGGGCAAGAGAGCCGACAAATCACACACATGACGATGATAGGACAAGACAAGGTGAGGATGCAGAATGTCGGGTCAGGACGGAAGGTCAGGACAGGACGGAGCGAAGTCTGAATGGAGATGCCAATTTCGGACCAGACTTAGCACAAGTACAATGCCCCCAATTCATCTGATCCGTCTCATAGCCTAAGGCTCCATAGACGCATAGACTCCAAAAAAAAAGCCCCAATTCGGACATTCACCATGTACATCACTCAAACTGCTCCGCGTGAAGGAACAACGTCCAAATCCTTTCGGAGCAAAAGGTTCTATATTATTGAAGCTTGAAAAGAGATGTCCTGAAAAGATCTCCTACTCCAGAAGATTTCGGAGGTAAATATATTTGATGTGTCAAAGTAACTATCCCCTAACCAGTTAAAACCAGAGCTCAACTGGGATGAGATCATGATCCTCGACATTCTGGTAGTCTGGGTGGCACAAGTCCCTCGTATCGTACCTAGAGGTTCCGAGATTACATATACCTTCAAGTCTGGCTTCTGCAATGTACTGAGTACCTACTTCGGATTAGCCTGTTCTCGTTGCCAGACTTAGTTAGCTTATCTTGTATCTCATACATATTCGGCTAAAAGAAATTAGCTCCAACTTTGTCTATGTATATACTCCGTACTGTACTCCGTATCCCTATCACTATTGACACAATGCCGTCAACGGGACCATCATGACTAAAAGTAGTACAACATACTCAACCGCAAGACATGGTATGCAGATTCGGCCGGAACAATTCAGCAACCCTCTTATCCAACTCCCAATCCTCACGCACCTTTTTCTCGAGGCGCGCAAACTGTGCCCTTGTCCCCAAGCTTGCTTGCGCTACAGATTCCACGCCTCTTGACAGCACTGCCGGCCACGCATTCCCCAACTCCATATCGAGCCCCACCATCAAAAACGTACTTTTCACCTAAATCACCCTTGCAATAACAGGTTTTTGCTTATACTGGACCGGACAGCGGAATGCAGTGAAGTTAATACTATCTACATATAATTTACCCTTGCTATACTCCGTACCTAAACCGAATTCTTAAGTATATACATGCGGAGAGAAAACCCACTCTGGCCTTCCTCCTCTCCGAACAGCAACTATGAGCTGAAACCTCAAATAGATTGTGTATGGTAGTAGGATGTTGAGGGGAGGACACCGGCAGTGCTTCAAAGTATTTGACCAAGGCCGTAAGTGCATGGAGAGCCTCAGGGATGGTCGGAGGGGATCAAGGATAAGTACTACCTATTCTTCATACCTCGGAGTCTAAGAGATGTGTTCCAAATCCCTCCCTCATATGGGTAGGATCTTGTCGCTTTTTACAGGTCTGGTGCTTCCCTAATATGGTGAGAGCTCGACGCTTCTGTCTTCCTGCACGCAACATTTTGACTGATGAATCTTGAGCTTACCTAGTGTTCAAACATACGGGCATCTTTAGTAACTTTTGTCTTGTACCGCACCCCTGTATTATTTCATACCAGAGCCTTGCTTTACCAAATAAAAAAGGCCAGATTTTGGTCGTTTGTATGCATGTCAATTCAATCACGTGATGATGCAGTGTAGCTGAGATACCCCACCTCATACAAAAAGTCTCGATCATCTCAACTCCTCCATCAGTATCTACTGCCGACACCATGGACCCACTGAGCGGTGCCACTAGTGTGATTGCAGTAGTGCAAGTTGCTGGCAAGGTCTGGTCGTTATGCTGGGAGTACTACTCAGGCTCGGGGGATGCTAAACACGACATCGACCGCCTTATGGGCTGCACCCTTGCTCTACTAAACTTGCTTCAGCATGTTCGGGATTTAGCAAAAGGCCCAGGCGCGGCTAAGCTGGTTGCGTCAAAGGAGCTTATTGAAAGCACAGCATGGGAACTTGAACGGGAGTTCAAATCGCTGTAAAAGGTTTTGGAGCCAGGGGGGGGGCAAGACATCACCAAATCGTGTTTGGAGTGGCCACTGCAAAAGGAGGACGTGGGAAAAATCATTCAGTTACTTGAGCGGCATAAGACAACTCTGATTACAGCCATGGATTGCGGCCAAATGTATGACGCCGATTACTCTCTCTAAAAAGATATGTACAAGACTAACTAATACGCTAATCTCACTAGAACGGCTGTTCTTCATCTTGGTTATCACCCAGAGGAAAGCTATCTCTCGGTGCAGACATGGGAACAGCAAAAATATCTTTCGAAGCTACCAGATGCGAAAGGTGCAGCATATAACGACCGACTCTGGGAGTATGAAGACCACTGTTTGCCAGATACCCGAGTAGAGCTCCGCCAAAAGATTATGGACTGGTTCGAGGATCCTAATGGCGAATATATCTTCTGGCTTAATGGGATGGCGGGCACTGGAAAATCAACAATCTCTCGCACAGTCGCTTGGGAACTTGCGGAAAAGAAAAGACTTGCAGCTAGTTTTTTTTTCTCCCGGGACCATGGAGATATCAGCCACGCTGGCCAGTTCTTCACTACTATTGCCGCTCAACTCACAAGGAGTCTACCAGTCCTTCGACCATTGATCTCACAAGCTATCCAAGAACACTCTGATATCTGGAACCAAAGACTAAGTGAACAGTGGAAATATCTCATTCTTGATCCTTTAAAAAACGCACCAGCTCAATCAATACAACTAGTCGTTGTAATTGATGCTCTTGATGAGTGTGACAGCACAGATGATATCCAGATGATTCTCAAGCTACTTGCACAGGCCAAGTGTCTTGAGACAATCCAGCTCAGAGTTTTGGTTGCCAGCAGGCCAGAGACGCCTATTTTGCTTGGATTCCGCAACTTCCCTCGAGAGAGATATCAGGATTTTGTGCTGCACAACATCCCACCTCCTATAGTCAACCATGATATATCCATCTTCTTCCGAAGAAAACTGTCGTCTGTGAAATCAGAACCCGGGCTAAGCACTACACCATGGCCAGGTGAGCCGATTATCCAGCGGTTGGTAGAAAAGGCAGATGGGTTATTCATCTATGCTGCAACCATTTATCGATTTATCCGAGATGATAATTATACCCCAGAAGACCAACTATCAGTGATTCTTGAAGACCATAATACTCCTCCACAGTCTCCGACGAAGCACCTCGATGACATGTATACCAAATTGCTGCAGCAATCAGTGGTTGGAAGTCAAATTGTTCGTGTGGATGATCATTTAGCAGTACGGTTCAGAAACATAGTTGGCTCTATCATAATACTGTTCGATATCATGGCTGCTAAAGAGATAGCGAAGTTACTTCACGTACGAACCATAGCAACAACCCTTGCCTCTTTGCGCTCTGTTTTGAGCGTTCCGGAAGATGAAGACCAGCCAGTACGAATATTCCATCCCTCATTCCGAGACTTCCTCTTGGACTCCCACAGGTGTCTGGATTCTAGATTTTTGATAGACCCGAAAGAGGCACATATTACCCTATTTCGAAACTGCATAATGGTTTTGGCTGAGCTTCGACAAGACCTGTGTAACCTTCGAGAGCCAGGCGTTTCTGTGGGTGATATACCAGAACATATAATTCAGCGATATATTCCAGCACACATTTATTATGCATGCCGCTACTGGTTTCACCATTTCCAACTCGGCAATCCCATTCAGGAAGACATGGACCGAATTCTGCGATTTCTGGCGCAGGACTTTTTGCATTGGCTAGAGGCGCTTAGCTTGATTAGGGAAGTATCAAATGGAGTTCTAATAGTGGCAGATTTGGAGATGACGCTGAGGGTAAGTTGAGATACTATCCATTCGATGAAAGGAGTGATGCTAAATAGAAAGGGGAAATTGGGGGTTTGTCCAAGACTGTTAGAATTTGCGGATGATGCCAGGCAGTTTATTTTGCACAACAGGTCAATTATTGAAATGGCACCACTTCAAGTCTACTCTGCTGCACTGTTATTTACGCCCGAAGCCAGTATAGTTCGGAAACAATACCTGAAAAGAATTCCTTGGATTCTTATGGAGCCTAAGGTTATGCAAAAGTGGAGTCCGTTAATACAAATCTTAAATGGGATAAATGGGCATGCAAGTCAGATTAACACAGTTGTGTTCTCGCCAGATGGAAAGTTAGTTGCCTCTGCATCAGATGATTTTACGGTCAGGCTATGGAATCCAGCAACAGGAGGGCCATGCGGGGTGCTCCAGCGTCATTTGGGTCGCGTCACGGCAGTTGTGTTTTAAGTTGGTCGCCTCTGCATCAGATGATAATACAGTCATGCTATGGAATCCAGCAACAAGAGAGACATGCGGGGTTCTCAGGGGTCATTCCCGTTGGGTCAGTGCAGTTGTGTTCTCGCCAGACGGGAAATTAGTCGTCTCTGCATCATATGATAAAACAGTCAGGCTGTGGGACCCAGCAACAAGAGGGGCATGCGGGGTTCTCGAGGGTCATTCCCATTGGGTGAGCGCAGTTGTGTTCTCGCCAGACGGAAAACTAGTCGCCTCTGCATCACATGATAAAACAGTCAGACTATGGGACCCAGAAACAAGAGGGTCATGCGGGGTTCTCGAGGGTCATTCCCATCGGGTCAGCTCAGTTGTGTTCTCGCCAGACGGAAAATTAGTCGCCTCTGCATCAATAGATAAAACAGTCAGACTATGGGATACAGCAACAGGAGGGTCATGCGGGGTTCTCGAGGGTCATTCCAATTGGGTCAGCGCAGCTGTGTTCTCGCCAGACGGAAAATTAATCGCCTCTGCATCACATGATAAAACAGTCAGGCTATGGGATACAGCAACAAGAGTGTCATGCGGGGTTCTCGAGGGTCATTCAAATTATGTCATGGCAGTTGTGTTCTCGCCAGACGCCAAATTAGTCGCCTCTGCATCAAATGATAATACAGTCAGGCTGTGGGATACAGCAACAAGAGGGTCATGCGGGGTTCTGGAGGGTCATTCCGATTGGGTCAGGGCAGTTGTGTTCTCGCCAGACGGAAACTTAGTCGCCTCTGCATCAGATGATAAAACAATCAGGCTATGGGACCCAGCAACAAGAGGGTCATGCGAGGCTCTCGAGGGTCATTCCCATTGGGCCAGTTCAGTTGTGTTCTCGCCAGACGGAAAATTAGCCGCCTCCGCATCAAGTGATAAAACAGTCAGGCTATGGGATACAGCAACAGGAGGGTCATGTGGGGTTCTCGAGGGTCATTCCTATTGGGTCAGCGCAATTGCGTTCTCACCAGACGGAAAATTAGTCGCCTGTGCATCAGGTGATACAGTCATGCTATGGGACCCAGCAACAAGAGGGTCATGCGGCGTTCTCAAGTGTCACTCAATTTTTGCCAGCGCAGTTGTGTTCTCGCCAGATGGAAAGTTGGTCGCCAGTGCAGATGATAAAACAGTCAGGCTATGGGACCCAGCAACAAGAGGGTCATGCGGGGTTCTCGAGGGTCATTCCGATTGGGTCAATGCAGTTGTGTTCTCGCCAGATGGAAAATTAGTCGCCTCTGCATCAAATGACAAAACAGTCAGGCTATGGGACCCAGCAACAGGAGGGTCATGCGGGGTTCTTGAGGGTCATTCGAACTATGTCACGGCAGTTGTGTTCTCGCCAGACGGAAAATTAGTCGCCTCTGCATCAGATGATAATACAGTCAGGCTATGGGATACAGTAACAGGAAGGTCGTGCGGGGTTCTCGAGAGTCATTCAGATGGTGTCATGTTCTCGTCAGACAGAAGGTTAATTGTCTCTGCACATGGGAAGGTAGGTATGGGATGTTGTTACCCAAACGACGACAATGCACACAGGAGGACAGATTACAGTCACATCTTACCTCTATCCCAGTAATACCACAATCCTCCCCCAGCCACTCCATGCTACTGGTGATTGGGTGACCTGGAATACGAAGAAAGTACTCTTCCTCCCCTCCGCATGCTCCTCCGCGGTGAGTGACAGCATTCTAGCAATAGGTCATCTATCTGGTCGTGTTACTTTTATGCACTTCGACCTTACGGCTCTCGCTCTTCATTTCTCATATCTGCTCTCACCTACACAAGGAGGTAGCCTCGCTCCCAGGGCGTGTGTTTCTACACCCGTTGCTAGGCTTACCTAAGTTGAATGTATGTTTACCAAGACATTCGTTACAAGGAGGTACATACAGCCCCCTCCTTTTTTTGCAAATCATTACTTGCAGCCCATATGCAATTGAAATTTTAGTTATTTATGCTCCAAGTGTATACTAATTGATGAGGCAGACTCAATATGAAAGTAAGGGGTGCTCTTCCAGACAGTCTCAGGACTCCTGGCCAAACCTGATATCACATTGACCATGTCGAAAGATGAGGTACCATACATCACCAGGATGCGGACCACCATTGGGACGTGGGCCAGTCGGTCATTTCTGAATCTTTGGCATCCTATATCCACCCTCAAATTGTGGAATATTATTGTAAATATATAGATATTGTTAAAGTGCAGGAGGTCAAGTGTGCCTTCCTACTTTCATAGTCTGGAGAGTAATGCAGGATATCATATGATTACGGTGATGAGTCTCCACGAAAGTCACAAAGACAGGTACCCTGCTGTGCAACATTTGCAATCATCGACTATAAACCACAAGGCCGAATCTTTCTTAGATCTTCAAAGTACCGGACGTGAGACAGCTGGGTGGGTATCGAAAATACACTGCAGTTTATGTTGCCTTATCGAGATGTCGTTCACTTAGCGGATTGCAACTGTTCCGCAGGCTATATTTTTGCAAGACCTGATGACCACTTAGCGGCGGAGCCGCAGGAATTACAGGCAGAAGCTTCTTCACGGGTATCTACTACTTGTCAAGATAAATCGGGCACGAGATCATCGATTGTAATAATGCAAAGTCGGAATAGTCTATTCGTAAATAAAGTCAGCTTCATCTCACTATAGACTTGACGCTGTCGTAGAATACCTCACAGAATTGCATAGCGATATCCTTCACCTCCTTCACCCATTCACCCCACTGCACTAATGGTCCTATTTGTTCGACTGGTAACATACAAGACAAAGAACAAAACATGTTCAAAACATCGATATCACAGCTAACCGGTACCCTACGCATGTAACGCCAAGGCAAATATCAACCCTAACCCGGATTACCAGATTAGGAAAGAAAAGGACCCTTTCGCTTAAGCGCACCTTCTGGATGGAGCAGTGTGAGTGGAGTGGAATACCAGGATATGATATGAGGCTAATATAAGCGCAGCAGTGCAGGACATAACGAAGGAAGATGGATTAGCTAGAGACTGCATCCATATAGTCTCATACCAAGACCCTCAGGCTGAGCCCAGTGCACTACATACATTATGGGTCATATCACATGATAGATCACGTTTATGATGAATCATGTCATGTGATATATGGGGATGACAATTCCTCACGTGTTAGTGCAGACACATGAGGTTACACGAGGTAAAGTGAAATTCTTGGCATAGGCTCACAACTGAGATGATACCTCCAACAAAGCTGCTGCGATTCACCAACAACCTCCAGAGAGCCTTGAAGGAGTGATGGCTGCTCTGGAGAGAGGAGAAATGAAATCTTGCTCCAAAGGGTTATTCATAATTTCGGATATGCTGAAGACAAGACTACTGAAGTAGAGGTGGCTCAGCAAACAGTGCCAGCCCGAGATGTTCCAATGAAGGTTATTGTTGGATGGCGGTAGTGCGCTTACTGGGGGGCAAAGGTCAGCTAATTATGAGAATTGGAGGTGACAAAGTATTCTATTTCATTGTTATGAACCGACGTTGGGTGGAGCGCTGATATGATGAATAGACTGAGCTGGTGAGGTGAGGGTCGTGTCGGCACAGGGCTCAGTCTGAACGAACAATCGCACGGCGTAGCTTGTGGGAATTACCTGCAGCACCTCAAATCACGAGAAGCCAAGATAGGAATATGAGCTAGGCCACGATA
>Ga0307514_10002974_pt1 | contig 16785 bp, 18 predicted proteins | sample 16_EM_MG_FD_203088 | JGI IMG/M metagenome (GOLD analysis project Ga0307514, IMG submission 203088) | Populus trichocarpa ectomycorrhiza microbial communities from riparian zone in the Pacific Northwest, United States - 16_EM | ecosystem: Host-associated > Plants > Roots > Unclassified | place...
GGTGGCGGCGAGTCCCGCGGAGAGTGCGAAAGAGATGTTGGCGAGGAGGACGTATAGTAAGAAGATTAATTATGCGGCGTTAGACCATTTGTTTCAAGAGGACTGATGCAGTTGAGGAAAGAGGAAGTGGGGTGGAGGGTAGGGGGTGTTTTCTCTTCGGTTTCTATGATACATAATTACGGAGTTTGTTTCTCTGGCTGCTGGTTTTTATTTTTTTTACTCTGAGCCCTGGTTGTTCATACAACGCCGGCGGGGACAGTAGTGTGATTGCAGTTCGTTTGTTTCTTTGGGCTGGAACGAAATATAATTTTCCTTTGCTATTATCTTCCATACTCACATTTGTAAGGGAGATCAGGGAATATAATACCAATTGTTACAATTAACTATAATATCTCCTATCAGTGGGATAAATCCTCGAGTGCATAGAGGCCTCACAGATCCAGTAATTCTACGGCAGTGCCCACCCCAACTACTAAACTTCTCGATCAGCCACCATAGCCCACATTTCATATACTTTAATATTTGTACGGTATCACATCGCTGCTTTTTGATCTTGATATTAAATGCCCAAAAAGTAAGCCCCCCCAGGTAAGATGCCTACATAAAAGCCTGTCGTAAAACAACCTTGAAGAGTGACATCAACTATTCTCCCATATGAATGAAGCCTTAAACACAAAGAGACGCTTCTTGCTGATGCGGGTTTCCTTTCCGCAATGGCCCCCAAAGGGAAGAAATAATCACCACAAAAAACCGCTCAATGCTTATTTTTGATGCATGATCATTTTAATCTAGAACTGGGCAACAAGGTCCCGGACCTTCATAGCCAATTCCTAACATACCGCAGAATAGTTAGTACCTGTGTGAACATTATGTTGGGGTAAGTTGGGAGGGCTTACATCTGTCTCCCCCCTAGTCTGACTCTCACTATAAACCCTCACTGCATTCTCCGTTCCACTCGCCCTAGCGAAAGCCCTTCCGAGCTTATACTTCCCAACAAGAGCGTCAATTCTCTCCTGCAATCCCTCCGGGCTGACCAGCCTTCTCTCGGCATCCGTAGTCTGGAAGATAGTCCTATCTTTGACCTCCACCCTGACCAGCCTGTTGGGGAGATCCGTGTATGTACTGTCCCATTCCTTTGGTGACCACCCCTTGTGCGCAAGAATCACCTCCACCATCAATAGATCCGACAGCGCATCTCCAACTGTCTGGTTGATGAGGTCCGTCAAGGCTTGGAGATTGTCCAAGGCGGTCTTTTGCGCTGGGGACTGTGCTTCATGGGAAGCGATTGCAGAAAGACATGCGGGGGAGAAGAGAACGGTTCCGTGTCCGTTGGCCTCGAAGTACACACCACAGTCATATTTGAGGGCGGCGTGGTGGAGGTGCTTGACACCGGTTGGGGTGCAAATGGTCGGAAGTTGAAGCGACTTCTGGATGTATGCTGTGGAGGAACCGTTCGCATACGCAGTTTGCACGACTCCGATTCGAAGGTCGTTGAGCCCAGACGCGCGGGCAAGGTCACCGATGAAAGATGCAGCAAGGGTGGCAATCTTGTCACCGTCAAGCATGTGGAAGATGTTATCAGTGTCAATGTAGAAGTACATCAAGCGGTCAGCATCACCATCAAAGGAGGCATATCGGGCACCTGGCTGCACAGGAGTTCCTGGTGGCATGCGTTGCTGAGTCTTGACGTAGTCTGCACCACAGCTGTGGTTCAATTTTGATGGAGTGTCAACATCGTCGTTGATGATCCTGCAGTCGAAGTGGCCTCTCCCGATATATTCCGCCAACTCCTTCATCTTCGGTGCCCCGACTCCATTGGCTGCGTCGATGGTTACAGGGCCGTTTTGATGCTTTCCCTTCATTAAGACCTTGTATGCATCTCCAAGCTTTCTGTAATATCCCGCTTCTGTGGGCTCTCCGTAGGCCCCCTTGGTGTTGATGCAACGTACAATGTAGTGCAACTGAGGGGTGGTGAGGATACCGTAGTCCTGGGAATTTGTTCCGATTGCGTTCAGGGCGTCAACGAGGGATTGAACTAGTGCCGGACCAGATTCACGAGTGTCCCTTGCATAGACAACATTGGCGGGGGCATCTGTCCGGATGTTGGCCTTCGCGATTACTATCTCGTAATTCTCGAGCAAGTCGTCGTCTGTGGCGGAGTTTGCGAGTAATGTTGCGTATTGCTCCCAGCTGGCCTAAGGACACGAGCGTAAATTACAGTCCCTCAAATCGTAAATTCCAGGCAATGACATACCTCCAACATTTCACCCTATATTTTTAATGCCCCGACATCAGTTAAAGCTCTCATGAGCTTGAGGGGGCAGAGGGAACGAACCATAGGGTCAACGAGCTTCACTCCATTATCCTCTGGGACATTGTGGGATGCAGTGACCATAATACCAATCGTCTGTCCACCCAGCCTCTTTGACCGTAGGCCAGCCAACAATCCGACCCTGAACATAACGGAGTCCAAAAGGTTCCTACCAAAAGATTGAGTCTCAGTACTCCGTTCCCATTTCATTCCACTTGGAGTCTCTGGAGACATACGCTTTCATCCGGAACTATAGAGACCCAGAGTCAGCATCAAGCTTCTCACCCTTTCGGCTCCCTAGGAAGCGACTTACTCCAGCAGTCCCATAGGAGAAGAGAGCCCCCTCCGGCTTGGGGTGTTGTGCAGAAGCTTCAATCATTCCAGCCATTGTGATCGTATTGTAAAAGTTGGACGGGTTATGGAAAATCGAGGAGCCTAGGGCTGCAGGTATCGATACGCCGGTCAAGGAGATGATGGTCAATGCCAATGTCCCAAATGTCAACCAAGGCTTCCACCTGAGCTGGCGGTTCCACGCCCGACCCTGGGGACGAGGCTGTACCTTATTATACAAGGTACTTATTTAATTGCTTTTGCCAGGGGTCTGCTGTAATGCGAGAGAAACGTGGGATTGTTAACGCTGACGCCAGAGGAGATTGCTCCTCTTGATAGGTACTTTTAACAAGCTCAGGTCAAACAAGCAGTTGCATGCATTGAACGAACAAACCAACCAATTGGCAAAAAGGATCAGGGACTGGAGCATACTTAAAGGTGACTTGAGTTTGCTACCCCACAATATCAGCCCAATTCCTTATAATTCAAACCCAAATCGGCGCCGGCCGTCTTACCAGCCTCCTCTCCTCTATCAAATCTCGCTCATGTGCACTTCTCTCCCTGGTCCTGCCTCAACCCCGCCGCCCCACCAACGTTGGTATCCTGTACCCTCCGCTAAACCTAAAGTAGCCTGCATACAAAGCATTTGTGGGTATATACGCAGCCTTGCAGCTGGGGGCATTCACATCCTCAGCACCTCACTTCTTGTCAGTTGCTTTCAAGATGCATTTGTGACTGATCACGGCAGGGGCTCTGAAGATCCAGGTGCGGATAACCGGTTCTCCAATCCAATTGCAAGTATGAGATAATAAACACCCTTATGTACCATTGGTGACACCCTGTCTGACTGAGATCCGTACAGAATCACCACTACTGTCTTCAAGAGATCGAATTTTTCTCTCGTGCTGTGTTGTATCCTTAAAGCCTACCTAATATCACTTGAGAGAGGAAAATTCCCTTGAGGTAAACCCACGTGCAAGGTCTGTTTGGGGTCTATGGGAGACATGGTTTCCGTTGTCTTGCATTGTGTTGAGCCCAAAATGATATATGGGTTACCTACATTAAGATTGCTACTGCCTCTGCAGAGCCAATGGAACATGAGACATTAGGGCTGGGGCTGCCCTGCTGGCAGTCAGTCCAGTACAACACGGATATTCACGGGCAATAGATCCATCCCCCTTATTACAATGAGGGCAGATGCCCTGCCCTCGCCAGAAGTCATCGACATCATTGTGCAGAAGGAGGCTGGGGGTAAAGCTTTCCAAAACTCACCGTTTACTTGCCACCCTACCAGCATGAGTGCAGGGTAACTCAGACTCCTGGAAAGCAAGACCCCTGGTCATTTACCCCACCACAGTGCCACGGAGGTACGCTGAATCCCCCCCCTTCTAGCATCACCCACTAGACAAACCTCAATCTCTGTACCACAGTTGCTCCCATGTGATGATACAAGCTGGGGCCAGGAGAGGGTGAGGGCTCCCTTCCGGAGTCGCTTATCCAATGCTCAAACCTCCAGCTTAAACAAATATGTCACCATGAAATGTTGGTGACTATCATATCTGATATACCCCACGCTACGCTTACACTTCGAGATCTTCCATATTACGTCTTTTCAAGCCAAAAATCGATAGATAAATCTGACGGAAACTCACAGGTCTCTCGACCCTTTACTTCTGAGCGAATTCTTGGACCATTCCCATTTTAGCTTGAGGGAGCACAGATATCCACTAAGTATGCGGAGGCTCGACACAAAATACCCCTCTGTGGGGCGGGGGGATTGGACACTGTTATTACTGCTATGAGTGTGCTTCTTAACTGATGAAGAGGATCCAATGGGGCAGCCACAGAGTGATCCGACAAAGCGCTGTAGGAATTCCAAACAATATCAGGAGGAGCTTCAGAGATGACGGAGCAAAACTAGGCACTAGAAATTGAATGGTGGTCGAGATTGAACTGCGGAAGGAGGCATGAGCTTTCCAACTAGATGAAGAAACCTGTACGGAAATGAGTCAGTGCCAGTACCTCTACACGAGCAAAGAATATTTGCAATGCCAAGGCCCATCTTATGACTCTTGTCGACTGTGAGGGGCACTACATGCAGAGGATTGAAGTTGGTCCGAGATCCTAACTGTTTTGGATGCTCCGTTTCTACACTATCAGCTTGTTTCGTGTGACAAAGCACTCGCTACTTGACGGGAAATACAGTCTTTGGGGCTCCCTCAATCACAGGCTCCCGTATTTCAACCACAGCGAATTGTTCATCCCAGCCTGGCTCCCTCCCGCCTGAAACCAGTATACTCCTACGAAAAAGGTGGCAGGTGACAGGTGACAGGTGGCTTGTTAGCAATTCCAAGCTCTGAATTTTGGATCGAGACTAGATAGATACATTATGTAGAACTTGAAATTAACTAGTTATTCGGTTCGTATTTTATGTTTCAGTGATTTGGGAAGAGTTGGCTTAAATTATATTATATATACCTGAAGACGGAAACCTTGTACTAGCTATCTACTATCAAGAACTGTTTCGAGGCTAGTACGTAGACAGAATCAGAGGTAGTCTCGTCGAATGTTTTGCCTTACTAATATTTACCCTGTATTAACCAAAGAGCCAATACAAAAAAATTCAGGGCATATTTATTCTCTTCACATATTCAGAATTTCATCTGTACTATTGATAGATTACTGCCTAAATGGGTAGTCCCCCTAAAAAGGTACTGGCCAAATCTGGACCCTTTGGCTTTAGAAAGTATAAAAAATTGAAGTATACTTTCACTGATGGACAGATAACATATTTGCCAAATACAGGATAGGCATGATACTCAGGATAAACACGTGCCTCGCCGGGCTCACACATATATATTGCTAGTCCCTGACCCCAAAAAATAACAAGAAGCTCAAACAAAGGGAACATAAAACAGACAACTGCAAATCTAAAATGCCCATATACCAACTCTCCAGGCGCCCCAGTTCAGATGATACCATTCACCATACCCTCAATCCACCCTCCTGACCCCGCCCTCCGCCCCCACCTCTCTCTTCGCATCCCTAATCAAAAACCCATACCACATCACCGTCGGTGCCACGGTCGCTGCATGCCACAGGCTATGCGCATCAATGGCCCCCCACAGCGGCGGAAAATCCAACAACTCCAAACTCATTGCCAACACCAACCACATAACAATCAGCCCCGGAGTCGCCGCCCACAACTGCTTCAGCCTCGAGTAATGCCTGATTGCAAAATACGACCAAATCAAGTTCGTCAATGCTCCAACCACCACGTTTGCTGCCATGTTGTACGTGTAGGACCAGCGGACATTGGTAAGGTAGTATACATGTGCTGCGTATAGCGAGAAACATACAAGCGCCCAAAGGCGAAGTCCTAGTGGGGTAGGTGTGGGCGTAGCCCCTGAGATTGCGGCTTTCTCCTTGACCGCACTCGGGGCAATGAATGTGCTTGTGGGCAAATACCATTTCCAGACCTTTACCGGTGCGAGAAAGAACCCATACATGACATTCGCTCCCGCAGCAAAATAATCCATTCGCTCCGTGAACTTGAAATCTCTAGTATGGAAAACCGCAGACCAGAACCAGCAAACAATGCCTATATACCCAAAGGCCCTATAATACCCATGGAGAGGGTAGCTCCTAGGCACCTCCGTACTCAGATTCTTGAGTCCATATACATGGGCGTAGAGATTTGCAATACTGAATATCACGGAAAACGGTTCCTGAATACCGAGGACCCTTCGGAAAGGCCATTTCCCATGGAACTGTTCAACTGATTTTGGAGGGACGGATTCAAGCCGGAGCTGGGTAACTGTTCGTTGACAAGAATAATCGCACTCGGTGGGGCAAGTCCATAAGAGAAGGCGTAGATGGAGAGGTAACGGCGTAGGGTCGTAGATGCAGTTTTGTTCTACGCAGTACTAGATATACAGAAATTCCATCAGATCCTGAAACTGTAAGTGTCATGGTGATATCACCCCAGGCCCCAGTGCCACTCTGGTCTACCCAATAAAAAAAAAGATCGAGTAAACACAAACCTTAACACACTCCTTAAACTCCACCAACTGATCCCCCCTACTCGCCCAAATTGGCACACACAACACACTCAAGCACAACAACAAAATTACTGGAATTGTCGATATGGATATCCGCATTTTCGCTAGGTTGAGAGTGTGCAAGTACCGTACCGGTGGGGGTTTATACTTGCTCAACACTCGTCGTGTACTAACGGCGTTGCTATCCCGGAGGCTGTTGTGGACTTGACACTTTTCGTTAAGACAACGGATGTCCAACCCTTGTCCAACCCCTGTCCATGAATTAAACGTGAAACTGCTCCGGAAAATAGTTGATCCGGAGTATGCTGCTCATTACTAATTTATTATACAGTACATTAGGGCTGGTATGCCAAAGTTTGTGGCAGATGTGTATCCCCTCCTCTCAAAAGCTCTCATATCATTCCAGTTTTTGCTGTCCAATACACAAGAAAACAAAAGGACGAAAGATGTTTGACATAAATACAATAGTGGGCGCATTTTGGGAGGGTAATATAAACAAAATGATTGAGGTCGACGCCTGACTGGCAACAGATTAAGTGAGATAGGGGAATGCCGGAGTATCAATGCATAAGAGAACAGAACCAAAAATATACAAAACCATGGGAGGGATCCTACCCACCAACCCCTTCAAGCAAAGCAACCTTCCGCAGAGTAAGAAAGGGGGAAAATAAGTACCAATAGCTGGGAACTGGCCGCCAACAGACCAACCATATTCTCATAACATTCATACGCATAGAATGCTGAATAGAGAGATGCAATCAACTCAAATCGCCTCATAGCCTAAGGCTCCCTTCGGGGGAAAGGCGTAGACTCAAAAAAAAAAAATTCAACTCAAATCCTCGAAAATAGGCAAAAAATAGCGAATAACAATCCCGAACAGTAACACCGAATCCAAAAGAATGAAAACAAAAATCAAACGTCTACCCCTTCTCCTACCATGGGCCAAAGGAGCAAGAATCAGATAAAACTCTTGCTTGAAGGTTGAAGCTAAAAGCAAACCTATGGCCAAAGTAATAGATTTTCCAAAATATCCCAGATTGCAAACTCCATGAATCATCATATTGTAGGAGAAAGGGAGAATGTGATAAAAAATAACAGCGGTCCGAGGTTAGACGGTAGGTGTGCATATCGCAGACGTAAGCACGCGGTAAGCCACTCCGGTGAATCAACATCGGGGAGGGTCGACCAGAAATGTGCCGGATCGACTCCATTGCATGCTCACATATCCAAATCTCCACCAAAAATACCTTCATCTCCACCGCCAGTCCTTGTGACACCGCTCATTCGACTGTCCCTATCATATTTTCCATCTTCGCTTTTTCTTCGGCTATTTTGCCACTCATATTCTACGTCTTCGTCCATAACATCCAAGTATCTAGTGTCCCTATTTCCAAAATGTTCTTCCATCGTACTTTCATCGACAAAAGTGAACCCTCTAAAATTCGCTTGTAAAGTCGGGGAAAGTGGGGTTGAGGCTGCCAAATTAGCTGTACCAAGTGCTCTAGCGTTCAACGATTCGGTCATAGGCGCGTTCGTAAATTCGGGGTCGAAATTTGATGTATCTGTCTCTGATGAGAGCTTGGGTTTGAAAGGTGGGATCACGTCCTTTTTGAGCAATGCATTCCAGTCGATATCGGCGAAGAAAGGATGCTCCTTGAGCTCTTTTGCGTCATGGGTAGCTCCCAAGCGATGCCTGGGATTTCTGTTCAATAACTTCTTTGTGTCAGTCTTGAAGCCGTTACATTTAGGGTGATCATAGATAATACATACCCCTTTCACAAAATTTCTGCCTTCCAGACTCATTGCATCCTTTGGGAATCGAACCTTACCAAAAGCAATGTTCTTGTACATTTGTTGGGTATCGTCATCAAAGAAAGGGCTCCAACCACAACACATCTCGAATACAAGAACACCTAAACTCCAAAAGTCAACCATTTTCGAGTAGCCAGTCTCATCCAACAGCACCTCTGGAGCCAGATATTCAGTTGTCCCACAAAAGGTATTTGTCGTAGCGTTGGCGGCCAGATTGGCTTTCGACAGCCCAAAATCACAAAGAGCAATATGGCCGTTGGCGTCTAATAAGATATTCTCCGGCTTGAGGTCTCGATACACGATGTCATGGTTATGAAGATGCTCCAGTGCCAAAATCAGTTCTGCGATATAGAATTTTGCACGGGCTTCCTTGAATTGACCTTCTTTCTGCAAATGCCAGAACAGCTCGCCCCCTGACATGTAGTCGGTGACGAGATATAGGTCTGTTGGAGTTTGGAAAGAGAATTTCAGGCCAACGATGAAAGGCGAGTCTGTAGTTGCGGTTCGGACGAGGATATTACGCTCTCCGACAGTATGGGCAACCTCCTTCTTTTGGACGATAACTTTCTTCGATAACACCTTCATGGCGTAAATTCTGTTCGTGTCCTTCTTACGGACCTGATATACTTGGCCGAAAGTACCTAGCCCAACGCCGTGAGAAGTGATTTCACCGTGAGAAGGGAAATGGTGTACCTTTCCCTATGAGCCGCAAGACCTCGAAGTCCTGTGGGCCATAGTGCCTTTTTGCAGTCTTCTCAAAGGTCATCCGCAAGTTGATCTCTCCCGTAACATCCCCTTGCCCCCCTCGGCCCTCTAGGGGGAACCAACCTTCTATCACGGCCTGGTTTTGATTTTGTTTGAGTAAGGGACAAATTGTGACATGACCTAGAAATGTTTCTTGATTCGACCGGTCGTATATGGAAACATCAACTTCTGAATGTTCCCCTAGTACATCGCTGAGTTGCGGTATCAATTAGTCACGGCAGTTTGAGAAAACACCAGTCACACTTACAACATGGCCTCATAACCCCAGCTAGCATGTGTCATTCCGTTCTCAATCTTACCATGAGCACTCGGGCTCTGGCGGCTCCTCATTGGAATGGTTATTCCTGCTCCACTCCTCGAGGGTCCCATTGGTTGTCCATGGTTATTCATTTCACCCCCACCACTACTCTTAGGGCCCTTAGATATAAACTCATTACTCTCGAATGTACATACAAAATATGGATCTCGGCTGTTTCGAATGCCACGAGCTTCATCAACCCTGACTAAAAGTTTGCCTATAGGTGCTGCTAAATTTGGAGTTGGCGTTGAATTTGTAGGTGATGATGTGCCAGAGACAGATCGAGATGGTACGGAGGTTGGTGCAGTGCTTGTGGCACCATCATAGTGGATAGAACCCGTTGAAGCAGTTCCACGAGGGGTAGGGGGAGGTGTCTCCTTTTCACGCTCATGCACGCTCGGGGTTAGTTCAGACGCTTTCCTTGGTAGAAAACGCGAGTAGAAGATGGGGTTATTATAAATGAATGGGTGATTGTTTAGTTTTCTAAGGAAATCGGGTAGTGGAGGAAACCGTGGTTGGAATGTAGACTGAAAAGAACCGATACAAACCTGCTGAAAGGTATGTGGAATGCCAGGTAATCGTCTATCTATCATACTGGGATGAGGAGTGGTTTGCCCACTGGCCAGACCATGATGGTCATCATCTTCTGAAGACCTACAAATGGGTGAACACGATCAGTATAGATTCAATTCACCAATTGCTTATACAGGATCCTCCGAGCAACCCCCCGCCATCCCAGCTCCTCCTTGCCTCGGCATGTATTGACATTGGAGATGTACAGACAATGGAGACTCGTACCTCTGGGCCATCGAACGCAACAAATCGGCTGCCTGGGAATTAGCTGCATCCATCGCCCCTGGTGGTAACATCGGGCGCGGAGACGCCACTGCGTTCACGCTCGTGGGGGCAGTTGTTGGGGACTGCCGTCTGGATATTGGGCGAGACATTCGCCCTGCCGAAGCGTCCTGTAAGGATTGGATGACTTGTGATGTTGCTGTGGCGGGCGATTGGGCCGTCGCGGTGACGTCTGTGGACACGGAAGGTGCCGGGGTCGAAGAGTTTCCCCGGAAGAAGGCGAACGGGGTAACCATAGTGGTCAGGACTAATTATCGAGAGGCCTAGGTATCTTTGAAGTGGGGGAGAAGGAGTGCCACTGCCTTCCTTATAGGTTTCCTATGTAGATAATTTGATTCCTAGTTCCCAACGCAAGCTTGTAGCTTTCAGTAACAGGAAGTGAATGTCCAGGGCAAATAGCTGGTTGAGCGATGGGGGATTGAACACTCGGTTCAGGGAAGCTTCTGTGGTGGCCCTTTTTTCGCGAAAGCGCCTATGATGATGATGCAGTGCCCAAGGCAGATGATGACGGCGGAGTAGTTTGCCGAGTCCTTCAATATTGTTGCCAGGTAGTAAGAGGTTTCCGAGCAACCCGCTTTTAGTTTCCTCTTAGAATGAGTTAGTAATTGCAATGAGGCGAACAAATCTGTGAACAAGGGCGGTGGCTTAAATATAAGGCGAATCAGTCACTGGCCTCTCTGCGGAAGTGCACAGAGCCTTAGGGTAGGTAGGAGAGGGCCACTGCGGCGGCATATATCCAGTTTTTTTTTCTCTGCCGAAGAGCTCTAGCGTGAGGGGAAAGGCGATTCAAGGGCCGGGAGGGGAATGGGCACGATAGGGAAAATATGGCTCACTTGCGGAGGGCCCTGGAGAGGGGGCAAACCAGTATGGCTGGCTAATGCTGTTAAATGATGAGGACCCAACGGGACCTATGCCAGAGCTGACTCGGGGATCTCGGCCATTAAGGACTTGTGGTCCCTTGTGATTATATATATATGTGGCAGGTAGTCCTGTCTGGCGCACCTCCAGCGAAGGGGAACAGGAAGTATGACGGCGTAGAGGTCGAAGAACGGGGGCATACCAAGTACTGTAGAGTACTTTCCCTACTGGTGGCCGCGGGGGGGGGGGGAGCGGATGGCCATGCCACGCGCTGGGGGAATGTTGCGCGCCCTCTGCCTAGTCACAGCAGGCCACAAGCTGTGTGCTTCTACTCGGTTGGGCCTGTCTGTACGCTCAATCCTTCAATGGCCGGTGCTACATCGTCTGCGGGTGATGATGAACTGCACGGCTCTTTCTCTCGTTTGCCCGGGATTTATCCAGCTTGAGGGTTCTGGTAGCTATGCTATTTTGGTACTCCCCGATCTCACTGGTACAGGACTGTACACACTTATACATGTCCAATATCCTCATGTTTATGAATAAAATGGTAGGTACCACCCGGAGCTGCTGCCATGCTGCCATGCTGTTTGTTGAATGCCAGTGCCCAATATCTGCTCCTGCTAGCTCCTTCTCGATTATTCTCTGGATCTGAGGCCCTGGGCGGGGGAATTTCTGCCACTGCAAAGAAGTAGCTAGTAAGGCAGGCAGCGGATGTATGTACATATGTAGCTGTTGCGCTCTCCCCATGCTCTCACTCATCCCTTCCCATCATCTTTCGTGGGGGATGCGCAACAGGCAAAGGGTACACGATACCGTTCTTTTAAGGTGGAGCCCCGTTAATACAGACATGCCCTCGTATATACCAGACATGCCCTCGTACGTGTAGACAGGGTTTTACATCCTAATTATACCCACCCCGATTCGGAGAGGGAATCCAAAGAATTGTCCTGGCTCTGGAGATTGGTTGTGAGAGGAGCAAGCAGCCGCAGCCGCATCATGAAGTACCTACCTGAACTCGAATATGCTTGGATTAAAACTCCTGTCCAATCAAGACTCCAGGATCATGCCTGGCCAGTAGATTTCCACATGAATTATTCATCCAACGAGAGTCTTTCAAGGTTGGGATAGTAAATTGCGACATGACAACCATGGGGCGGTCTCTGTGATAGCTGCTTCAGATGCTTTCCTGGTTCCAGTCTCACGGGCCCTGCACAAAAGTAGGATATCAATGTCAGTCATGCGCATGCACAGTGCACCTAAAGAGCATCTGCACGCGGGCTGGTTGCATTGGATAGAAAACTTTATGTGTATGCAGTTTACCTAAAGCGCCCAGCAGATGCTAATATGTACTTAGCCTGATGTGGAGGTTGGGCTGGTGGTTGGGACTGGGGGTGCAATGCCTCAGTTGCAAACCATAGGAGGGGTCGTGCAACCAGACTACGGATCTCCGTACCTACCTAGAATTCATTAAGCACGACAGGATCATCCAGAGAGAGGTGTCTTGGGGAGCCATTTGTCTTTTTTGTTCTGGCTTTCTTGGTGCCTGTATTAACAGGTGTTTAATGTATATATCAATATCTGAAGATGTAGCTACACCCCCTTTGGTCCTAGGGCTCTTTCGTGTCATTGTAATATTCCTTTTTACTCAAACAGAAGAGACTCTAGACGGCACATAAGTATATGTATACCTAGACATGTTGGTGGAAGAGCATTGTGGGCTGTGCAGCTTCATGTCATTGCTTGCTCTACCTACTACATACTCCCTTATGTCCCTACCGTATGTCTAGGTGCCAACCAGACTATCTAGACGCAGAGAGCGAATATCTTGCATTGGGCTTAGGTGGACATTAGCCCTCAGGCTCTTTCGCTTAGCACACACCTTAGTAATCTGCCAGCCCAAACCGAACCTTGAGCAGTCCTCCACCACTATCTTCATCGACACTACCAAAGAAAGCACAAACCAACTCTGCGTGGAAATTAAAACAAGAACAAATAAAAATTTCCATTACAGTTGTTGCAATAAGGCTTGCTGAGCACAGTTACCTCCGTTACAGAAGCATTATTTGCATCGCCGTCGTTGCGCTCTCCTCCCAGTTCCCTGACATATCGGCCGCCAACTAAACAATCCCCAACATCACCCCCCACATCACGCACGAGCACTCCAATACTCCGCCGATACGTCTGCTTCAGTCAAATATGTCCAATCAAGCTGTCGTAAGTCACCGTCTACAAGGAATGTTGGCTGTGTGTTGTTCAGAGACTGACGCCTTTCAAGGGCGAGGTGTACCAAAGAATCATACAGGAGGTTTGTGAAGTCAGTTTGATCGATTTCGAGGAAGCTGGTGTTGCTGCCGCCACCTTGGAAGAGCTGAGATTGGTGAGTTGCAGAGGCTGGCTGCTTTTTGCTTTCGCTTTTTCCCCGTCAAATTTCTTTTGGTTTTCGCTGGAATCGCTGGGACAACCCCTTTCCAGCTTTTCAACCAGATGGGCCACCGCTATTATACTGCTGGCGATAGCGTGGCTCACTGAGTCACCGAAAGAATGGTTGGGTTTCCGCTTTTTATAGTTCATACCCTTGCGCCTTTTCTTCTCAGCCCTCCATTCCCATTTATTGTCCGCAGCCTGCCGGTGATTAGCCAATCAAGATTTGCGACATCCTTGTCACACCAACCCTGTTTGGCAAACTGCACCCTTTTGTCTCATTGCCTCAATTTTACCCTGATCAGCGCACTTTTCGGACCTAAGTATCTGCTACTAATGCCGTTCCATACATAGGGATGGCAACAAAAGCTCTCGGGTCTTCACATTGCCCATTTCCCATGGGACCCTGCACCACCTCCTACTCAATTGGAGCCACCTATGAAGAAAAATGCGCTACAACAGGTCATGCCACCGCAGGTGAAGAAAGAGATTGGTATGAATATGCAGCAACAGCAGATACCCCAAGATGGTGTAAGGATCAAGACAGAGCCTGGGTACGAGCCTCAGGGAATATCTGCACCCTCTATAGGCAGCCCTTCCTTGAATCCTCAATTGGCAGCCATGCGGGCACATCACAATATTCAGCAGAAGTTCGGTGGGGCTGCTGTACCCTTGATGATGCAACAGCAGCACCAACAGCAACATCAGCAACAACATCAGCATCAGCAGCAGAGGAGTGGTGCTCCCCCAAAACCGCCGGGGGGTGGTTTGATGCTTCCAGGGCTTGGGCCAATGCAGCCGCAGGTACATAATGGGCAGAACGGGATACCTCAACATGACGGTTCAGACGATGTCCATGACGACCTAATATCTGTAGAAGGCTGGGGGAATCTCACCAGGGCGCAGGCGGATAAAATAATTCTCACGAAAATTGAGAATATGAAAACGTATAATCAGGCACTTGGGACTGTTGTCCAACCCTTAGGAAGCAAAAAATCCGCGGGTAAGCGGCGGAGACCAGATGCATACGAGGCTGCATTGGCAGCGGATACCTCGTATCCATACCCATACTCAATGCCTTCATCTATCGTAGCAGGGCCTTCCCAGCTAGATGGTGGATCTTCCGCTGAGCCTGAGGATGATGAAGATGCAATTAACTCCGATCTGGATGATCCAGAGGATGGTGATATCGAGAATCAAGACGAAGATGAGACACCACAACAAGTCATGCTTTGCATGTATGACAAGGTCCAGAGGACAAAAAACAAGTGGAAGTGTGTCTTAAAAGATGGAGTACTGACCATCGAAGGAAAAGAGTAAGTTTGGTTCTATTCTATCCATCTGGGAACAGGCGAATTAACCGCAACCTTCTTAGATATGTCTTCCATAAAGCAACTGGAGAGTATGAGTGGTAATTGAATATCAAGAACTTATGCATGTATGCATTGCCGCATCGAGTTTTAAATGGATACGAAAAATAAAATATAAGTGGGGCGGGGTTGGAGAGAGGGGTTTTCTAGGACTGGTTTTCTTTCCAGTACAGCTTCTAACGTCTTCGCGCCTCACTTCCACCATCGGGTTTCAATAATCAAGGCCCCACCACTTCATAGATACTCTCCCCACAAGGGTACGAAGCATTGTGACGCAAATGACTTTACAACAATGCAGGGCTGATGATCCTGGCCCACTAGGCTCTTCCATTGTACACGAGGCGTAACTCTAGCTGATTTTGTTTTTAATTTTCTGTATTTTCATTTTACTTCTATTTACTCTTTCGACCCCCGCGCAGTGGGTGTCTTCAAGGTCGAGATTTAGGTTCGAAACAGGAAGCGGCATCTTAGGAAGGAAGAATAAAGCTGTCAGTACCCATCTTCACATTGCATTTGCTTTTTCTGTATGTGTGTGATGTACCGTACCATGTTTGCGGAGGCCGTGGCACCTTGCACAGAACTAAAGTATGGTTGTATTTTTTTCTTCTTCTCTGAGTGCATATCACTATGCAGGCAGTGTTTCCGCTTCCTTTTTGCTGCTCATCGTATGTGGTACATGTGTATGTATATATGGAGGAGACTGAAGTGCCCCGGTTGGAATCTGACTGCGCATGCCACATACATAATGCATATGTTAGTACATCAAACATTCCATCATGTGATTTAGGTAAGAGAATCACACGTGATGTCGCGGCACCTTGGCGTCTGCGACAAATGTTCAGGGAACCACCCACCCTCTCTGACTTACGAACCGCCGAGCCAGGATGCCAGATCAGCCAACATGTGCGAACCCGGTTCTCCTCCAGTTTATCAAAGAATGGATAGATGCTGAGCAGGGACGGACTTATCAGAAACGCTACAAGAAGTACTATCCACTAGCCCCTCCCTTTGCCCTCTTTGCCCCCTGAAACTCGCAAAACATATGTCTCAAGGAATTAGATACTAACTGGCTCCGGAAACTAGTTACAAAAGGGCCTATGAGTCCCTCAAGGCACATCCCTATGTTCTCAGGCACCCCTGTGAAGCAGAGACAGAGGTCCCAAACATTGGTAGCAAGATCTCGAACCGACTTACAATCGAATACCAAAAGTACTGCGAGGAGAATAACATCCCCATGCCTAAGGTCCCGCGAGGCAGACCCCGCAAACGCCCTGTAAGCGTGGCACAAGGTGAAGCTGACAACCTAGACGACGACGATGACGACTCCTCATCACCCCCACCAAAGCGCCCCCGGAAACAAAAGCCCTATGTCCCTGTATATCGAAGTGGGCCATATGCATTGCTGCTGGCATTATATGAGGAGCAGTTGGCTCGAGGAGGAAGCCCGGTAGGGGGAATCATGACGAGACAACAGCTTATTGATGTGGCACAAAAATATTGTGATAGTAGCTTTATAGCACCAAGCGATACTGGGAAGTTTTATACGGCTTGGGCGGGGATGCGAATTCTTACGCAAAAGGATTTGGTTTGGGAGAGGGGGAACCCAAAGAAGTACAGCTTAAGTGATGCGGGGGAGGAGGTTGCCAGGGGGATTATGAGGGTGCAGAGGATGAGGGAGGGAGCATGGGGGAGGACGGGGATGTG